>Ga0183095_10550_pt1 | contig 51442 bp, 43 predicted proteins | sample BioMet4_FD_130346 | JGI IMG/M metagenome (GOLD analysis project Ga0183095, IMG submission 130346) | Microbial communities from bioreactor (seeded with sewage sludge) at LBNL, California, USA - Biofuel metagenome 4 (v2) (version 3) | ecosystem: Engineered > Bioreactor > Anaerobic > Unclassified ...
ATAATCTTGGCAGTCCATAGTGATTGCCCCCCTTGGTATTTGGTGTCTTTGTCGTTACCATTTTACCATGAGGAAAATCACTATGGATTTTTCTGTTCAAGTGTCCAACTTCATCTTACAACCGGCCAGAATATAAAAGATAGCGAAACCGGCAATGATGATCAGAAAGCACCATGGAGACTGGGAAAGCAGGTTGTCGCGAATATTTATCTTAACCTGATTGATGGAAAACAGCCGTGGAATGGCTTGCCTTATGCCCTGCAGGATGGTCGTCGTGCAAAGCGTCATCACAAACGGAGCAATTCGCAGAACGATCACGCCAAACGCATTGATTCCTCCGACAATCAGCCCGAGCAGCAGGCAGAGAAGCAGGCCATGAAGCCCAAGGCGGTCGTTTCCCTGCATCGCCGCAATGCAAAAGACGTTTGTTATCATTACCATGGAGCCAACCGACAGATCGATCCCGCCTACCAGAATCACGGCTGCCTGCCCAAGTGTGATGATTCCGAGCGCTGAAGCCTGACGCGAGACAATCAGAAATTGCTCGAGTGTCAGCGACCCTGGCAGCAGCACTGCCTGGGCAAGAATCATCAATACAATGACGCAGAGCAGAATCAGCGGCTGAAGCGTACTGCGTTCAGCATGCCGGAGCGCAGACTGTTTATTGTTTTGCACGATGTCTCACCTCCAGCAAATCGGAGATTGAATAAATGATCATGGCCGCTATCAGAAGCCCGCCTTTGAGCACATACTGATAAAACTGGTTGATTTCCAGAATATTCATTAAATTGGAAAGCATGCCGACCAGAAAAGCGCCGGCAATGGTACCGGAAATCAAACCTGCACCGCCGGCCATGGAGGTTCCTCCGATCGCCGCCGCCGTAATGGAATCCATGCTGTAGACCGATCCGCAGGTCGGGTCCCCGACACGCATGCGGCAGGCCAGCAGCAGTCCGGTAATTGCCGCGCAGAGGCCGGATAGAACGTAGGCCCTGATACTGACGCTGCGGATCCGGACACCCATGGAGGCTGCAATCTTTCGGTCCTTGCCAATGGCGTAAATTCCAACGCCGGTCCTCGTGTGATAGAGAATCCGATGAACGATCAGATACGAAACTGCCAGGATCAGGAGCGGCATGCTGAGAATATCCCACTTCTGGAAGATGAATTTTGCAAAGCTTTTGTTGATTTTCCCGCCTGCCATCGGCATAATCCAAAGCGCGATCCCATTTAATACCGTGCTCATGCAAAGCGTTGCAATCAGAGGCGGAACCTTCAGATCATGAATGCCGCAGCCATTCAGCGCGCCCACCAGAAAGCCGATGCCGAGAACCGCAGCCGCACCCAGCGCAATCTGCAGCGGGTTATCTGTATTCATAAGCTTTGCCGCAGCAACGGTGCACACGCTGATCAGCGGACCCACGGAGAGATCAATGCCTCCGGAAATGATAACCAAAGTCTGTCCCAATGCGACACAGGCCAGCGGAACGCATTGTGCAAGGAGATTGGTAATATTATAGACAGAGCGATAAGAATCCGAATAAATACACATTCCGGCGAAAGTGATGACCAGAAGTCCGCAGATCGTAAGAACGCTTCTCAGCTTCGGAGTAGCCGCTATTTTCAGTTTTAATCTTTTCACTGTGCCGCCTCCTGTTCCGAAGCTGTTCCGCTCGCAGCACGCATGATCTCCAATTCCGTCGCTTCTCTTCCCGCGATTTCCCGGACGATCTTTCCCTCGTAAAAAACCAGTATGCGGTCAGATAAGCCGATCAGTTCCATCATATCGCTCGTCAGCATCACGATCCCAATCCCTGCTTTGGTCAGCTCGTTGATAATCTGATAAACGGACATTCTTGCGCCCACATCGACACCCTTTGTCGGCTCATCAATGATCAAAACTCTCGGCTTTGTCATGAGCCAGCGCGCAAGCATGACCTTTTGCTGGTTCCCGCCGGACAGGTTGGAGACCATCTGATTGATGGACGACATCTTTATCTGCATCTCGTCGACCATTGTCCGAACCTCCTCCGCCTCCTGCCTGCCATGTATCCATCCCAGGCGGCTGCTGAGCCTTCTCAGCGCAGCCAGCGCGCAGTTTTTACGAAGGGAAAGCGTCATAACGAGTCCCTCACCGCGGCGGTCGTCTGTAACGTAAGCCAGATGATTCTGAATTCTCGCAGAAATCCCCTTGCTTTTAAGGGTCACGCCATTTATAACGACTGAACCCTCGGAAAACGGGATGTCGCCAAATATTGCGCGAACCGCCGCTCTCTGTCCCTGTCCCTCAAGTCCTCCCAGCCCAACGATTTCACCGGCTTTGACCTGAAAACTGATCTTGGATACCTTTCCAGGTACACTGAGTTCTGTTACCGTCAGAAGATCTTCTCCAAAGGCAGCGGAACTCCGATCCGGATAGATGTCCTCCAGTACGCGGCCAACCATCATAGCGATCATTCTATTCTTTTCAATCTCAGCCCCGGAGAGCGTACCGACAACCGCGCCGTCCTTCAATACGGTTGCTCGGTCCGCCAGCTCAATGACCTCGTCAAGTCTGTGAGAAATATAAATAATGGCAACGCCATTCTGCTTCAGTTTTCGAATGTTCTGGAAAAGCCGCTGCACCTCCCCTTCGTCCAGTGCAGCTGTCGGCTCGTCGAGAATGAGCACCCGGGGCTCCGACAGCAATGCTCTTGCGATTTCCGCGCACTGTTTTTCTGCCAGCGTCAGATTACAGACACGCGCATCCGGGTCGAGCCGATAACCCAGCTTGCCGCAGATTTCCGCGACATCCGCTCTCATCGACGTTCTGTCCAGGCTTCCGCTCCGGTCTCTTTTTTCCCTTGCGAGATACACGTTTTCTGTAATCGTCAGGTTTTCCAGCAGGTTGGACTCCTGATGCACAAATCCGATTCCATTCTGCAGGGAGTCCCTCGGGTTAAAAATAGAGAGCTTCGTCCCATTCATCTGAATGCTCCCGGAATCGGGTCGTACCGTGCCTCCCAGGACATTCATCAAGGTGCTTTTCCCGGCGCCGTTCTCCCCGACCAGCGCATGGATTTCCCCTTTTCTGACGGAAAAATTTACCTCATTCAGCGCGAGAACGCCGGGAAAGCGTTTCGTGATATTCTTTAACTCCAAAAAATCTTCCATGGCGGCCTCCATCCCTTATACTTCGAAAAGGTGAGAGGCTTCCCCCTCACCTTTTCGCGCGCAAAATATATCAATGATCTGTTGCAGCGCCATTTCCGGTAATGCCCTGAGAGCCATCCTTGCCGTTTCCATACAGAGCCTGAATGTCCTCCTCGGACATGTGGGTTTCACCCCAGAAGCTGTCGGAGAGATCCTCCCTCACATATTTCCCGACATCCTCATCGGTAATCGTCGGGATATCAACAACAACGTCCTTTTCACCGGTGTACGTTCCGTCCAGAATCTGAAGGCCAAGTTCTGCACCATAGGCATCCAGCCATGTCGGCAGAGAAACCGCGATGCAGCTAAGTCCATCCGGCTGGTACTTCGCCCAGAGCTTCAGGAATCCGTTGCAGTCCTCGCCCATCATCGGAATCCAGGGCTTGCCGGACTCCGCCCATACTTCAATTGCCGCACGAGTCATGTCGCCGCCGGAGGACCAGACGGCATTGATGTCGTCATAGGTTGCCATCAGGTTTTCCATGATCGGCTTCGCCGTCGCATAATCCCAGTTGGCATATTCGGATGCCAGTACCTTGATGTCCGGATATTCCTTGAACGCATCCGTCGCGCCCTGCATTCTTAAAACCGCCGAGGACAGGCCAGCCATGCCATCCAGGCAGACGATGTTGCCCTTGCCGTTCAGTTTCTCGCAGAGCCACTTTGCTCCGATGTAGCCGAAGTCATAGTCCTTTGCCACCACAGAGACATCATACTCGTCTGTTGCATCCGCAAGCGGCGAGGTGCAGTCCACGACGACGATGCCCGCTTCGTGCGCTTCTTCTACAACGGCAGCCACCGATTCTGCGGAAATTGGCTGCAGGATCAGCATATCCACGCCCTTGGAAATCAAATCCTCGATGTCCGAGATCTGCTTGTTTACATCATTGTCCGCATTGTAGATGTAATATTCGCCGACCTCATCGTTGCTTCTCAGATAGGTTTCCAATTCGTTGACGCACTGAATACCGTACGTGTTTCCTACCCAAACATTTGAAAATCCGATTTTATACTTTTTCCCACTCGAGCTTGCGCTGGAGGAACCCGTGCTTTGACTTGCCGCGCTCGTCTCGGCTGAGGCCGCGGTGCTTCCTGAGGACGCTGCGCTCGCGGATGCTGTGCTGCCGCTCGTACTGCTGGCGCTGCCTGACGATGTTTGCTTTTGCGCGCAGCCGACAAATATGCAGCACATCAGCGAAATAGTCAGAAGAACTGCAAGGAACTTTTTCATTTCGATGACTCCCTCTCCTATAAGATTGATCAGACACCCCTGCCTGATATGCTCATTCTATTCGCAAACGAAAGCAACATCAATATTATTTAAGGCTGTTTATATAGCATATTCGGCTCAAAGGGGTAGAATCTCTCTCCCCGTTTTGGTATAATAATCACAAACTAGGAGGGCCGCTTTATGAAAGGATTCAACTGGGATTTCGATTTTAATCCGCAATTCCCGATTCATATTTTTCCCTTTACTGTATGTGGAAATCGCGACAGCATTCACTGGCATTATTACCTGGAAATCGGGCTCTGTACCGGCGGTCATGGAAAATTTGTCTATCTGAATCACATCTACCCCGCCGAAAAAGGCGACATCTTTTTCTCGGGAAATTACGAAAGCCACGTGGCAATATCAGAGGAGGGAAAAGAAACGCAATATTTGTTTCTGATTTTTCTCCCCTCCTTTATCGCGCCTCTTGAGAGCAATCCCCTGAATCACGCATATCTTTCCGCCTTTAACTTTAATCCTCTGTCTCTGAAAAACCGAATTGAGGCGGGTACTCCGCCTGCAAAGCGAATTCGTTCCTGGATGCAGGAGGCCTACCTGGTCTACACCAAGCGGCCGCCCCAGTATCAGCTCAGGCTCGACGTGTTGCTCCGCCGGATTCTCCTTGAGATTGCGCAGAGTTATACGGCACAGGATGAGGATCTCGACGAAATTGAGCAGCAGCAGGTCTGTCACTCCAAGATCATGATGGCGCAGGAATATATCAACAACCATTTCATGCAAAAAATCTCCGTCTCGGAGGTTGCCGAGCAGTTGAAGCTGAATCCGTCCTATTTCCGTCACCTGTTCAAGGAGGTGCTGCAGGTCTCCTTCACCAATTACGTGACCTATCTCCGTCTCTCCCAGGCCAAAAAGATGCTGCTCGCCACTGACAAATCCATCTCCGAGGTACTCCATACCGCCGGCTGGGGAAACGCCAACCAATTCTATCGGGTCTTTCAGCAAAACACCGGAATGACGCCAGCTGCATACCGGCGCCGCTTTTGCTCCGATCAGGAAACGGAAACAGCTCCGGTATAACCGCCGGTTTACGGCTGCGGCCGGGAAAGCAGCATGCTCCGATATCCGTCCACCAAGCAGCCAAGGCTGCCAACCCGTACGGGAAGGCAGCCTTGGCTGTTGCTGTTTTGTTTTTCCACAAATCAGAATCTTCTGCGGTATGGTTCACGCCGGATATAGCGGCCATAGCCGGCATGGCCCAGGAAGGTGCCGTGATCAAAAACGAGTTCACCGCGTGAGAAGGTCATAATCGGATAGCCATGCAGCTTTACACCCTCCCAGACTGTATGATCGATCCTGGAATGCAGCATGTTGTTCGCAATGGTGATGCGCTTCTCCGGATCATACACAACCAGATCGGCATCCGAACCGACGGCAATCGTGCCCTTCTGCGGCGCGCAGCCAAACAATCTGGCAGGATTCGTGCAGCACACCTCCACTGCTTTTTCAAATGTGAGCAGCCCTTCGTTTGCCGCGCTCAGCAAATACGGATATCGGCACTCCACGCCGTCACAGCCATTGGGGATTTTTGTAAAGTCGTCTTTTCCCCAATCCTTCTCGGCCTGTTGGAACGGGCAGTGATCGGTCGCAACCGTATCGATCACGCCGGCGCGAAGCGCGTCCCAAAGCGCCAGACGGCTTTCTTCTCCCTTCATGGGCGGCGAACAGACAAAGTTGCGCGCATCCTCGCGTTTGTAGACCTCGCAGTTATACTGCAAATAGAGCGCGTTGGTCTCAGCCTTGATATCATAGCCCTCCGCACGCGCCCTGGCCAGTTCCTCCACGCCTTCCTTGTTGGCGAGATGAACGATATACAGCGGTGCCTGGAGTTCCTTCGCCCAGTGAATACAGCGAATATCCGCCTCCGCCTCGATAAACTCCCGCCGGCTCATGTAGTGCCACCAGGGTGACAGCTTTCCCTCGGCCTTGTAGCGAGCGACGAGCAGGTCGATCATATCCTTGTTTTCCGCGTGGACACAGACCAGACCTCCGTTATCGCGGCAGGTTTCCAGGAGCTGATAAAAGAACCCGTCATTGACCATAAGCCCGTCATAGACAGTATAGACCTTAAAGCTGGAAATCCCGTCTGCGATAATCCCCGGCAGCTGTTTCAGCGTCTCATCGCAGGGATGGTTCAGAACCAAGTGGAACGCATAATCCGTGCAAACCTGGGCGTCGGCCATCTCTCTTCTGCGGGCAATGAAATCCTTAAGCGGTTCGTTCGCACGGTCAGGCGTGGCATAGTCGAAAACCATGGTCGTGCCGCCGCATGCCGCCGAGCGAGTACCGGATTCATAGTCATCCGCCGAGGTCGTGCCGCCGAAAGGCAGCGCCAGATGGGTGTGTACATCAATGGCGCCCGGCAAAATGTATTTTCCCTCTGCGTCTACTGTCTTTTTTGCCGCTGCCTCTGTCCCCGGAAGCAGCAGCGCCGCAATTTTTCCGTCTTTAACAGCTACCTCCGCGCAGCACCGACCGCTGGACGTAATCACCGTTCCTCCGCGGATCAGCAGATCATACATAGCAATGCCTCCTTGCAGGCTGCGCAGGATCTGCGCCTGAAGCGCAGATCCTGCTGCTGAACTTCATTCGTATTTTGTCTGATAAACGATGGGGCGGACTTCCGCGCCTTCTCTGAACCGGACGCGGTCGGGCAGAATGCAGCCCTTGACTGGGCAAACATTCACACAGAGATGGCAGCCTACGCACTTCTTCTCATTGAGGATCGGACGACGCGCCGCTTCATCCCAGTCGATTGCCGCATGCGCAGCGTCATAGCAGGAAATGTAGCAACGACCGCATCCGACGCATTTCTCATGGTCGAACTTTGGAAGCACTTCGTAATCGCGCGGGAGTTTGTCGGTCGTCACAATGTTGGGAACAGCAAGGCCGATCATGTCCTGGACATGTTCAAAGCCCTTCTCCTCCATGAAATAAGACAGGCCGCTGATGAGATCCTTCACAATACGGGAGCCATACTGCATTACCGCCGTTGTGACCTGTAGCGTCTGCGCGCCGCACATCAGGAACTCCACCGCATCATGCCAGGTCTCAATACCTCCGATGCCGCTGACCGGCACATTGGCCAGCGCGGGATACTGCTTCAGATTGGCGATAAACCTCAGCGCGATTGGCTTGATTGCCGAGCCCGAGTAACCGGAGATGGAGCTCTTTCCATTTATGGTGGGCATCGGAGAGCAGTTGTCGATGTCTATGGACATCATGGCGCGCAGCGTATTGATGCAGGAGATGCTGTTTGCGCCGGACTCGATCGCTGCCTCAGCCGGAAGCTCCATGTGGCCGATGTTTGGCGTCATCTTGGCAATAATCGGCAGCTTGGTGCCGCGGCGAACCGCCTTCGTGTACTCGCGGACCAGATTTTCATCCTGTCCGACATCCATGCCCATGCCCTTGATGTGCATATGCGGGCAGGAAAAATTGCACTCGATCATATCTGCACCAGTCTGCTCCACGAGACGGGCCAGCTCGGTCCACTCGTCGTCACTGGTTCCCATAATGGAAACAGCCAGCACCTTGTCGGGGTAGTTGCGCTTCAGCTTAGCCAGGATCTCCAGGTTCTCCTCCAGCGTCTTGTCGGACTGAACCTCCAGATTTTTGAAGCCCATCCACGGCATGCTCTCCTTGCCGATCGAGTCGAACCGGGGCGAGCAATCGACTCCCTTGAATTTGGCAAAGGATTTGTAAAAGACACCAGCCCATCCGTTGTCAAACGCCTTTGAGCATTTTTCATAGCTGTCATCCACCGGCGAGGAGGACAGGCAAAACGGGTTTTCAAATTTAACGCCCAGATATTCCACAGACAGATCTTTTTTGATTGCCATTTTACTTCACGCCTCCCATGAACTTCAGCATGCTGTATGCGGCCAGTTTTCCGTCGGCCACAGCCTGCACAACTGTTTTGCCGCCGTTAGTGATATCCCCGCCGGCGAATACACCCGGCAGATTCGTTGCACCATTTTCAACGAGGATCAAATTCTTTTCTGTCCTGCTGACGCCGCCCAGCTCCGGATTTTCGCAGCTCTGGCCGATTGCGAGAATTACCTGATCAGCCTTCAGTGTGATGTGCGACTCGCCGTCCGTCCCGGCCGCGCGGAACGCGCTGACGCTGCGTTCACCCTCGATCGCAACGGGGCGGAACTGAAAGCAGAAGCCGACACCCAGGGATTGCGCAAATGCAATTTCATCGAGGTTGGCAGGCGCTTCCGCCAGTGTTCTGCGGTACACGACAGTCGTTTTGGCGCCATGCAGCGCTGCAGTAGCCGCCGCATCCATGGCGACATCGCCGCCGCCGATCACGACTACCTGCTTGCCAATCTTCGCATGGCCGGTCTTGGCCTCAGCCAGGAATTCCAACGCGCCAATCACGCCCTTGAGCTGGCTGCCCGGAATGTCCAGCGTCTTAGCCGCGCCGAGTCCGGTGCCGATGAACACTGCATCATATTGCTTTCTGAGCTCGTCGACAGAGATGTCCTTGCCAATCTCTGTGTGGCAGACGAAACGCACTCCCAGATCAGCCACGTGGCGCACTTCGCGCTCAACGACCTCGTTGGGCAGGCGGGACGGAATGATGCCGTAAGTCAGGAGGCCTCCGGGAAGCGCCTTTTTCTCATACACTGTAACCTCTACACCCGCCTGCGCCAACATCGCCGCACAAGCCAATGAAGCCGGGCCGGCGCCGATGCAGGCGGCCTTGCCGTTCTTTTTTGCGGGAGCCTCCATAATCTTCATACCGAACAAGCTTTCCTGATCCGCTGCGAAGCGCTGCAGCCTGCCGATCGCGATCGGCTTGTCGATTCCGCAGCGGGAGCAAGCCTGCTCGCAGAGCTTGTCATAGGGGCATACACGTGCACAAACTCCGCCAAGCGGGTTGGCCGTACGGATGGTTTCCGCTGCCCCCTTGATATTCCGGAATCGCAGCGACATGATGAATGACGCAGGGTCTGTGCCGGCAGGACAAGCCTTGGAGCATGGTGCGTCATGGCATAGGAGGCAGCGAGATGCCTCCTCCATTGCCGTTCTGGAGTCATACGGTTTAACAATCTCTTCCATGTATTCCGGGATCTTTTTCATGCTCATTACTCAACACCTCACGATATTTAGTCTGCTGCGGTGCCGCAGCACCGCAGCGTTGCAGACATCAGATTACGCTTTTTCCGAGAAGGCCTGTTCTTCTTCTTTGGTAACATACGACTCTTTTTCATTTCTCATAAACAGCGGATAGATAAGGATGGACAGAACAAACCCGAAAATCCAGCCATTGTCGAAGATGGATTTGAAGAAAGTGAGGCTCGGGAAAATCAAGCCGATCGTGGGCGGCAGCACAGAAATAACCCAAACGATGAAGGCGGGGATATTAAAGCCGTTTTTATACCAGTAGCGGCTGCCATTCCCGCGATACAGATCGTAAGTATCGACTCTTCTTTTCTTGACGATGTAATAGTCTGCGATATAAATGCCGGCAATCGGCCCAAGATATACAGCATAGGTGCCAAGGAAGTTAAAGATATAAGCGCTGGCGCTCGAGAGCAATCTCCACGGCATGATGATGACGGAGATCGCAGCGCCAATCAGGACACCGGTGCGGTAGCTGATCTTCTTCGGGAACAAGTTGCTGAATCCGTTGGCCGGAGCAACAATATTGGCTGCCACGTTCGTGGTAATCTGGGCAAGGAAAATGCCGAGGCAGCCGAGTACCGACGCAATCGGATTGTCCATAGCCACAATGACGGAGGTCGGATCCCAAAGAGCTTTGCCGAACACAACCATCGTGACGCCAGTTACAAAGACGCTGATAAACGCAATCAGCGTCATCGTTGTCGGCAGGCCGATGATCTGGCCGGCCAACTGAGCCTTCTGGCTCTTGGCGAAGCGGCTGAAGTCCGGGATATTCAGAGACATTGTCGCCCAGAAGCCGATATTGCCGGTCAGGCAGGGCAGAAATACCTTCCAGAAGGTGCCGGGTGCATAGGTCGCCGGCATATTGAACACATCGGAGATTCGCTTGCCCGCGTCACCGACCGCGATAATACCCCAGATGCAGAGCGCAACGCCAAGCAGACAGAGAACCGGCACGCACCAGCCTTCCATGAACTTGATGTACTTATTGCCTGCATACGCGACAACTGTGCAGAGCAGGCCGAAAATAATGTAGGAGATCCAGACGTGACCCGCGACATTGGCCCAGGAGGGCGTAATGGCTGCAATCACAATATCAAGTGCTTCGCCGCCCAGCCAGCACTGAATGCCATACCACATAGCACCTACGATGGCTCGCGCGATGGACGCGAAGTGGGCGCCGCGAATGCCGAAGGAAAGACGTGCAAAAATGGGGAACGAAATACCGTATTTTGTGCCGGCATGGGAGTTGAGCTGCATCGGGATCAGCAGAATCAGGTTTGCAATCAGCACGTTTGCGATAGACTGCCAGCAGGACAGGCCAAGCGCGATGCCGCTTGACGCGAGCATCCAGGTTGAAATGGCAATGCTCATGCCCATCCAGAGTGTTGCAATGTTGTAGGTATTCCAGGTTCGATCCTTCTTTGTGACTGGGGCTAGGTCATCATTGTAGTATTGGGTGCCTTTCAGCTCTGATTTTGCTTCCTCGGTCAGTTCACAAAGGCCATCGCTATAGACGATCTGTTTTTTGGCTGCCATTGTTTTTTCCCCTTTCTCTTGTGTCTGTGACACATTCTTCTTCCTTCCTCAGGATGGACCAACGCGATTCAGCGGACCGGACCAAACTCCTTGCAGCGTTTGGCGATTTTCATGATCCGATCCAGCTTTGCCGCCGGAGGCGTCGTATCCGCAATCCCCAGAATAATCTTGCGGCCGTCCCCGATTGTCTCCAGCGTCATATCCAGATACCGGTCGAACTCCAGATCATTCATGGTGTTCTCCAGTAAACAGGCAGCGGGGATTCCTCCCCAAATTGTGATCCGGTCCTTGAAGACATCGCGCACATCTCTGAGCGTGAGACTGGTCATTGGCGCCGGACAGATGGAATCGGCGACGTCCATGCCGGATTTTACGAATTCCTCCAGCAGGCCGCGGTTTTCTCCATCGGTGTGGCTGAGCAGGAATTTGCCCCGTTCATGGCAGAGCTTCGACTGCTTTTGCAAATAAGGGGTGATAAATCTGGCGAACATATTGGGCGGCGTGATTGCGCGGTCGTAATTGGCGCCGCTCAGAATCACCTCAGCGTCTGAATTAAGCGCCGCATCAAATATCTTGTCAAAGAACGGGACAAGACGCTGCTCCAGCATCAGCATCATATCCTCGTTTTCTGCCTGTTCGGAACAGCGGAATTCAAAATCCATCAGATCCTGCGCTATATAATGCATCGGTGAAGCCCAGGCTGCAGCGTAGCCGACGCAGACGCCGTTCTCGCCGACCACCTCGTTCCTAAAGCGGTGATATTTTTCGTAATCCGGGATGACCTCGCAGTTTTCAAAGATATAGGCAACTGTCTCATAATCCGCGTCGCATTTAATGGCGTGCTCGCTGATGACATTCAGTGTCAAGCCGCAGCGCTTCATATTCTGATCGTAGTGATAGGTTGTGGAAACCTCACCCACCGGCGTGATGTAGCGGATATGCGTATTGCCTTTTCCGTCTTCGGATATCTCGCGCTTCATGTTGTGAAACTCCAGACGGAAAGGTTTCGTGTTGAATCGGTAGTGTCCGAGGCCTATATCGTCGTCCCGTCCCTCGCCGTCCCAGCACTTGTAATCCGGGATAATATAGTGATAACCGATCCCCAGATCCTCTGTCATCTCCTTGAGCGAGGCATTCTTGTACTTCTCTGGCAGCGTTCCGCAGAATTTATTGGCGTTGTACCAGATGTCCAGCCGTGGGAGATACGGCAATTCATCTGTGGGCAGGCCCCGAATCGTGTTTAAAAGACGTTCTTTGATCTGCATGTGATGATCTCCTTTCTCTTTCGAGTATAATTGCAGTTTACTGCACCGATCAGGCAACTCAGGATGCTCGTATTTTTGGAAACAAATGTATGATTTGCTACTTTTTTCGGCCTGATTTTACGCAGGACGTTCGTACCCGAGGGACATGTCTGATTGGGCTGTCGGCATCAGATTGTGATTTACAGGCTCCTGAGATTATGCTATAGTATTGAATGTATTGAATGCTACATGTTCCGATATTTCGCCATCGCGGGGTATCGCAGGAGGATATTATGACAAAAGATTTCAAAGACCGGGTCACATCGCAGTACGCCACTTTTACGAGATCTCAGAAAATGGTTGCAGACTACATTCTGCAGCATATGGACAGCGTGCCGTTCTGTACGCTCGGCGACCTCGCCGATAAAATCGGAGTCAGCACAACCACGGTCATCCGGTTCGCGCGGAGCAACGGCTGCGAGGGATATTCGGAAATGCAGGCTGTGCTGCAGGACGAATTGCGTCGAAAGGTTTCTCTTCCCAGCCGGTTGGACTCCATCCACGCGATTCCAAAGGATGAACTGCTCAGTCACACCATGCACAACGATATCAGCAATATTCAGAGGACCATGAGCTCTCTGTCGCAGGATACGCTGAATGATGCTGTCGCCGCAATCGCCGGCGCGCAGAATGTTTACGTTTTGGGAATGCGAACCTCCTACGCGCTTGCCTACTATACCTCGATCTGTCTCGGGCAGATCCGAAGCAATGTGCGGCTGGTGCAGGCCAACGGTCTTATCTATCCGGAGGAAGTACTCGGTGCATCGGCGGGAGACGTCTGCGTGGCGTTTCTGTTTCCCCGCTACTCCAAGGTCACAAAAACCATCCTCGAATGGATGCGCGAGCAGCAGGTCAAGGTCGTACTTGTCACCAGCACGAACTGCGGCGCTGTGGAATATTTGGCGGATTGGCTGATTCCCTGTTCTGTGAGCGGCGTCTCTCTTAAAAACTCTTACGCCGCGCCGATGTGTGTCATCAACTACCTGTTTGCCTCTCTGACTCAGAACAACCGCGAGCAGACCGCCGACATGCTGAAAAAAGCGGAACGGTTGATCCGGGACAATCTCGGTCTCAACTGAGGGCAGGCAGGTCAAAAGCGGATCAGGCTGTCAATGTTGGAAAGTCTGCTGCCCGGGTTCAGATCCGCTGCGCGCATCAGGAAATTCAGCTTATCGATCCGTTCTCCCGAACGCGGGCAGCCATTCTTAATAAACGGCACCTGCAGGCCGACCGCCAAATCCATGACCACATCGCCGATTACACCGCCGGCGCGTCCGGACGGTGTGGCAATCAGTCCATGCTGCCTTGCCAATGAGTAAGCCTCAAGCGCTTCGGTGATCGTACCGACCTGATTGGGCTTCAAAATAAAGCCGTCGATTGCGTTCATGGAAACCGCGCGACGAATGCGGGCCGGATTCGTTACGATAAAGTCGTCTGCCAGAATCAGCGTACGCTTAATTTCGCGCTTTGCTTTCGCGAAACCCTCCCAGTCATTTTCGTCGAGCATGTCCTCGATAAATACAAATGGGTATTTTTCTGTCAACCCTTTGGCATAACCAATCATCTCATCCCCTGAGCGGCGTCTTCCATTGAGATAATAGGTTTTTGTTGCAGCGTCATACATCTCGCTGTTGGCGCAGTCAAGCGCAAACGCGCAGCGGTCTGTGTAGCCGCATTCATCGATCGCCTCGCCGATCAGCTTGAGGCACTCCTCCGGATCCTCCGATGGGGCGACCCATCCATAAGAGCGCCCGACCATTGGTTCTGCCTTCGTATAACGCTCAATCACGCTCCCCAGGCGCTGGAAAACAAGCACGCCGATCTCAACCGCCTGCTCAATGTTTTCTGCACGATAGGGCATCACGATAAATTCGTTGAATCCCTGTACAACATTGCCGTTCTTTCCGCCGTTGATCACATTAAAGGACGGAATTGGAATTGTGCGGATACTGTCGCCGGCAATATAACGGTAGAGCGGCACTCCTTCGCTGGCTGCAGCCGCACGAAACGAGGCAATTGAGGTACTGTAGATGGCGTTCCCGCCGAGAACGTGCTTGTCATCTGTTCCGTCGAGTTCCTTCATCGTGCGGTCTATGCCCGCCTGATCGCGCACGTCCATGCCGATAAGGCGCGGAGCGATGATCTCGTTGACGTTTCGCACAGCGTGACGCACGCCAAAGCCGCCGTACTCCGAGCTGTTTCCGTCTCTCAGAACCTTGCACTCGAGGCTTCCGACGGAGCTGCCGGTCGGCGCACTGCCTCTTCCGAGGCAGCCGCCCTCGGTCATCACGTCCACTTCCACAAGCGGCCTGCACTTGCAGTCAATCAGTTGCCTTGCACGAACGGTCTTGATTGTTGTTTCTGCCATTCTCTGTTAACCTCCCTTAATCCGCTTTGGGAATGTACAGGACATTGAAATCGCACAGATTTGTACCTGTGTTTCCGGTAAAGACAGTGTCTCCCATCTTGCCGAGCGCTTCGTAGCTCGCATGGCCGCGCAGCGCAGCATGGACATCGACCTTCTTCTCCGTTGCGGTGCGCAGGCTGCTTGAATCCGTCATCCCTCCTGCAACCGGCGTTGTTCCGTCGGTGCCCTCGGAGTCAATTGAGAGCATGCACGCGCCTTTTGTCTTCGCCGCGGTAATTGCAAAACTCAGCGTGAGCTCCTGGCCTGGGCCTCCATGTCCTGTGATGGACCGGTTATCGGTAATTTTTGTTGTCGTCTCACCGGACGACAGAATCACGCAGGGCGCCGGGATGGGGTTTCCATACGCCTGAACCTCACGCGCGATGGACGCGAACAAACTGCCGGCGTCCTTACTCTCTCCCTCGAGAAACGAGGAAAGGATCATGGCTCGGATGCCCATCTGTTCCGCTGCCTCTTTGGCATAAGTGCAGGAATCCGGCAGAGTATTAAGCATATAATACGTGTTCTGCGGGAACGCCTTCGGCGTCTCCGCTTCCGGGCCGGCATGCATCAGATACTCCACCACGTTTCGCGGCAGGCGATCAGCCACATCATAATCCCGGATCACCTGGCGGGCCTGTTCCAGCGTTGTCTGATCCGGCCCCATCGGCGTACCGCGGTATGCGCGGTACGGCTTGCTGATATCTTTCGTCGCAGGGCTTCCAACCGCGTCGCTGATGCCAAAGCCGATAAGCTCCGCGCCGCGCGAAGCAATGCGCTTGGCCAGCATGCCGCCGTTCATCTGCGAGATATGGCGGCGAATGGCATTGATCTCAAAGATACTCGCGCCGGATTTCAGCATAACATCAGTCGTGTCAATCTCATCCTGCAGGGAAATACCGTCGATTGGGCAGCTCATAAGCGCCGAACTGCCGCCCGAGATAACCACAATAAACAGGTCCTCCGGCCCAGAATCGTCCACCAGCTTCAAAATCTCCCGACAGGCCCGCAGCCCCTCTTCATTCGGAAGCGGGTGTCCTCCCACATAGACCTCGGTACGGTGAAACACGTCTGTCGGCTCTGATATCTTCACAATGGCAATGCCTCTTGTCAGGTAGTTCCCCAGGATTTCATCTACTGCCATCGCCATCTGGTTGCAGGCCTTTCCCGCGCCCAACAGATAAACATGGCGTTTTTTACTGAGATCCCAGCGTTTTTCCCCAATACAGAGGATGTTCTTTTCCATGTGCGCGATGCTTTTAATTCGCCCGTAGGCATCCAGCCGCTGGAGTACGTTCTCCGTGATGTCCAACACAATCCGGCGGCTCTCGATATCTCCGTGCGAAAGCAGCTGGTCTCGATTTTTAATTTTCAATGCGTTTTCCTCCGATATTCTGCCTTACAGACCGTGCTGGCCGTTCGCCTGTCACGATCTGTTTTTTATATACTGTGTGCGGTAGGTGATCGGCGTGCAGTTCATGATCTTGCGAAAGCACTCTGTAAAATAGCTTCCGCTTTCAAACCCCGATTGATAAGCTACCTCGCATATACTTAATTCCGTGCAGGTCAACAATTTGATGCTCTGTGAAATGCGGTAGCGGTTGAGATAGACGATTGGAGTAATCTGTTCCGCGCGGCGAAACACCTTGCAGCATTCGCCGCGGCTGATATGGCCGGCTTGGGCAATATCGTGCAGAGTAATATGTTCCATATAGTGCTGATGGATATATCCGATCAGCAGCCGCATCCGCTGTTTATCCGAGAAAGAGATGGCCGTCAGTTTTTCCGTCTTTGCCCGATTGTTGACCAGAATCAAATGCCAGATCCGGCAGAGCAAAATCTTCAGGGCGAGCTCGTAACCATACTCCTGCGCATCGTTGACCGAAGCCATCTCCCGCAGTAAACCGAGAATTTCCTCCTGCCAGGGCACATCGGCCAGAGGGAAAAACTGCATTCCTTCCCCTGAGATCAGGGGTTCCACATAATCACGCCGGATGACGCTGTCAGGCTGCCCATAGATCAGTTCCGGCTTGAAGTTAACACAGATATATACGCTGTCGGAATCCTCCGTTAAAATGACCTCGTGCAAAACGCCGCTGTTGATGAAAACGCCCTGTCCCTTATGAATCCGGCAGCTTCCGACCGGCGTTTCAAATACCGCACTGCCCTGCGTCATTAGGACAATCTGCACCTCATAGTGCCAGTGCCGAATCCCCTGACAGCCGCCGTCAGCAACACGCTGTTCGTCCATCGACATGGGGAAGTCTTTCGTACCGTGCTGCGTCAGTTCCTGCTGCATATTGTCGACTGTAATCGGTCTGCCCCTCATACGGACATCTCCCTTTGCGGCCAGGCATGCCGTTTTGCAGCATAAAATATTCTCAGTCTTTTCCTGTAAAATATTAAATACTTTTTCTGTATCATACGATACATTTTTTCATTTTGCAATACCTGACGACGGCATTTTTCATTTTCTGTTCTTTTTTGTGTATTATAGCTAAATTTTCGCTTTAATTTTAGTTTTACAGCTTGGTGCTTTCTGCGCCTCCATTTCAGAGTCCGTTTTTTCTGTCCTCCATTCTCATCAATATTTTGATATTCTCCGCAAATATCGGACTACTCCTTTTCCCTAAAAACGTGTACACTAAGTTTGGGTGTCATCTTTGACATTCCATGGACAATACGGAATACAGAGGTGTAAAGCTATTATGGATCATCGTGTTGAATTCTTATATCTGTCTGAGCCGGATACCATAGCAGCCGGCGTCAACAATGCCGAGCAGTGTGTCAATACCTGCGCGGAAGTGTTCCAGCTTCTGGCCAAGGGTGATTATCTGATGGGCAGCAGCAATCACAACAGTCATGGCATGGGCATCATATTCCCAAAGGAAAGCCCCTTCCCCAATATGCCGGTTGCCGGTCCGGATCGCCGCTTCTTTGCCATGCCCGCCTATCTTGGCGGCCGCTTTGACGTCTGCGGCAACAAATGGTATGGGTCCAATGCGGCGAACACGCAGAAGGGGCTTCCTCGCTCCATTCTGACGATGGTTCTGAACGACAAGGATACCGGCGCGCCGCTGGCTTTTATGTCCGCTAACCTTCTGAGCGCCGCCAGAACGGGAGCTGTCCCTGCTGTTGCAGCGCGCTACCTCGCCAAAAAGGATGCGGGAACCATTGCCATGATCGGCTGTGGTCCTATTAACAAAAGTTGCTTCCGCAACATCATGACACAGCTCCACGGTATTAAAAAGGCTTATTTCTTTGATCTGTTTTTGGAAAAAGCGCAGGCCGCTGCAGACTGGGCCAAGCAGACCTACTCCATCGAATGCTCCGCCACGGATTCTCTGGAGACAGCGCTCCGGGATGCCGACGTCGTAACCGTCGCCGCATCGCGTCTCAAGCCCCTGTATATTGACAGTCACTGGCTTAAAAAAGGCGCAACCGTGCTGCTGACGGGCCCCGCCACCGGCGACGAGGATTTCTGGCTGAAAAGCAAGCTGGTGCTCGACCACGTTGGACTGCACAAAAATTATGTAGAGGAAGCAGTCGCCTCCGGCGACCGCGCGAATTACTATAAGGGCGTCATCGGCGGCCCCATCTACACACTTATTGACGCCGGGAAGCTTCCTCCTCTGGATGAATTCACCTCACTTGGCCAGATCGTCAATCAGGACAAGCCGGGTCGGACAAGTGACGACGACATCTGCGTGTTTGTCGCCTGCGGTATGGCCGTGTTCGATGTAGCATGGGCCTACGACGTCTATCAAAACGCACTCAGTAAGGGCATCGGCCAGAAGCTGAAGATCTGGGACGAACCGGCGCTGGGATGAAGATACGGAGGTAACAAATGAACGAACGGATCGCAGAGCTCGCCGCAGAACTAAAGCCGGCTATGATTGACCTCGCGCAGCGGATCATCCGCTGCCCTTCTCTGACCGGCGAAGAAGAAAACGTTTCGGAGATTTTACTTTCCGAACTGCAGAAGCTCGGGTACGATGAAGCATTCCGGGACGACTGGGGCAATATTGTCGGAATCGTCCGCGGCACTGAGCCCGGCCCGACCATCATGTATAACGGACATATGGATCATGTGGATGTCGGTGATCCCTCCGAATGGGGCGGTTATGACCCCTACAGCGGCGTAATTGATCTCGACGAAATGCAGAATGAATCCCGCACTGCGTTAGAAAAGACGACTGTCATCCACGGCCGTGCCGCATCCGATACCAAGTGCGGAATTGCCTGCCAGATCTACAGCGGCGCCATTCTTGCCCGACTTAAGAAAGAAGGTTGTTCCTTCAAGGGCAACTATATGATCAGCGCTGTGGTCATGGAAGAGCCCGCTGAGCAGATCGGCATGATCGGTCTGTATGAGAAGACGCTTCCTGCCCGCTCGATGCATGTGGATGGCGTAATCTCCTGCGAGGCCACCGGGCTCAGGCTTTATCTCGGCCACCGCGGCAGGGTCGAACTCAACGTGGAGGTCTCGGGCGTTACCAGCCACGGCAGCGCACCCTGGCTCGGCATCAATGCCGTCAACAAGGCCACCAAGCTTATTGATGCGGTAGAAGCCTTCTATGCCTCCAATTACAAAGTTGACGAGAAGCTTGGAAAATCCAGCATTGCTCTGACCATCATCTCCTGCAAGCCGGGCGCTATGTGCATTGTACCGGATCGCTGCAGCATTACCTATGATCGCCGCTTGGTCCCGACCGAAACGCCGGAGGATGCCGTCCGTGAGATTCAGGCGATCATCGACAGGCTTGCCGCGGAAGACCCGGATTTCCGGGCAACTGTTAAAATTGCCGCCGTCCCGCGCACCACTTACACGGGAAAAACCGTCACAATTCCCAATATCAAAGAGGGTTGGCGCATTGAACAGACACATCCCTTTGTGGAGGCCGCAGCCAAAGGGCTGCGGGAGATCGGCGAACCGGTCAGTTACTCCTATTGGGATTTCGGCACAGATCTCGCCATGATCTGCGGACGTCACCATGTAGCGGCTATTGGTTATTCGCCCATGCAGGAATATTATTGTCATCGTCCTGTCGATAAATGCCGCATTGACTTTATGGAGCGCGCGCTGGTCGGCAACCTGGCAATTTTCCGCGAGCTTACGCAGCTGAAAGCAGAGGATTTTCAGCTCTGATCCTCCAGTCAAATAAAGGACTGCCCGGAGATGCCAAACGCATCTCCGGGCAGTCCTTTATTTTTCCTCCGCGCGGATGCGGTACTCGCCTGCGTCCAGCCGGAGCCAGCCGCTCTCGGAGAGCTCGGCGGACGTCCGCCCGCCGATGCTCGCGGGGCCGGGGCCGCCCGGCAGGTAGAAGACGGCCGAGGCGCCGAACGGCACCGTGATCTCGCAGTCGATCCCGCCCGCACGCCGGGCCCAGCCGCAGCGCCAGAGGCCGGAGGCCGAGTCGTACGACGCGCGCGCGTATTCCAGACGCCCGGTCGGCAGGGGCCGGAGCTCCGCCGCGGCAAAGCCGGGCGCGCACTCCAGCGGGCGCAGGCCGCAGAGATAGCGGTACATCCACTCCAGGATCGCGCCGTAGGCGTAGTGGTTAAGGCTGTTCATGCCCGTGTCGCTGACGTGCCCGTCCGGCAGGATGGAGTTCCAGCGCTCCCAGATCGTGGTGGCGCCCATGTCCACCTCGTACAGCCAGCCCGGCATCTGCCGCCGGAAAAGGAGCGCGTACGCCTCGTCGGCGAGACCGTTTTCCGCGAGCGCCGAGCAGAGAAAATACGTGCCCACGAAGCCCGTCTTCAGGCTGTGGCCGTCTGCGGCGAGCTTTTTTCCGAGTGCCTGCGTCAGTCTGCCCCGCGCGTCCTCCGGCGCGAGGCCCATGGCCAGCGCGAGCGCCAGCCCCGTCTGCGTGCCGACGGTCGGATTGCCCTCCGGCGTGAAGTAGCGCCGCCGGATCGCGGCGCGAACCTCCAGCGCCAGACGCGCGTAGCGCGCGGCGTCCGCCTGCAGGCCCAGCGCGTCGGCGGCCTTGGCCGTGAGGCTCAGCGACCAGAAATAATAGGCCGAGGCGATGTAGAACGGATCCGTGCCGCCGAAGCAGGAGCGCGGATCCGGGTTGTCCAGCGCCAGCCAGTCGGCGAAGTGGAAGCCCCAGAGGCGCAGGCGCGGCGCGCCGTGCGCCTCGTCCTCCGCGATCAGCCACTCCGCCCAGTCCCGCATCGTCCCGTACTCCTCGCGCAGCAGCGCCGGGTCGCCGTAGCAGACGTAGAGCGTCCAGGGGATGATCGCGGCGGCGTCCGACCACGCGCACGAGCCGCGGGTGTCCTGCTCCGGCAGGCCCTTTGCCCGGCAGACGAGCCGGACGACGTCCGGCACCACGTGCGGCACGTTTCCGCCGAGCTCGCGCTGCTCCTGGCGCAGGTCGTACAGATATTTCCGGTAGAACGCGGCCGAGTCGCGGTTCAGGCAGGCCGTCGCGCAGTACACCTGCGCGTCGCCCGTCCAGCCCAGCCGCTCGTCGCGCTGCGGGCAGTCGGTCGGCAGATCGACGAAGTTGTCCAGCTGGCTCCACTCCGAGTTCTGGACGAGCCGGTTGAGAGCGGGGTCGGATGTCTCCAGCCGGCCCGTCCGGTCGAGCTCGCTGTGCAGCACGCAGAAGACGAGCGAGCTCGCCTCCTGTTCGCTCAGGCCCTCGATCTGCACGTAGCGAAAGCCGAAAAAGGTGAAATGCGGGCGCACATGGCGCGGCCGGCCGTCCGAGAGATAGGTGAAGGTCTGCCTGGCCGTGCGCAGATTGCCCTGGTAGAAGCAGCCGTCCTGCAGCAGCTCGCCGTAGCGCAGCGCGACCTGTCCGCCCGACGGGAGCGCGCAGTCGAACTCGGCCCAGCCGCTGATCTCCTGCCCGGCGTCGGCCACGAGCTCTCCCTTTGGCGTGCGGAAGAGCATTCTGACCGGCCAGCGCTCCGCGATCCGCACCGGCGGGCCCAGCCGCTCGGTCAGCCGGCCGGCGGGCGCCGGGACGAGCTCTACAGGCCCGAAGCGGCTCTCGTCCGTGTCCGCGGAGGCCCAGCCCGGAAGGATGAGCCGCGCGTCGAAGCGCTCCCCGTCGTAGATGCTGCTCTCGGCGGCGAAAGACGGCGCGCAGCGCCAGCTCTCGTCGCTGCCAACCGTGCAGACGCTGCCGTCCGCGAGCTCCAGCCGCAGCTGCGCCAGCAGCTGCAGGCGGCTGCCGAAGAGGTTCCCGGCGCCGCCGTCAAAGCCGAGCCGCCCGCGGTACCAGCCGTCGCCCAGCAGCACGCCCAGCGCGTTCCGGCCCGGGCGCAGCCGGCTCGTCACATCATAGATCTGATACGGCAGCCAGAGCCGGTAGTCGCAGCAGCCCGGCGTCAGATAGTCCTCCCCCACGCGCGCCCCGTTGAGATACGCCTCGTAGAGCCCGAGCCCCAGGATGTAAAGCCGCGCGCGCCGCACCCCGTCCGGGACGGTGAAACACTTCCGAAAGCAGGGCGGCGCGTCCCTGTCCGGCGCGGCGATCCACTTCGCCTGCCAGCCGCTCTCCCGCAGGCCCGTCTCGAACCAGGCCTCGCCGGAGGCCCGCTCGCCGCTGTCCGCCAGGACCTCCGCGGTCCAGCGGTAGCGCGTGCACGGCAGCAGGTTCATTTTCGCGCAGACGGCCTGGGCGCGCAGCGCGGGGTCCTCCCCGCTGTCCCAGACCGGCTCCCGCTCCTGCTCCCGGAAAACCTGCACGCGGGCCCAGCTCTGTTTTTTTGCGGCGGTGTCCCGCACCTTCCACGAAAAAACCGGGTACTCCATCTGCAGCCCCAGCGGATTTTCCAGATGGCAGGTGCGCATTTGCTCTATTTTCATCTTGTTCTCCCATTTCCCGCGCCGGTGCAAAAACGCCGGGCCCGCCGCAATATGCGGCGGCCCCGGCGTTTGTCAGCAGCCGACCACTTCGATCTTCAGCAGTCTGCAGAGCAGCTTCATGTCCTGCACCCAGTCGCCCGGGACCATCACGATGTGCTGTCCGGGGACGTTCTGCAGGTAGTCCTCCACCGGCATGCCCGGCTCGAGCAGGACGCTCGGAAAGTCCGGCGTCGGCTCGCACCAGCCAGCCTCCGTCCACTTGGGACTCGGCTTCGTCGTGCCGCGGGCCAGAAACAGCTTGTATTCGCCGTGGCTCTCGTAGAGTCTGCCGTAAGTCACGACGCCCGTCTTCATGCGCGAGACGTTGCTGATGCCGGTATTGTACGCGCCGAGATTCGCACTGCGGATCCGCACGTCCCCGTCGACGAAGTCGCGCGGGATAAAGCCGCACACACCGACCAGCATGGCGTCGCCCAGCACCTCGTAGTTCTCGACGAACGCGCTCGTGAGGCCCGTGAGCTTGGACAGCAGCTGGCCCGTCAGCAGGCCGTAGGCGTCGCACTCGCAGATCACGGTCGTGTCCTTCGAGGCGAGCAGGCTCTGCGCGAGGCAGGGATTGAACCCCATCTGCTTCGTGACGCCGTTGACGCACTTGATCGAGATCGCGTCCAGGCCGCGCCCGTCGCGCTTGCCCTTCATGGCCAGATACAGCCTTGCGGCCCGGCCGAGCACCTCGTCGCGCACCTCGTTCGTCTGGACGGTCGTCCGGCGGATCTCCGCGACCTCGCGGGCGACCTCCTCGGGCGTGAACGCGTTCATCTGTTCGGCCAGCTCGTAGGCGAAATAGTCCTCGATGTCCACGCCGAGCTTCTCGAGCGCCAGCGTCCGGCTGTACGAGCAGGTGTAGAGGCCCATGTCGGCGTAGCCGTACAGGCCGATGCGCAGATGCCGGATGGCCTTCGCCGCGCCGACCGCGCGCAGGAAGCGGTCGACGTCCCGGAAGCGGTGGGGCTCGTCCACTTTTTCGTTGATGAGGCAGTAGGTGTAGCCCAGCTCCTGCAGCAGCGGCACGAGCGCCGAGGTGCCCGCGGCCGCCGCGGGAGAGATGATCTTCCCGGACTTGTCCGTCCAGCCGCCGGTGCCCCAGATGAGCAGCGGCGTGTCGCGGTGGTCCTTCAGCGTGCGCATGACGTAGGGCGTGATGTGCCAGGAGACGAAGTGCACGAGGATCGCGTCGAAGCTCTGCCCGGCGACGATCCCGGCGGCCTTGTCGGCGTCGGCGTCCTTCATGATGGTGCAGGAGCAGACCAGCTCGGCGGAGGACAGCCCGCGCACGCCCTGCTCCACGCACTCGCTGACCCTTTTCAGCTCGTCCTGCGGATACTGTTCATCGCCGCAATGCAGCAGGACGACTCTTGTCGGAACGACTTTCATATCGTTTTCTCCTAAATATTTCTAAAATTCCGGCGTGTAGGAGGAGTCCACCGTCTTCCACAGAAGCCGGCAGACCCGCAGCGCCCGGATCTGGATCTGACTGCAGTAGGCCTCGAAGCCGATGCGGCCGTATTGGTTCTGGTCGATCGGGTCGGGGTCCGTCACCTCGAGCGCCAGCGTGCCGTCCACCGCGCAGAAGATGTGGCCGCCGATGCTGCCGCTCTGGATGTGGTACGTCCGGCCCGGCTCGAAGCGCAGATACTGCGTGCCGCAGTTCAGGCGGTAGTCCGGGGATTTTTCAAAGCCGATCTTGCCGTCCCACCAGCCCTGAAGGCCGGCCACGTAGGCCAGGCCGCGCGTGTTGGTCCTCTCGTCCCAGCTGCCGCTCCACATCCAGTTGATGTCGTGCGTGCAGGGCGGCACGGTCCGGGCCTCGAAGTCCAGCATCACGGGCCCGAGGAAGTCCCGGCGGGAGATCACCATGCCCGGGAAATTCCCGCGGTTGCGTCCCGTCAGCCAGCCGTCCTCCGCGCTCCACTCGCCGCCGCGGACCTCGAAGTCCCGCGCGAGGCTCTCCTCTGTGAACGGCTCGCCGTACAAGACCGGCAGGCTGTCCAGATCCACGATCTTCTTCATGAGATGCATGGCGGCGCCTCTATTTCGTATAGTATTCCTTCATGTCCCGGTTGCAGGGCATGTTCAGGATGTCGCCGATCAAAGACTGCGCCTGCTCGAGGCTCCGCGTCCACGGGTCCATGAGCACGAGCTGCTCGAGCAGCCGGACATTGCCGGTCTCAAACGCGCGCAGCTCCGTCTCCACGGGCGCGATGCGGTCGCGATACAGATACGCCAGCAGCTCGCGCGAAAGCGGCTTCATGCGGATGCCCTGGATGCCGCGTCCGCTCACGAGCGCGCGGCACTCGACCTCGTAGTCGCGGGGCACGCCGGGCACGAACTCGCCCTCGTTCGGGATGTTCACGATGAGCAGGTGCTCGACGTCGAAGGCCAGCGCCTCGATGGTCGGGATCATCGGCTCGTCGGACGGCATCGCGGAGAACACCTTTGAAACCGGCGTGTTCTTGTCGTCGACCGCCGCGCGGATGCTCTTCACGGTTTGCTCGCAGCCCTCAAAGTACCCGTCGTACCAGGTGTCGGGGTCCTCCTCGTACGCGGCGGGGTTCGTGTGGTACCACCAGGCCCAGGCGCCGCCGCCCGGCGTCGCCGTGTCGCCGATCGGGAAGCGGCCGAACCGCTCGTACAGGTCGACCGACTTGGGCCCGATCTGCGGGCTGACCGGATGCTTCCTCTCGTCGAGCCACGCCTTCCACCCGCCGCTTCTGAGCCAGCGGTCGAACGCCGGATAGGCGTCCTCGCCGTTGTGGTAGAGCTCCGTGAGCCAGATGAAGTGGTTGACGCCGGAGACCTCGAAGTGGCAGTCCTCGCGCCGGTAGCCCATGGCCTCCATGATCTCGTACACGCCGCCGCTGCCGTGGCACATGCCGACGATCTTCGCGCCGGGGTATTTCCGCGTCAGGTAGGTGACGCCCGCCTGCACGGGGTTCGCGACCAGCAGCATCCACGCGTTCGGGCAGATGCGCCGGATGTCCTGATAGACCGACTCCATGAGCCGCAGCTGGTGGAAGTTCACCCAGAAGGCCTCGTCGTGCATGATGTGCAGGCTGCCGCCGAACTGGTAGCCGTGCCGCTTGGCGATCTTCCAGCCCTCGCGCAGCCGCTCGTGGCCGTAGTCGAGCGCCACGTGGATGACAAAGTCCGCGCCGCGCAGGGCCTCCTCCCGGTCCATGGTCTTTTCAATGTGGATGTTCTCGCCGAGCTCCTCGATATAGCGCTGGCAGAGGCCGTAGACGCCGTTCAGCCGGGCCTCGTTGATGTCCATCATCGTCACGGACGCCCCGTTGAAGCGCTTGTTGACGCAGATGTCCTTGATGAGGTTGATGGAGAATACGCCGCTGCCGGCGCCGATAATTGCAATTTTTACTGACATTTGCTGTTCCTTTCTCGTGAAACGGATTTACTTCAGGGAGCCGGCCGTCACGCCCTTGAGCATGTACTTCTGCAGGCAGAGATAGATGACGATGGTGGGGATGACGCTGAGGAAGATGCCGGCGAACTGTTTGGCGGGGTTTCCGCCGTACCGCGTGACCATCTGCGACAGCACGACCATGAGAGTCTGCTTGGACGCGGTCGTGAGATACAGCAGCGGCGTCAGGTAGTCGTTCCACGCGCCGATAAACTGGAAGATGATCACGATCGCGATGCCCGCCATGCCCATCGGCATGACGATCTTCCAGAGGATCGTGAAGAAGCCGGCGCCGTCGATCCGGGCGCTCTCGATGACCTCGTTCGGGATTCCGACGAACGAGCTGCGCATCAGCAGCACCGCGCCGGGAATGCCGGCCGCCCAGTAGGAAATAATCACAGCCCACGGGCTGTCGATGAGCCCCATCTTGGAAAACATCACGTATTTGGGGATCATCGTGACCTGGCCAGGCAGGAACATCGTCGCCATGAGCGCCGCGTAGGCAATGACCTTGCCGCGGAAGCGCAGCTTGGCGAAGGCGTAGCTCGCGATGGCGGAGGTGAAGACGATCAGCGCCGTCGAGACGACCGCGATGAAGAGCGAGTTAAAGACGAGCCTGCCGATGTCGTAGTCGGTAAAAAGGTCCTGGAAGTTCGACAGCGTGGGATGGGTCGGCACGCTGAACGGGTCCATGAAATATTCGGGTTTCGTCTTGAGCGCGTTGAAAAGCATATACACGAGCGGGTAGAGGAAGCTGATCGTCATCAGAATCATGAAGATGGTGATGAGCACGATCGCCAGGACCCGCTTTCCGTTCATTTTCTTTTTTATTTTCATGTCAGTTGCTCCAGTCGTCCGCGCGGTCCGTCGATTTCATCTGTAGAACCGTGAAGAATACCACAATGATCATCAGAATCACGGCCAGCGCGCAGGCGTAGCCGAATTTGCTGGTGCCCTGGAAGGCCTTCACGTAGATGAGGTAGTCGACCGTCGTGGTGTCGAAGCCCGGGCCGCCCCCCGTGATGGAGGCGATCAGGCTGAACAGGCCCGTAAAGCACCAGATCACGGACATGATGCAGGAATATTCCACAGTGTGAACGAGCATCGGCAGCGTGATCTTGAAGAGTCTGGCCCAGTAGCCCGCGCCGTCGAGCCGGGCTGCCTCGTAGACCTCCGTGGGGATCTGGCTCATGCCGCCGAGAAAGAGCATGCCCTGCCAGCCGATGTTGATCCAGACCATGCAGAACATGATGACGGCCAGCGCCGGCCAGCGCGAACCCAGCCAGTTCATGGCCAGATTGCCCAGGCCGATCGACTTGAGGATCGAGTTGATCGGGCCGTCCATGCCGAACAGGATGGCGAACAGATAGCCGATACTGAGCGCGGACGTGACCTGCGGCAGATAGTAGCAGCTCTGGTAAAACCGCCAGCCCGGAATCTGCTCGTACAGCAGCACCGCCACGATGAGTCCGATCAGGATCTGCAGCGGCAGAAAGAGCAGAAGAATAAAGTTGTTGGACAGCATTTTCCAGAAATCGCTGTCCGTGAGAATTTTCACGTAGTTGTGAAAACCGATAAAATCGTTTTTGAAAAGGCCGTCCCAGTTGGTGAAGCTCTCGTAGATGCCCTGGAGCATCGGATAGCCGTCAAACACAGCGAGCAGCACCAGCGGAAGGATCACGGCCAGCCATCCCTGGCGGTTTTCCCCCGAAAGCAGGGCGCCTTTTTTGAGCCGTCTGTTTTTATCCATTTTTTTACCCGTCCCTGTCGCGTCAGAATGGCGCGGCGCATGCGGCCGCGCAGTCTTTTGGGCTTGAATCCGCGGAGCCGGGAGGGCCGGGGCAGGATTCTCACCTGTCCCGGCCGCTCTCCGGGCTTTTGCGGTTCTGAAATCTGTCCCCCGCGCCGAAGGATTCCTCTTTCCGCGCCGGGGAGGCGGAAGTTAATCCGCCGCGTCTGCCGCGATCTCGTCGAGCTGCTTGGCGCAGTCCGCCGCGGTCGTCTGGCCGATGATGACCATGCCGGTCCGTTTGTAATACTCGCTCTGCACATCGAGCTGGAGCACGTTGTCGTTCCAGATCACGACGTCCTTGCAGTAGTCCATGATCTTCTGATAGGCGTCATTGTCGGCCCAGCCGAGGTCCTCCACGGTGACGTCCTTGCGCTGCGGAACCTTGCCGCTCAGCTTGGTCTGCGCGATGACGTAGTCCTTCTGGCTGATGAAGGAAAGGAACTTGACCGCGATGTCGGGGTGCTTGCAGGTCTTGAGCACGGACCAGCTCTGGCCGACGCCGCCGATCAGCGTGTCGTCAACCTTGCCGTCATAGCTCGGGACGCAGTAGATGCCGAGGTTGTCGCCCATGGTGCTGATTGCGGTGGCGACTTCCCAGTTGCCGGTCGGGTACATGGCGCATTTGCCGTTGTAGAACTGCTGCAGCGCGTCGGCGTTGTTGGCGTAGTCCTTGTTGACAAGGCCGTCGGAGTAGAAGCTGGCCGTGAAGTCCAGCGTGTCGATAAAGCCCTTGTCGTCGGAGAACGTGGTCTCGTTCGTGCTGTCGGAGACGACGCGGTCGGTGCCGGACAGCTGCGTCCACCAGGCGCTGGTGCCGAAGGTCCACAGACGGTTGAACCCGCCGTCGTCCGCCAGGATCGGCTGGATGCCGGCGTCCTTGATCTTCTGCAGGGTGTCTTTAAATTCCTGCGCGGTCTTGGGCGCGCCGTCGCCCTCAAGATCGACGCCCGCCTTGGCGATGAGCTCCTTGTTGTACAGGAACAGTCCCAGCTCATTGCCGGATTCGGGATAGCCGTAGATGGCGCCGTCCGGCTTCATGTCCTCGCGGACAGCTTCCCAGCCGGTCACGTTGTCGAGATCGTCCTGCGGGACATACTGGGTGATGTCGGTGAAGATATCCTTATAATAGGTGACGAGGTAGCCTGAGTAGGTGTTGACGATGTCCGGCGCCGTGTTGGCGGCGACAGCGGCCTTCAGCTTGTTCTGGGCCACGGACTGATCCGCCTGGTAGACGACCTTGATCTTTACGCCGGGGTTCTCTTCTTCGAACTTTCTGGCATATACGTTAATATTCCATTTGTCTTCCGACACGCTCTTGTTGTCGTCGGTCGACTCGTCGCTCTGCACGTCCGAGAACCAGACCGTCAGTGTGACGTCGCCGTCGGACGAGGCCGCTGCGCTGCTGGTCGATGTGCTGGCAGCGGTCGTGCTGGCAGCCGTGCTGCCTGAGGCCGCGGCGGTCTTCTTGGAGCTGCTGCATCCGGCCATCAGACCGAGACACAGGACAACGCAGAGAACCGCGCAGATCATTCGGTACATTTGTTTCATTGTAATTCCCCTTCTTTATATTTATTTTGAACGGAGCGAAGCGCTCCGGTCAATTCCTGCTTTCTTCCTCGGCGGCGGCGCGCTCCGTCAGCACCGCGCGCAGGCGCTCCGGGTCGAACTTGGGCGTCCGGTCGTAGCGGCAGAGGCCGTTCTGCTCCTGCTCCACGTCCGTCAGCTGGGTGTAGCACAGGCCCAGCATCCGGCTGTTCTGCAGCAGCGCCTCGGTGAGTCCCCGGAAGCGGCTGTAGAACTCCTCCAGCGTCGCGGGCGCATCGCCGTAGCCCCAGCCCGACGCCTCGTCCGTCCAGCGGATGCCGCCGTACTCGCTCACGAACACCGGCTGCCCCTTGCGGTAGTGCTGCCGCTCCCCGTGCGGGTCGTACAGGCTGCCGTCCGCCATGAGCTTGTCGTAGTGCGCGCGGAACGAGGCCGGGTCCTGGTCATAGTCGTGGACGTCGAAGATGTCGGTCTCGACGTGGAAATTGCCGCTCGTGTCGATGCAGGGCCGGGTCGGGTCGACGGCCTTCGTCGTCTCGTAGACGAGGCGCAGCGCCTCGTCGTACTGCTTTCTGCCCTCCACGTCCCAGGTCTCGTTGAACGGGCACCAGCCGATGATCGCGGGGTGGCTGCGGTCGCGCTGCACCTCGGAGAGCCATTCGGGCAGGAGGCTGTAGACGCAGCGCGGGTCGGCGTGGTCGAGGCCCCAGTTGGGATATTCGCCCCAGACGAGGTAGCCCATCCGGTCGCAGTACCACAGGAACCGCTCCTCGAAGATCTTCTCGTGCAGCCGGGCGCCGTTGAAGCCGAAGCTCATCGAGAGCCGAATGTCCTTTTCAAGGTCGGCGTCCTCCGGCGCGGTGTAGATCCCGTCCGGATAGAAGCCCTGGTCGAGCACCAGCCGCTGGAAGACGGGTTTGCCGTTCAGCAGGAAGCGCCCTCCCTCCAGGCGGATGTCGCGCAGGCCGAAGTAGCTGCGCACCTTGTCCTCGCCGTACTGCAGCTCCAGATCGTAGAGCCGGCCGCAGCCGGCCTCCCAAAGGTGCTTTTCCGAGAGCGCCAGCTCCAGCGTGCAGCCGCCGCCCTCGACCCGGCGCGACGCACGGCCGACCTCCCGGCCCTCGTAACGCGCGATTGCAGTGAGCTCCGCCGCGCCGCAGACCTCCGCCCGGATCGTCAGGCGGGAATTGGCCGCGTCCGGCTCGTAAGCCGTGCGGACGAGGTGCGTCTCGGGCAAAAATTCCAGCCAGACGGTCTGCCAGATGCCGGTCGTGCGCGTGTAGCAGCACTGATAGGACGCGTAGCGGTCGGACTGCTTGCCCGTGGGGACGAGCGGATCGCGCTCGTCGTCCTCGGCATAGACCTTGAGGACGTTCTCTCCCTCGCGGAGAAAATCCGTAATGTCAAAGGAAAAGGAGGTGTAGCCGCCCGTGTGCGTGCCGGCCTTCCAGCCGTTCACGAAAACTGTCGCCCGGTAGTCCACCGCGCCGAAGTGCAGCTGCACGCGGCCCGCAAGTTGTTCGGTCGTCAGTACAAGTTCGCGCCGATACCAGATGCCGCCGATAAAATCCGTGCAGCCCACGCCGGAGCACCGGCTCTGCGGGCAAAATGGAACCAGGATTTTCCCTGAAAATTCCCGGTCGTTCTTCGCGAGTCCTCTTTCCAGGCCGCTCCGGCTCTGATCGAGCTCGTACTGCCATTCTCCGTTCAGGTTCTTCCACGCCGCGCGCTCAAACTGGGGGCGCGGATATTCGGGTCTGGGTATCTTCAAAATTGCTGCCATCCTCTCTGCTTTGACGATGTGTTTCGCCGTCTTCTTTTTATTTCCAAAAGGTACTTGCTTTTTTGCTCATATCTGTTATAATTTACTCATACGGTCGTCCGTACAAGTTGTGTCATCATCTGAAAATGTAAGATCATGATAGGCCTGTTTTGTGAAAATGTCAACTGGTTTTTCGCAAAACCGTCTGAAAATTCAGATAAAAACAAGCTGTGGGAAGGAAAATAACGACATGGAACTGAACTTCGAACTCGACCGGCAGAGCCTGATCCCCCTCTACGCCCAGCTGGCGCAGGCGCTCAAAACCGCGGTTCTGAACGGGGAGATCGCCTACGGTGAAAAGCTTCCCAGCGAAAACGAACTGGTCGCGCGCTACAAGCTCAGCCGCATGACGGTGCGAAGCGCGCTGTCCTCTCTCGCCACCGAGCACTACATCGAAAAGCAGCAGGGCCGGGGCGCGTTCGCCTGTTACCGGCGGCCGGCAGCCTCCGGGAACATCGACGTGCTGCTCGACATCTCCTATACCTATTTCGCCTCCAACTATATCCAGAGCATCTCCGACGTGCTCTCGCAGCACAACTACCGCTTCATCATCCACGACACGCGCGACAGCCAGGCGGAGATCTGCAGCATCGTCTCGGAGGTGCTGGCCAACGGCTCCGCCGGCATCCTCCTGCAGCCCTCGCACAAGCTCGAGCCGCTCCTGCCGGAGCTGCGCGAGGCCTTCGCCCGCGTCGCCGACCGCGGCATCCCCTACGTCATGCTCGACCACGTCTACGAGGATCTGCCCGGCTGCCGGATGGTCTTCGACGACTACGGCGGCGGCAAGGCCGCCGCGGAATACCTCATCTTGCTGGGCCACCGCCGCTGCGCCATGGTCTGCTGCAGCAGCATCTGCGAAAACGCGCTGCGCCGCTCCGGCTTCGAGTCCGTCTTTTCCGCGCGTCGGCTGCCGCCGCCCCTGCTCCTGGAGAACGACGACACGCTGCCCGACGCGCTGCTGGAGCTGGCCCGGCAGGCGCGCGTCTCCGCCGTCTTCAACTTCAACGACGAGGTCGCGCTCAAGACCATGCGGATTCTGCACGGCGCCAACATCCGGATCCCCGAGGAGATCTCGGTGCTCGGCTACGACGACACCGTGATCGCCGCCGCCACCAATCCGCAGCTCACAACCGTCATCCACCCCAAGGATCTGCTCGGCCGCATGGCCGCGGAGAAGCTCATCAGCATGATCGAGCGCTATCCGTTCAAGCCGTCCCCCAATCTGCTCGAGCCGCGCCTGCACATCCGCGCCTCGTGCGCGCCGTACCAGGAACATCGTTAAGAGGCAATTATGGAATATATTTTGGCATTTGACGTGGGAACCACCTCTATGAAGTGCTGCGCCTACGACGAGGCGTTTCTCGTCCGCGCGCAGCAGACGACCGAATACGCGCTGCAAACCCCCGGCCCGCAGCTGGTCGAGGCCGACCCGGAGATCTACTGGGACGGGCTCTGCCGCAGCGTCCGCGCGATTCTGGACGCGGGCATCCGCCCGGCGCAGATCCGCGCGGTCGCCCTCACCACCCAGGGCGAGACCATGATCGCCCTGGACGCCGCCGGCGAGCCCGTGCTGCCCGCGATCGTCTGGCTCGACGGCCGGGCCGGCCGGGAGGCCGCGGCGCTTGAGCGGACGATCGGCCGCCGGACCTTCTACCGGACGACCGGCCTGCCGGAGTTCTCCGGCGCGCTCCCGCTCGCAAAGCTCCAGTGGCTGCTCGCGCACTGCCCGCCTGGCCGGCGGATTCACAAGGTGCTGCTGCTCGAGGACTATCTTGTCTGGCGGCTGACCGGCGCGTTCGCCTCGGAGAGCTCGCTGCTCTGCTCCACCGGATATCTGGACATCCGCTCGCGGCAGTACGCGGGCGATTTTCTCGCGGCGGCCGGGGCGGACGCCTCGCTGCTGCCGGACATTCTCCCGCCCGGCACCGCCGCGGGCCGCGTCAGCCCCGGAGCCGCCGAAAAGAGCGGCCTCGCCGCCGGGACGCCCGTCTGCTGCACCGCGATGGACCAGACCGCGAGCGCCATCGGCGCCGGAAATATCCGGCCCGGCGTCGTCACCGAGACGACCGGCACCTGCCTGACCGTCACGGCCACCACCCGCGAGCCGAACTTCGATCTGCCCGACCCGCTGCAGTATTACACCCACTTCGACGGCCAGTATCTGGCCCTCTCCTTCAGCCCCACCGCCGCCATGCTCCTCAAGTGGTTCAAAGACCAGTTTCTGGCGGACTCCGTTGACGCGCGGTCCTCGGGGGAAAATCTCTACGACTACATGAGCGGGCTCGCCTCCGGCGTGCCCGCCGGCTGCGGCGGGCTTCTGCTGCTGCCCCACTTCACGGGCAAGGCCATGCCGCAGAGTGTGCCCAATATGCGCGGCGCCTTCTGGGGCCTCGGCCTCGACACGACGCGCGCAGCCATGATCCGCGCCGTCATGGAGGGTGTGGCCTTCTCCCTGCGGGAGCATCTGGAGAGCTTCCAGGCCGCCGGCATCCCCGTCCGCGAGATCCGCTCGCTGGGCGGCGGCGCCAAGGACGCGCTCTGGTGCGCGATCAAGGCCTCCGTCACCGGCCGTCCCATCTGCCTGACCGAGAACCGGGAGACGACCTCGCTCGGCGCCGCCGTTCTGGCCGCGCACGCGCTGGGGGACGGCAGCGTGGAGGCGCTCTGCGAGAAGGCCGTGCGCCCCGCGCGCAGCTACGCGCCCGACGAGGCGCTGCGCGCGCCGTACGACCGCTTTTACCGGGATTATCTCCGGCTCGATCATCTCGCAGCGGCGTATTACAAGAACGCTTCTGAATAAAAGACGTCCGGCTGATCTCCGATCAGCCGGACGCTTTTTCGTTTATTTTCCCTCCGCGCGGAGGATCGTCAGGCCGTCCCGCTCCAATGGCGCGGTCGCCTCCCGCGGGCAGGCGGAATCCGTGACCAGGATGTCCACGTTTTCCAGCGGACAGATGCGCGTGAAGCCCGCGCGCCCGATCTTCGTGTGATCCGCCACCACGACGGTGCTCTTCGCGCGCTCGGTCATGAGCCGCACGAGGATCGCCTCGTCCGCGTGATAGGTGGAGATGCCCTCCTCCCGGCTCACGCCGTCGATGGAGACGATCGCGTGGTCGGCCTGGTATTTCATGAGCTGCTCCTGCGCGTCGCCGCCGTATGTGAAGCCGTACTGCGTGCTGAGTGAGCCGCCCAGCAGAATGACGCGGAACGTCGGCACCTCGCTGAGCTCCGAGGCGATGGCCACGGAGTTCGTCACGATGTTGAGCTTCCGGTGCTGCCGGATCGCATAGGCGACCTCGGTCGTGGTGGTGCCGGAGTTCATAAAGAGCGTGTCGCCGTCGCGGATCAGCGCGGCCGCGGCCGCGCCGATGGCCTGCTTCTCCGGCAGGCGCTCGGTCGCGCTCTCGCGCCGGGCCATCTTCGGCTTCGCGATGGCGCCGCCCTGCACCCGCTCGAGCTCGCCCGCGCGCTCGAGCGCGTCGAGATCGGTGCGGATCGTCGCGGCCGTCGTGCCGAATTCCCGGCTGAGCTCCGCCACGAAGACGCGGCCCGTCCTACTCAGCAGCTCCAGAATTTTCTGCCTGCGCGTGTCGATCTTCAGCTCTGTCGCTCCCATGTTGTTCCTCCTGCTTTGCATTCAGCCGCTCCCCGACCGCGCCGCCCGGATGGATCAGCGCAAACTGCCGCTCCTGAAAGCCGGTCTCGATGACCAGCGCCGCCTGCAGCGCGTGAAAAATCGCGCAGAGCGCCGTCGTGCTGGTCGTCCCCTGGCTGTTGTATTTGTCGGTCTCCCGGTTCACATACTGTTTTATAACAACATCAGCCCCTTTGGCAAGAGGAGAATCGAGATTTTCCGTCACAACGATGATTTTGACGCCCTTGGCCCGGCAGATGTCCGCGATCGGGAACAGCTCCTTCGTCTTTCCGCCGCGCGAGGCCAGCAGCATCACGTCGCCCGGCTGCAGAAAGCCCGTCGCGCCGTGCACGGCCTCGGCCGGGGAAATAAAGCGCGCGGGGCGCTCGATGCAGCACATAAGATGCGCGAAATGCTGGCACGCGATGCCCGAATGGCCGCAGCCGGCCGCGCCGATCCGCGGCGCCGCCGCGAGCAGCGCGACCGCCCGGGAATAGGCCGCCTCGTCGAACCGCTCGCCCAGCCCGCGGAGGCAGGCCTCCTCGATCGTGAACGCCTCTCTGGCCGCCTGAACCGCTTCCTGTTTCATGGGGAATCCTCCTCTTCCGGCCGCCGTGAGGGCGGCCTTTGTTTCTGATTTCCAGTATACAATTTTTGTTTTCGCAAATCAATAGAAAATAATATTGACTTTATAATTATCTTTCGCTAAAATCATAGTATCAACCGACGAGCGGATCGCCGGATTACGGAGGATGACTAGAATGGAATTTATCTGTGTACAAAAGGAACTGGAACTGCAGTCTCGCGGCTGGATCCCCACCTTCCACGATATCTCGAAGGAAATCCGGGAGATCGTCGACGCCTCCGGCGTCAAGAACGGCACCATCTGCATCGCGTCCCACCACACGACCTGCTCCGTCATGGTGCAGGAGTGCTCGCACGACGTGGACTCCTTCGATCTGGAATTTCTGCAGCACGATCTGCTCGACATCATGCGCAAGCTCGTGCCGGACTTTAAGGAAGAGCACCAGTACCGCCACCCCGGCCCCATCCACGCGCAGTACGGCCGCTATGTGAACGAGCCGGGCGACTTCACCTCCATGAACACCGACGGCCATCTGCGCTCCTGCTTCTTCGGCCGCAGCGAGACCATGACCATCAAGGACGGCGTGCTGGACGGCGGCGAATTCGCGCACGTCTACTTCATCGACTGGGATCAGGTTCGCGCCCGCCGCCGCCAGGTAAACGTCACGGTCATGGGCACCTCCGACGACGTGGGCGACCGCAAGTGGAACGGCGGCAAGGTCATCAACACGCTGCACAAGTTCACCGACGCGGAGAAGGCCTACGACGAGCACTACGACATGTATCTGAAGCGGGACTGAGGAGCGCGCCATGAAGCCTGTCATCAGAACCCCTTACTTTGAAATTGGAACCAAGAACTATATCTACGGCGACAAGGTGCTCGAATACGCGCTGGCCGCCGACCGCGCCGCCGAACGGTACAACGTCGACGTGCTCTTCATCTGCCCGGCGGTGGAGATCCGCCGCGTGGCCGAGAACACGAAGCACCTCATCGTGCTGGCGCCCTACATGGACACGCTGCGCCCCGGGCGCGGCATGGCGGACGTGCTGCCCGAGGGCCTGAAGGCCGCGGGCGCGAAGGGCGTCGTCATCAACCACTGCGAGAAGCCCATGAGCCTGCCGCAGATGAAGAAGACCATCGACCGGGCCCGGGAGCTGGACTTCCTGGTCTTTGCCTGCGCCGACACGCTCGACGAGGCCAAGGCCATCGCTCAGCTCCACCCGGACATCATCAATCCCGAGCCCTCCGCGATCATCGGCGGCGGCAACGGCGTGAGCCCCATGGCCTATGTGAAGGATTGCATCGACGCCATCAAGGCGATCGACCCCTCCATCCTGGTCGAGCAGGCCGCCGGCATCACGAACGGCCAGCAGGTCTACGACTTCATCCTGGCCGGCTCCGAGGCCGCCGGCGCGGCCTCCGGCATCATGAACGCCAAAGACCCGCTCGCCGCCATCGACGAGATGGTCGCCGCCACGCGCCGCGCGGCGGACGATCTCAAAAAGGAGCGCAAATAATGGTCTACAGAGAAGCGATTTCCCTGCAGTCGCGCGACCGCGCGGTCAGCTTTCACGACGTCACGGAGCAGGTGAAGAAGATCACCGCCTCCTCCGGCATCCGCAACGGCATCGTCGTCGTGTATTCCCACCACACGACCTGCTCCGTCATCACGCAGGAGTGCGCGTTCGACATGTCCATGACGGGGCTCGAGACGCTCCAGCAGGATCTCGTGAACGCCTTTGAGGAGTGGATCCCCACCTGCCGCACGGAGGGGATGTATCTGCACCCCGGCCAGAAGGCGCTCGACTTCGCCGCGACCTGCGGCGAGGACAGCTTCGGCTGCCACAACACCGACGCGCACCTGCGCTCGTCCATCATCGGCCGGAACGTGACGATCGTGCTGGCGGACGGCGAGCTGGATCTGGGCGAGTTCGGCCGCATCCACTTCATCGACTGGGACCAGACCCGCGCCCGTCAGCGCACCGTGCAGGTCATGGTCATCGGAGAATAACCGGCGTCCCGGCTCCGCGCCCTCCCCAGCGCGGGAGGGCCGGGGCCGGGACTGTCTTTCCCCGCCATCCGGCGGCAGGGGACGCAAAAGCGGAGGCGAATATGAATTTTTCAGACTTTTTCCCGAACGATCCGGATGAGCGGCCGCTGGACCGGATTCCGGACGACGGCGGATTCTGCGCCATCTTCCGCACCATCGGTGTCGTCGGCGACAGCATGTCCGCCGGCGAGCTGGAGGGAACCGGCGAGGCCGGCGAGACCACCTATCACGACTTTTTCTCCAATTCGTGGGGGCAGTATCTGGCCCGCCTGACGCACAGCACCGCCCGGATCTTCGCCCGCGGCGGCATGACCGCCCGGGAGTACTGGGAGTCCTATGCCGATTCGCAGAATTTCTGGAGCACCGATCTGGCCTGCCAGGCCTATCTGCTCGCGCTCGGCGTCAACGATCTGAACGATCCCGCCACGGTCCTCGGCACCGTATCGGACGCACTGTCCGACAGCCGGCCCGCGACCTTCGCCGGCTGGTACGGTGCGATCGTGCGGCGGCTCATGGCCATCCAACCGGACGCGAAGTTTTTCTTCCTCACCATCCCGCGCGAGGAAAACGAGCCCGACGAGCGCCGGCTCCCGCGCGATGCGCACGCCCGCCTGCTGCACGGGCTCGCGGACGCGCTTCCCAACGCCTACGTCATCGACCTGCGGCGCGACGCGCCCGTCTACGACGCCGACATGAAAAAGCACTTTTTCATGGGCAATCACATGAATCCCTGCGGGTATCTGCTGGCCGCCAAAATGACCGCCGCGTACATCGACTACCTCATCCGGCACGACATGGAGGCCTTTATGCAGATTCCCTTTATCGGTACGCCCTATCGGTTCCGCGCATAACACGGTCCGCCAGGCGCGGCGCTTCTCCCCGGCCGTTCGGCCTCGGGGAACGCGCCGCGCCTTCTTTTTTTCTCCCGGCATCCGCCCCGGGGCCCGGATCAGAGTGTTTTTTGTCCCTTCCTCTATACAAATTTGATATTTTAGTATAGTTTTTTCCTTGTTATGGCAGCTGTTTTTGGCTAATATTTAAATGGGAACAGGAAAAATTGTATTCAGAGCGGAACAGGAGGAGAGAACATGGAGAAAATCAGGATCGGCGTGCTCGGCGCGGGACGCGGCGAGATGATGATGAAATATTGCGAACACGCGGACAACGCCGAGCTGGTGGCCGTCTGCGACCAGAACGAGCTGTTCTTGAACCGGGTGCGGGACAGGCTGAACGACCCGCGCGTCCGGTTCTATACGGATTTCGGGCAGTTTCTGGCCCACGACATGGACGCGGTCGTGCTCGCGAACTACGCGACGGAGCACGCGCCGTTCGCGATTCGCTGCCTCGAGGCGGGCAAGCATGTGCTGAGCGAGGTGCTGCCCTGTCAGACGCTCTCCGAAGCCGTGGCGCTGGCCGAGGCCGTGGAAAAAAGCGGCCGCGTCTACGCCTATTCGGAAAACTACTGCTTCATGCCGGCTCCGCGCGAGATGCGGCGGCTGTACCGGGCCGGAAAGCTGGGCGAGTTCGAGTACGGCGAGGGCGAATACCTGCACAACTGCGAGCCCATCTGGCCGGAGATCACGCAGGGGCGGCCCGAGCACTGGCGCAACAACATCCCCGCCACGTTTTACTGCACGCATTCCGTCGGTCCGCTGCTGCACATCACGGGGCTCCGCCCTGTCCGCGTAACTGGCTTCGAGCTGCCGTACAACGCGCGCTGCGCCCGAATGGGCGCCAAGGCCGGCCTGGCCGCCGTGGAGATGGTGGAGCTGGAGAACGGCGCGCTGCTCAAGAGCGTCCACGGCCTCGGCATCGCGCGGGACTCCATCTGGTATACCGTCTACGGCTCTCTCGGCCGCATGGAAAGCGCCCGCGAGGACGCCGAGCTGAAAGACGTCGCCCGGATCTACTGCAATCTGGACAGCCGCGAGGGCGAAAACGCCAAGGCCGTCACCAGCTATGAGCCGGCGGACGCGCTCTCCGCCGCCTCGGCGGAGTACGGCCACGGCGGCTCGGACTATTACACCATGTGGAACTTTGCGGAAAAGCTCCGCGGAAATCCCGAGGCCGTCACCATCGACGTCTACGAGGCGCTTGACATGGGCTTTGTCGGTCTGTTTGCCTACCGGTCCATCCTGGCGGGCGGCGTGCCGGTCGGGATCCCCGACTTCCGCCATCCGCTCGCGCGCGAGCGCTACCGGTTCGACGCCGCCTGCACGGACCCGACCAGGGCTGGCGCGCAGTACGTCCCCAGCTGCTCGAAGGGCAACCCCGAGGTGCCGCAGAGCACCTACGACCGGATCGCCGCGCTGTGGCAGGCGTCCCTCAAAAGCGAGAAGCAGCCGGGATAAGTGACAAAAGTTTGTCCCTTATGCTCTCAGAAATTGTGAGAAACGTCAATTTGGTTTAATTTGTCCAACACGCAAGTTTAATTATTTTAATTACAAGCCGAAACAACAGGGCTATACTGAATCCAGAAGTTCTGCAGAACGTCTCTGAATCAGAATAGGTATACAGGAAGAAAAGGAGATTGAAACATGAAAAAGCACATTCGTTTGTTGGCGATCCTGCTGGCAGTGCTGATGCTCGGCTCCATGTTCACCGGCTGCGCCAAAAAGACTGCCTCCGGCTCCGCGTCCGGCACCACGGCCGCGTCGGCCGGCTCGGCTTCCGCCGCCTCGGCCCAGAGCTCCGGCTCGGACGACTGGGACGGAAATATGGATAACCTCTATACCATCGACATCCTGGCCGATACGAGCTATGTCGATTCCTCGCTCGACACCGCGATCGGGCAGTACATCGCGCAGAAATTCGGCATCGCGTTCAACTATCTCACCTATTCCGGCGACATGCAGGAAAAGCAGGCGCTGATGCTGGCCGGCGGCGACTTCAACGAGATGCAGTACATGCAGTACCAGACCATCGTGCAGCAGTACATCGATGCCGGCGCGCTGCTCAATCTGGACGACTACAAGGATCTGCTGCCTGACTTCTACACGCGCTTCGCGGATCTGATCCCCTACTGGCGCGCGGCCTCCAAGGACGGTGGTCTGTACAAATGGGAGAGCGCGACGCCGCGCACCGTCGACACGGAGATCCCGCACTTCGATATCATGGTCCGCTCCGACGTGCTGGAGCACTACGGCTGGCCGAACCTCGTCACCGCGAGCGACTGGAAGGCGTTCCTGGCCAAGGCCGTGAAGGATTTCCCGACCAGCTATGACGGACAGAGCACCGTCGGCCTGACGACCCCTCTGGCAGAATCCTGGGGCATGCAGGGCGTTGCTGCCATCGGCTATGAAAAGGGCGACACCTACGTGGCCGCCGGCAACGACTACTACACCTACAACGACAAGACCCAGCAGTTCGAGGATTATCTGCTGAATCCGGAGGCAAAGGAATCCTTCCAGTTCTTCAACGACCTGTACAAAGAGGGACTGTTGGACGAGGAGTGCTTCACGGACACCTCTGACAACACGCTCGCCAAGATGAGCGACGGCCGCGCCATCGCCGTCTGGTACATGAGCTGGAATAACAGCACGGCCAACGCCGCCCTGACCGAGGCCGGCCATCCCGAGATGAGCTACATCCAGCAGCCGTTCCAGCTCGACTCCCAGGCCGGACAGAAGTACACGGCGCCCGCCATCTACTCCTATCCGTATATGTCCTACGGCGTCACCACCAACTGCAAGCACCCCGAGCGGCTTCTGAAGTTCATCAACTGGTGCTGCACGGAGGAGGGCCAGCTTCTGCTCCAGAGCGGCATCGAGGGCACGCATTACACGGTTGAAAACGGCAAGCGCGTTCCGACCGACCTGCGCTATCAGTGCTCGTCCGACGAGGCCACGGCCAAGAAGGAAGGCCTCATGGACGGCGATGTATTCCCGCTGCGCGGCCTGCCCATGTGCTTCACGCTGGCCGAGGACGGCCAGCCCTACAACCTCTCGCAGGATCAGACCTACATCGACGAGCACGGCCTGTCCGACCGGGAGAAGGAGGCCTTCGCCGGCCTCGGCTGGAAGACCTCCAACCAGTGGTGGGCTGAAAACGTGGAGGCCATCGACCCCGGCTATTTCCAGTCCTGCGCGCTGGACACCACGAGCGATCTCGGCAAGGTGGGCGCCAAGATGGTGGAGCTCCGCGTGAAGTACTCCGCCAATCTTCTGATGGCGGACAACTTCGACGACGTCTGGAGCCAGCTGATGACCGAGTACGACAAGCTCGACCATCAGAAGGTGATCGACGCCATGAACGAGACGCTGGCGGGCTATGTGGCCGCCAAGAACGCAGCCAGCAAATAAACAGCAAGCAGATCTTTGAATCCGCCCGGCGGGAGCGCTGCCAGAGGCTCCCGCCGGGCGGATCCCCAAAACAGGAGGAAAACGATGAAAGGTTCCCTGTCCGGCGGGGCAATCCCCGCGCAGAGCAAGGCGCGCCGGCTCGGTCTCAAACTGCGCCGGCAAAAGTGGCTCTTTTTGATGCTTCTGCCGGCGTTTGCCTGCGTCGTGCTGTTCAACTATCTTCCGCTCGGCGGCTGGTACGTCGCGTTTTCCGAGTATCAGCTGGGCGATTCCCTGTTCGGCGGGAAATTCGTCGGGCTCAAGTATTTCCAGAAGATCTTCGAGCAGAGCTCCGATCTCGTCTATCTGATCCGCAACACGCTGGTCATCAACGGCGTGACGATCCTGCTCAATCTGACCGTCGCCCTGTTCCTGGCGATCCTGCTCAAGGAGCTTTTGTGGAAACCCGGCGCCAAGGCCGTCCAGACCGTGACCTTCTTCCCCTACTTCGTCTCCTGGGTGATCGCGTATTCGATCGTGTGGTCGCTGCTGTCGGTCAACTCCGGCGCCATCAACCAGTTCCTCGTCCGCGTCGGCGTCCTCAAAAAAGGGCTCAACATCCTGGGCGACGCCAAATACTCCTGGCAGCTGATGATCCTGCTGAACCTTTGGAAATTCACGGGCTACAACACGGTCATCTTCCTCTCGGCCATCGCGGGCATCCCGGCCGAGCAGTACGAGGCCGCGGCCCTCGATGGGGCCAACCGCTTCCAGCAGATGCACTACGTCACGCTGCCGAACCTGCTGCCGACCGCCGCAGTCCTGCTCATTATGAACTCCGGCTGGATCCTGAGCTCCAACCTTGAGCAGTTCTTCATCTTCTCCAACTCCACGAACTGGTCCAGGATGGAGGTGCTCGACATGTACATCTATAAATTCGGCCTCAAAATGCTGGATTTCCCATACGCCACCGCCATGAGCATCATCAAGACGATTGTCAGCATCCTGCTGCTGATCTTCGTCAACTGGCTGACCAAGCGCATGAGCAAAACGTCCGTACTCTAGGAGGTAATCACATGAGATACACGCCGCGCAGGTCGATGCCCATGATCCGGTCCCAGTCCTCCGGCTTCGTATCAAGCAGCTTGCCCGCCAGATGGATGCCGGCATTGTTGAACAGGATATCGCAGTCGCCAAATTCGGTTTTTACATACTCTGCGAGCATCTTCACCTCTGCCTCATTGCCCACGTCGCACGGCACGAAGCGCACGCTGTCCGCCAGATTCTGCTGCGCAAGCTCCGTCAGCAGGCGGTCGACGGTATCTCTTCTGCGGCGCGCACAGAAGACGACCTTCGCACCCTCCTCGGCAAAGCGTTTAACGGTGGCCAGGCCGATGCCGGAGCTTGCGCCGGTCACGACCGCGATTTTATCCTTCAGTCTCATCATGATCATCCTTTCTTCTGTGCCCTGCGGCACCTCGTAAGACCATTATAGGATGCCCCGGCCGCATTTCCATGCAGATTCAGATGAGAAAGTTTTACTCTGATTGGATTTTTCACGCGCGCGCCCAAGCCCAGCCGCTGTTTCGGATTCCAATCATTTTGAAAGGATTCCAATTCAAAGTCGATGTACCTGTTTTGTAAATCATGCTATATTTTTTGCAGGCCGCAAAGGCTGAATTGTTGTATTGTCACAAATCAATGAGGAGGATTGGATCATGAGAAAACACATTGCACTTCTGCTGGCGATCGTCATGCTGGCGGGACTCGCCGCCGGCTGCGCCAGCCAGACGGCGACGGCAAGCACCGGCTCCGCATCCCAGAGCGCGGCGGCTCCGGCCGCTTCCGCTTCCGCATCGTCCGCTGCGTCGGCATCCGCATCGGCCGCGTCGTCCGACGCAGCCGCGAAAGGCGGATATACCATTGCACTCTGCAACAACTCTCTGGGCGAGACCTGGCGTGTCCAGATGGTCGCGGAGTTCCATCAGGCGGCTGACGCGCTCGTGGAGCAGGGCGTTCTGAAGCAGTACTACGAGACCAATGCAGACGCGGACGCGTCCAAGCAGATCGCCGACATGGAGGATCTGATCGCCAAGGGCGTCGACGGCATCCTCATCGCGCCGCAGAACCCCACCGCTCTCAACGACATCATCTCGGAGGCGATGGACGCCGGCATCAAAGTCGTCGTCTTCAACAGCGCCTGCGACGAGAGCTTCACCAACTATACCTCCTATGTCTACCAGGACAACTATGAATTCGGCAAAATCAACGCGGAATTCCTGGTCAACGCGCTGAACGGCAAGGGCAAGATTATCGCGCTGCAGGGCGTTGCGGGTGTGTCCATCAACGCCGAGCGCTGGCAGGGCGCCAAGGACGTCTTTGACCAGTACCCCGACATCGAAGTCGTAGGCGAGGCCAACGGCAACTGGGACTACGCCGACGGCAAGGCCGCAACCGAAGCTCTGCTCTCTGCGAACCCCGTGATCGACGGCGTGTGGTCGCAGGGCGGTGCAATGACGCAGGGCGCAATCGACGCGTTCATCGCGGCGGGCCGTCCGCTCGTCCCCATGTCCGGCGAATCCGGCAACGGCTTCATGGCCTCCTGGAAAAAATACCAGGGCGTGGATAATTTCTCCTCCTGCGCCCCGATTTATGACCCGGCTATGGTCGTCGACGCCATGGACGTTCTGGTCAAGGCTCTGAACGGCGAGACCGTCGAACAGAACATCAAGCTGCCGATGGATCAGGTCACCACCGAGACGCTTGATCAGTACTACCGCCCGGATCTGCCCGATTCCTACTGGGCCGGCTCGCGCCTGACGGAAGAGAATCTGCAGAAGCTGTTTGCGAACTGACGCGAAAATGCAATAAGGTTGGGCCTCCGGCGTCAGCTGGAGGCCTGATTCTGATTCAGATTCTTTTAACCATATCACAAATCCAGCCGTACCGGCCGTTCGTCCGGCGGCTTGCAATACTTTTTTAAGGAGGCCTGTCGGATGTCGGAGTGCATCTTGCAAATGGAGCACATCACGAAATATTTCACCGGCGTTACCGCGCTGGACGACGTCAATCTGTCCTGTCGGAAGGGAAAGATCCATGTTCTGGCCGGAGAAAACGGCGCGGGCAAAAGCACCATTCTGAAAATTCTGGCGGGCGTTTACCCGCCGGACAAGGGGACGATCCGTCTGCGCGGAAAGGAAGTCCGCTTTTCCTCCCCGCTCGACGCCCAAAAGGCCGGCATCGCGATGGTCTTCCAGGAGCTGACGCAGATCAACGAGCTGACGATCTTTGAAAATGTCTTTCTCGGAAGCGAGCCGCGGCGCGCGGGGCTGATCGACCGCGCAAAGCAGATGGAGCTGCTGCAGCGCTGCATGGATAAATACGATCTTCAGCTGAATCCCGCCACCATCGTAGACCGGCTCTCGGTCGGTCAGAAGCAGCTGGCGGAGATCCTCAAAACGCTCGTGCGCGACCCCGAGATTCTCATTCTTGACGAGCCTACGTCCGCGCTCACGAAGGAAGAGGTGGAGATTCTCTTCCGCATCATGCGCAGGCTCGCAGACGAGGGCAAGGCCGTCATCTTCATCAGCCACCGCATGGAGGAGATGTTCCGCATCGGCGACGAGGTCACGATCTTCAAGGACGGTCAGTTTGTCGATCACTGCGCTGTGTCCGAGCTGACGACTGACTCTCTCATCCGCAAAATGATCGGACGGACGCTGCAGGACGTCTTTCCGCCCCACTGTGCGCAGCCCGGCGGCGAGACGATTCTGGAGGTGAAGGGCTACAAGCTCTCCGAAAGCGCCCTGCCCGTCGATTTTCAGGTCAAAAAAGGCGAGATCATCGGAATCGCCGGACTTGCGGGACACGGCCAGACCGAATTCATCAACTCCCTCTCCGGTCTCTATCGCTCGCACGGCGGAAGCATCACGCTCAACGGACGCGCAATGCATATCAGCTCCAGCTCGGCCGCCGTCAAAAACGGGATTGCCCTTGTTCCAAGCGATCGCAAGCAGGAGGGGCTGATGCTCTTCCAGAGCATCCGGAACAACATTGCCATCGGCAGCATCGACCGCAGGAAGCGGCTGGGATTTCTGGTGGACAACCGGGCGGAGCGCAAAACCGTCGAGGAATACCGGCAGCTGCTGAAGATCAAAATGGCGGCCCCCGCGCAGCCGGCAGTTGAGCTTTCCGGCGGCAACCAGCAGAAGGTCGTGCTGGCCAAGGAGCTTGCGATCCAGCCGGCGCTCATTCTCTTTGACGAGCCGACCAAGGGCATCGATGTGGGCAGCAAACGCGAATTTTACTATATCATGCGCGATCTGGCCGACCACGGCGTCGCCGTCATCCTGTATTCCTCCGACCTCATGGAGGTCATCGGGCTCAGCGACAAGGTGCTCGTCATGTATGAAAACAACGTCACCGCGCAGCTGGTCGGCGCGGAGATCACCGAGGAAAACATCATGCGCCATGCCATGGGCATTTCAAAGAAACGGGAGGGCTCGCGCCATGCCGAATAAGCGTATTCGCGTTCCGCGCCTGCGCGGCGCGGACTATACCTATCGCTACTTCCACCAGTGGTTTATCGTCGTCTTCATGGTGCTCGCCATCACTGTCATGTGTCTGGCGTCGAGCAGCTTCCGCAGCGCCTATAACCTCGGAAACCTGATGAACACCTGCTTTCCGCTGATTCTCGCGGCGCTGGGCCAGTTCCTCGTCATCCTGACCGCGGGCATCGACCTCTCTGTCGGCAGCATGCTGACGCTGGGCAACTGTCTGAGCGTGTACATCATGACGCGTATCCCCACCGTGCCGGGCTTGCTGCTCGCGCTGGCCGCGACCGTGGTCTGCGGGCTGGTCTGCGGCGCAGTCAACGGACTGTTCATCGCAAAGTTCCGTCTGCCGGCAATCATCGTCACGATCGCTACAGCCGCCGTCTTCCAGGGCACGGCGCTGGTGCTGCTGCCGGATCCGGGCGGCTCGATTGTGCCCGCCCTCAAGACCTTCCTAAAATGGAAAGCGTTCGGTCTCATCCCGGTCACGTTCTTTCTGACCGTGCTGGCAATTGTCCTGATCCTGCTTCTCACGAACCGCACCCCCCTCGGGCGTGCGCTGCGGGCCGTGGGCGGAAACGAAAGCGCCGCCTTCGGCAGCGGCATCAAGGTCGCGCGCGTTAAATTCACCGCCTACGTGCTCAGCGCCCTGCTGGCTGCGCTGGCCGGTCTCTATCTCTCCGCGAGAACCAGCAGCGGCGACCCGAACATCGGCAGCAGCTACACCATTTATTCCATCAGCGCGACCGTCGTCGGCGGCACCATGATGACCGGTGCGGTCGGGCAAGCCTACGGCACCGCCTGCGGCGCAGTAATCATTTTTCTCATCAACAACATTCTCAACATGCTCGACGTCAGCGCCTTCTACCAGTACGCGATTCAGGGCGCTGTTCTGATCTTCGCGCTGATGGTCGGCAGTCTTGAGACGCGGCGCGAGCGGGCGTGAGGAGGCGCGGTATGATGACTTCTAAAAATTGGCTGGGCTTCGTAAAGACGCGCTTCAACCAGTACGCGGTCTATCTCTTCCTCGTGCTGATCCTGCTGCTCGCGCAGCTGTATTCCCCGACCTATCTGCAGCTTACGCACATGATGGGCGTACTGCGTCTGGCATCGTTCATGGGTATGGCCGCGATCGGTCAGACAATCGCGATTCTGTCCGGCGGCATCGACCTCTCCATCCCCTACACGATCTCTTTCTCCTACATTCTGGCCGCGCAGTACATGGCCAAAACCAACGCCAACATTCCGCAGGCGATCCTGGCCTGCGCCATTCTGGCGCTGCTGGTCGGCGTCGTCAACGGCGCCGGTGTGTGCCTGCTGCGGATTCCCGCCTTTATCATGACCCTCGGCGTCGGGACCGTGGTGCGCGGCGCCTACATGATCTGGACCAAGGGCACGCCCAAGGGCTACACAGCCCCGCTCATCAACGACATTGCCAACCGCAGCCTTGGGCCCGTGCCCTATATTGTTCTCGTCTGGCTCGTGCTGGGGACGGTCGCGATGATCATGCTCAAATGCACGCCGTACGGCCGGAAGATTTACGCCGTGGGCAGCAATGCCCGGGCCGCCCGCTTCTCCGGCATCAACACGCGGGCGATTCTGTTCAGCGTATATATCCTGTCCGCCGTCGCGGCCTGCATCACGGGCTTCTTTCTGATCGGCTACACCGGGGAGAGCTATCTTGACGCGGGCAGCTCCTACGACACGGCGGTCATCGCAGCCGTCATCATCGGCGGCACGTCCATCCAGGGCGGCAAGGGCAGCTATCTCGGCTCCGCCGCCGGTTCCATCATCATGGTCGTATTCACCGACTTTCTCCAGATCATCCGTATGTCCGCCGGACTGCGGCAGGTCGGCCAGGGCGTCCTCATTCTGCTGCTCATCATGATGTATGCCCGCGAGAGCAAGGTTCGGCTGTAACAAGGAGGCTTTTGTGAAACTGATTGATATTTCCCGGCCGCTGCCGGAAGCGCCGAAATACCCCACCGCGCCCGAGACGGTCTTCTCTCCGGTGAGCCGGATCGAGGCGGGCGACGAAAGCAACTTCTGCCATCTGTTCACCAACACGCACGCCGGCACGCACGCGGACGCCTTCCGCCATTTCGTCGCCGGAGCCTGCGGGATCGGAGAGATGCCCCTCTCCCTCTATTACGGCCCGATCCGCGTTTTGAGCGTTCCGGAGCGTACGCTTCTGACGCCGGCGCATTTTGAAGGACGGCTGTCCGGCGCCGAACGGCTCGCGCTCCACGGCGGCGGCTTCAGCTATCTGACGCCGGAGGCCGCGGAGCTGCTTGTACGCGCCGGCATCCGCTGTCTGGTCACAGACGCGTGGAGCCCCGCTCCGCTCGACAATGAAAAGCAGATTCACCAGCTGCTCCTGCAGGCGCAGGTGGCGATCGTCGAAAATGTCACGCTCGAGCACGTGCCCGACGGCGACTATCAGCTGATCGCCTTTCCGGCCAACTTTGGCCGGGCGGACGGCGCTCCCGTCCGCGCCGTGCTCCTGCAGGAGGACTGAGTCCCCGCCCGGCAGCGCATAAAAAGACCGCCATGGCTTCCCGGAAGAGGCCATGGCGGTTTTCTATGAGTCTATCGAGTCAAACAGCCTGTGCAGATTATCGTCCGTCAGCTGCGTGTCGCACCAGAAGGAGTCCGGCAGATCGGGGCGATACAGCCGGCGCACATCCTCACTGTAGTAGGTCTCAATCGGCAGCTGTTCGTCGAAGGCCACTTTTTCGCCGTTCAGCGCGCGGATCAGCGTTTCAAGTGCCGTGACGGAGATGGTCGTCGTATAACAGGGCGCAATGGATTCGAATTGATCCACGCCCATATACTTGAGCCACGTGCGGAAATATCCGTTTCCAGCTTCCCCGGACATGGGGACAAGCGGCCTGCCCGCCTCGACAAAAGCGTCGATCGCGCCCTGCGTCATGGCGCCGCCCTGCGACCAGACCCCGTCCACCTGGGGCACGGCCGCCAGCAGGGATTCGGTCGCGCTTTTGCCCTTTTCATAATCCCATTCTCCATAGGCCTCTCCCACAATCTTCAGCTTCGGGTATTCCTTCAATACGTCATGCGCGCCGTTCCAGCGGTCATCGGAGACTGAGTTGCCGGCGATCCCGTTCAACACCAGAATATTTCCCTCGCCGCCCAGCTGGTCGACCAGAAACTGCGCGCAGATCTGGCCGAACTCATAGTCCGACTGATATATTTTGGCGGCGATGGCGCTGCTGCTGGTCAGCGAATTGAAGTTCACCACCACAATGCCGGCGTCTACCGCCTTTTGGATGGCGCTGTTGAGCGCCGTGGGATTCACCGCCGCCAGCAGGATGCCGTCCACGCCCTTGGCGATCATGTCCTCCATGTCGCTGACCTGCTTGGATGCGTCGCTGTCTGCATTCGTCTCATAGTATTCCCGGATGACGCCCGCAGCCTTCAGCTGGTTTGCACGCTGCTCGAACTCCGCCACCATCTGCACGCGCCAGGTCTCGCTGAGACTGCAGTTGACGAGCGCGATGGTATATCCGCCCTCCGGCCTGGCCTTTGTGTGCAGCGCGGAGGTCGTCTCGCCGCCCGACGAGGCGTCCGACTGTGTTGAATTGTCTGCCTGCGTGCCGCTGGTCTTGGGGAGTCCGCAGGCCGCCAGGAGCGCGGCGGCCAAAATCAGCAGCAAAAGGACCCGGATTTTCTTCATGGTCTCCACGCCTGCCTTCTTTCCTTTTATTTAGAATACCACGTTTTCCCCGTTTCGAATAGTGTCTTTTCCTGCTGCCAGGCCTGAAAAGCAGACAGACCCCGATGGATCTGCCTGCTTTTCATTTCAGATTCTGGCGACGCCGGATTTTCTCGCGGCCTCGGCCACGGCCTTGGCCACGGCGGGGCCCACGCGGCGGTCGAACGCCTTGGGGATGATGTAGTCGGCGGAGAGCTCCTCCTCGGAGATGAGTCCGGCCAGAGCCATGGCGGCCGCCATCTTCATCTCCTCGTTGATGTCGCTCGCGCGCACGTCGAACGTGCCGCGGAAGATGCCCGGGAAGGCCAGAACGTTGTTGACCTGGTTGGGATAGTCGCTGCGGCCCGTCGCGATGACGGCCGCGCCGCCCGCCTTGGCGTCGTCCGGGAAGATCTCCGGCGTCGGGTTGGCGCAGGCGAAGATGATCGCGTCGCGGTTCATGGTTTTGACCATGTCCGTCGTGACCGTGCCGGGCGCGGAGACGCCGATGAACACGTCGGCCCCGACCAGCATGTCGGCAAGGCTGCCGGCCTTCTTCTCCAGGTTCGTGACCTGGGCCATCTCCTCCTTGATCCAGTTGAGGTTGTCGCGGCCCGCGTAGATGGCGCCCTTGCGGTCGCACATCGTGACGTTCCGGAAGCCCGCCGAGAGCAGCAGCCGAACAATCGAGATCGCCGCGGCGCCCGCGCCGGAGGTGACGATCTTCACGTCCTCCTTCTTCTTGCCGACGACCTTCAAGGCGTTCGTGAGGCCCGCGAGGGTGATGACCGCGGTGCCGTGCTGGTCGTCGTGGAAGATGGGAATATCGCACTTTTCCTTGAGCTTGCGCTCGATCTCGAAGCAGCGCGGGGCGGAGATGTCCTCGAGGTTGATACCGCCGAAGGAGCCCGAGATGAGATAGACCGCGTTCACGAACTCGTCGACGTCCTTCGTCTTGACGCAGAGCGGGAAGGCGTCCACGCCGCCGAACGACTTGAAGAGCACGCACTTGCCCTCCATGACGGGCATGCCGGCCTCGGGGCCGATGTCGCCGAGACCCAGGACGGCCGTGCCGTCCGTGATGACCGCGCACAGATTGTGCCGGCGGGTCAGGTCATAGCTCTTGCTGACGTCCTTCTGGATCTCCAGGCACGGCTGCGCCACGCCGGGGGTGTAGGCCAGAGACAGATCGTCCTTCGTCTCGACGGGAACGGTCGCCACAACCTCGATTTTGCCCTTCCACTGCTCGTGCAGGCGAAGGGATTCCTTTGCATAGTCCACTTGTTTACCTCC
>Ga0183095_10851_pt1 | contig 51271 bp, 44 predicted proteins | sample BioMet4_FD_130346 | JGI IMG/M metagenome (GOLD analysis project Ga0183095, IMG submission 130346) | Microbial communities from bioreactor (seeded with sewage sludge) at LBNL, California, USA - Biofuel metagenome 4 (v2) (version 3) | ecosystem: Engineered > Bioreactor > Anaerobic > Unclassified ...
TTCGGAGGCCACGCTGCAGCAGGATGATAAAGCATTCTTCATGAAGGTGCAGGACACGGTTCGCGGCGCGGTAGATGAGGCAAAGTTCCAGTTGACCGTAGACAAGCTGCGGGAGGCCAAGCGGATTCCTTTGGAGCACGATCCAGTGCAGGCAGTGGAAGAGCTGGCAGACAAATTCATGCTGACACAGGCTGAACGCGGTGATGTGTTGCGTCAGCTCTTTATGGGCGGGGACAGCAGCCGGTATGGGATCATTCAGGCGGTCACGGCAGCCAGTCAGATCTGTACGGACTACGAGCGGGCGACGGATCTGGAGCGCATTGGCGGGGAGCTTTTATCCTCGCATGTGCCGCGGACTCTTTTGGAAACTGTATCACGCAAGGCTGGAATGAAAAACGTCACGCCTATCCGTCAGGAGCTGGCAGTTGCCGAATAATATAGAAGGACGGCTGCTGTGCAGAGGCATGGCAGCCATTTTGTTTAAGGGGGAAAAGACTATGACATCGTTAGAAGCACAGCGCTTGGCGTCGCTGAGTGAAGAAGACCTGCTGGGTGAATTCCTGCCCAAGGAAAGTGCCAAGCATCTGCTCCGTGAGTATGCGAACATCTATAACGTCGTATTTCACACATCGGATTATCAGCTGAAAGCGGTTCCGGGAGTGGGCGGCGTAAAGCTTAAACGGCTCCTTTGTGTCCGTGAAGTTGTGAGCCGCGTCAAGCAATACCGTACCAAGACTATCCGTGCCGTCCATTCGCCGGAGGATGTGATGCAGTTCTTTCACTACTTAGAGGACAAGGAACAGGAAGAGCTTTGGGTACTGCTGCTCAATACGAAGAACCATATCATCCAGGCAAGGCAGGTAAGCGTTGGCAGTATCAATAGTTCAACTGCTTTTCCACGGGAGGTATTCCATGCGGCCGTACAGAGCCTGGCCGCATCCATTATCATCGTGCATAACCATCCTTCAGGAGAAGCATATCCGAGCCAAGAGGATATGGCGGTAACAAAGGAAATGATCAAGGCAGGAAAAATCATGGAGATTCCGCTGCTGGATCATGTCATCATCGCGAAACGCGGCAACTGGAGCATCAAGGAAAGCAATCCAACAATTTGGGAGGAAGGGAGTAAAGCAGCATGAGTACAAATTTCTTTACGGCAGCCTTTGCCAATCTCAAGACCTCAATCCAGGTCTATGATGGTGTCATCAGCGTGGGAATTCATACCGAGGATGAGCGGGAAGTCTTTTATCTGTCTTTCAGCCCGGTTCAGGCGAATACTCTTGCCGATTTCCTGAAAAGCGTAACGGGCCGCATCAAGATTGATTCTATCACCAGCCCGAAATTGTTCGGTGATATGAGTATCGAAGTGGAAAAGGAAGAAAAGGAAGAAACTGGTGCGGTGCTTCATTTGGAAGAACCGCCAGCGGCCTGAGAAGGGAGAAGATATTACTATGCCAGCAACCAGATTCATCTGCCCGAATGGTGGCAGGATTCTTATAGCGGAATGCCTGAAAGGCTGTCCGGAACAGGAACGGTGCATGTTCCTGCCGACGCTTCGGGCAATATCCAAAACACTCAACCGGAACCTCAAGGAGCCATCGGTTACGGAGCTTATCTCCGGGGTACGGGAAACATATCTCAAGAAAGTAACGGACTATGCCGTTGATCCGCAGGGCCTTCTCTATGCGCTGCAGGGACAGGCCATCCATTCTTTGAACGAGCATTGCACCGAGGGGGACATCCTCTCCGAGGTGCGTCTCAAGGATCATATTACCTCGGGTCAGTTCGATCTTTATGGCAAGATTATGGATGAGGCGGAAGGCGTCCTGGGGGATTTAAAGGTCACGAGCTCCTACAAGCTGATGAAAGCACTCGGCATCTACAAGGTGTCCGTACCGACCAGAGAGGTTTACAAGACCGGGCTGCGTAAGGGACAGCCCAAATATCGTAATGAGCTGCGCGATGACGGGGTGAAGCATGTCTTTGAATGGGCGTTGCAGCTCAATTATTACCGGATGCTGTTGGAAAAGGTGGGCTTCGAGGTGAAGAGGATATATATCCAGGCCGTGTGCCGGGACAATAATCTGCGGATTGCCTCTGAGCGCGGTATTCAGCAGACGGTGTATATCCTGCCAATCAAGCGGATCAGCGACAGGTGGCTCAAGTGTTACTTCGGGCATAAGGCCAAGCTGCTGGCAAAAGCGATGCAGCGACGCAAGCTGCCGCCCGTCTGTTCGGCAAGGGAACGGTGGAATGATCGTAAGTGTTTAGCGTATTGTGACGCTGGCGAGCATTGTCCTTATGGACAGCAGCGCCGCGTGGAAAATGAACAAAAAGCTGTATAGAAATAGGAAAAGCCAGTATCCTCGCGGGTGCTGGCTTGATTTATCTGATCAGGAGGGCGTTAAAATGCAAAAGTTAATAACGAAGATGGTAGAAGTGATGCAGGAGTGTGCGCATATCCAAAAACTCGGCGAAAATAGTTTTCACGGTTACAAGTATGCGACGAGTGCTGATGTTATGGAAAAGGTCAATGCGGCCTTGAGTAAACACGGAATCTGTTCGGTGGCCTTGCCGACGCTTTTAAGCATGGAGACAGTCAAGAACAGCAAGAGAAATGAAGAACATTTAGCCACGGTCAAGATGGATATTATGCTGATGGATAAAGAGTCCGGGGAAACCTTTACCATTACTGGCTTGGGCAGCGGACAGGACAGCGGGGACAAAGCGGTCATGAAAGCCGAGACCGCGGCCATCAAGTATGCGTATCTGTTGAGCCTGGCCATCTCGACCGGTGATGACCCGGAAGCGGACAGACGGACAGACGAAGGTATGGCAGCAGAAGCTGTAGCCGAGGTCGTAATGCCACGGACAAGGACGGTCAGCCATTCACGGAGCAAGGTGGAATCCTTGCCGGCTTGCAGTGATTGCGGAGCACTGATTACCGAAAAGGTCATGCAGTTTTCAGTGAGCCGGTATGGTCGGCCGCTTTGCATGGACTGCCAGAAGAAGAACCGTGGGGTGGCGTAAACTGTTCCAGTTGTTCCAGCTGTTCCAGAAAAAACATATTTGTTTTGCAGAGAAAATGAAAAATGATTTGTAATACATGAGGCTGTATTACAAATTGGTATCCTGGTATATATGATATTATCCTAGCCTTTGTTCGCATAAAGATTGACCTGCGGAGCTCTTACAGGAGCGAAGCAAGGTCAAAATTTATGCAGATTAAAAAGCCAAGCCTAAAGAGGGTGCCAAAGGCACCCGGATTCGCTATTACTACAATGATGTATATATCGATTCTAAGATTTTCAGCAGGGAAAAGCCTTTTTGCGAAGAACTTATTATATTAGGTTATTTATTTTTATATGATGACAGAATTTGACGGCATAAAGCTATAAAATAAAATGGATTGGAATTGTGCATGTGCCGGTATAATTCAATAAAGCTGAGAAAACTTTTGGGGGACAAACAATGAATAAGCAGCAATTAGCAGCAAAGATATGGGAATCAGCCAATAAGATGCGGTCGAAGATCGAGGCGAATGAGTACAAGGACTATATTCTGGGGTTCATGTTCTATAAATTCCTGTCGGATAAAGAATTGAAGTTCCTGCGTAAAGAGGGATTTTCCGAGGAAGATATCCATGGCCTTACTGAGGACAAGGCTGAGGAAATGGAATATATCCAGAAGGGAATAGGATATTTTATTACCTATGAGAATTTGTTTTCCACTTGGATCGACAAGGGAAATAAATTCGATGTCGCCGATGTCCGTAATGCCTTAAAGGCGTTTACTCGCCGCATCAATCCTACGCATAAAAAGGTATTCGACCGGATATTCAATACCCTGGAAACCGGACTCAGCAAATTGGGCGATAGCTCAGGTACACAGACAAAAGCCATCAGCGGCCTCCTGTATCTGATCAAAGATATACCGACCGATGGACGGCAAGGCTATGATGTATTGGGCTTTATTTACGAATATCTGCTGAGTATGTTTGCTGCCAACGCTGGCAAAAAGGCCGGGGAATTCTATACACCGCATGAAGTGTCGCTGCTCATGTCGGAAATCGTGGCTGCGCATTTGAAAAATCGGGAAAGCGTAAAAATCTATGATCCTACCAGTGGTTCCGGCTCTTTGCTTATCAATATCGGCCGTTCTGTAGCCAAGTATATGTCGGACAAGAATCGGATTCGGTACTATGCCCAGGAACTAAAAGAAAATACCTACAATCTGACCCGTATGAATTTGGTCATGCGGGATATCATGGTAGATAATATCATCACGCGCAATGGTGATACGCTGGAAGATGATTGGCCATACTTTGACGATAATGATCCCAGCACGTATGCACCGCTATATGTGGATGCCGTGGTATCAAATCCGCCTTATTCGCAGAATTGGGATCCGGCGAACAAAGATACCGACCCTCGCTATAAAGGCTATGGGCTGGCGCCAAAATCAAAAGCGGATTACGCCTTTCTGCTGCATGACCTTTATCATCTGGTGCCAAACGGTATTATGACGATCGTTCTTCCCCATGGCGTTTTGTTTCGCGGCGGTACAGAAGGTGTGATCCGTAAGAACTTAATAGAACGAAATAATATTGATGCCATTATAGGCATGCCGGCAAATATCTTTTTTGGTACAAGCATTTCGACCATTATTATGGTACTTAGGCAGAAACGTCCTAATACTGATGTTCTGATCATCGATGCTTCTAAGGGATTCATTAAAGAAGGGAAAAACAACAAGCTTCAGGCGGCACATATTCAAAAAATCGTTAATACCTTTGTGGCTCGGGCAGATATAGAAGGCTATTCCCGCAAGGTAAGCCGGGAAAAGATTCAGACGAATGAGTACAACCTCAATATTTCTCGGTATATTGATTCGACGGAACCGGCTGAAACGTGGGATATTTATGCTACCATGTTCGGCGGCATTCCTTTATCGGAGGCAGCGCTTCTAAGGCCCTATTGGGATGCCTTTCCGGGGCTCAAGGATGTGCTTTTCCAGCAGGATGGAACGCCTTATGCAGCACTGGGTGTGAGCGATATACGACAGGCCATCATGGACTATCCCGCGGTTCAGGCATTCAGCCGATCCTATGAGCAGCGGCTCGCAGAGTTGCCATCATTTTTGTATCGGGAATTGATTGACAATATGCTGCAAACTGATATGGGAAAAGAGGAAGCTGTTTTAGGCCGGGATGTTTTCCAGCGGCTGGAGAACATTCCTTTGGTTGACCGTTATGATGCCTATCAAAAGCTCGATGACGCTTGGCAGGGGATTGCGGTTGATCTGGAAATTGTCCAGACCGAGGGATTTGCGGCGACCAAGCAGGTCGATCCTAATATGGTCATCAAGAAAAAGAATGGTAAAGAGGAGGAAGTGCAGGAAGGCTGGCGCGGACATGTACTGCCTTTTGATTTGGTGCAGCGGGAGTATTTCGGCACTGAGCTGAAATCCATTGCCGATAAAGAAAGCAGATTGGCTGATATTACTGCTGAGTATGGCGAAATCATCGAATCCCTTTTGGAAGAAGAAAAGGATGGGTCGCTGCTCAATGATGCGAATGATGCCTTTGTAACGGCTGAATTGAATAATGAATTGAAAGGGATTTACGCCGATGTGGAGAATGAAGAAATCCGTGCGCTTTATGGGTATTTGCAGCTTTTGGACACGAAAGTGGATAAGGCCAGCCTGACTAACTACCAAGCGGCTCATAGCGAAGTGGGCTGGGCGAATATGGAAACTAAAAAAGACGGAACTTATGGCAAGAAGAAGGTTACGGATTATTTGAAGCAGCTGCAAAAGTATTTTGTCTTTGATGAAGAATCCTTTGAGGGGAAAATAGTGAAGGTTGGTCAGCTGATAGTCGAAGAAAGTGAACTGAAGTCGCAGGTCAAGCTGCAAAAAGAAGAGTTGCATGAACGAACTAAGAGCAAAATTGAAGGCCTGAGTGATGATGAAGTTCGTAAGTTGCTGAAGGAGAAATGGATTGATCCGCTCATAGCAGAGCTTATGCGGTTGCCGCAGGATGTATTGGATGGTTTAGTAGCGAAGGTACAGAAACTGGCGGATAAATACGCCGTGACATATGCCGATGTCGCCAAGGATATACGAGCGACGGAAAAGGACTTGTCCGCAATGCTGGATGATTTGACCGGCAATGAATTTGACCAGAAGGGGCTCAGCGAATTTCAGAAGCTGCTAAAAGGTGAATGAGATGAGGAGACAGCCACAAATTCGTTTTGCTGGATTTACGGATGATTGGGAACAGTATAAGCTAGGGGATATTGCAGATAGGTATGATAATTTACGTATTCCTATTACTGCTGTTAATCGTGTTCCTGGAAATACGCCTTATTATGGCGCAAATGGGATTCAAGATTATGTAGATGGATATACACATGAAGGGGAATATATTCTTATTGCAGAAGATGGGGCAAACGATTTAAAAAACTATCCGGTACAGTATGTATCAGGCAGAGTATGGGTGAATAATCACGCACATGTATTACAGGGAAAAAGTAAAATAGCAGATAATAAGTTTTTAAAATATTATATTTCACAAGCTAATATTGAACCATTTTTAGTGGGTAGTAGCCGTGCAAAGTTAAACGCAGAAGTTATGATGAAAATAGAAATATATCTTCCTATAAATATTAAGGAACAACAAAAAATTGGTAAATTTTTAAGTCAGCTTGACAATCTTATCACCCTTTATCAGCGTAAATATGATAAGCTGCTGAACTTCAAAAAGGCTATGCTGGAAAAAATGTTTCCGCGCGCAGGAAAAAATGAACCTGGAATCCGATTCGGCGGATTTATTAGTGCTTGGGAACAATGTAAACTGGGAGATGTTGCAGAATTTAATCCAACGGCTGTGTTGCCGGATAGTTTTGAATATGTTGACTTGGAATCTGTTTCGGGGGCTGAAATGATAACACATAGAACAGAAACAAAGGCAACTGCGCCATCTCGAGCACAACGATTAGCTCAATCAGGAGATTTATTTTATCAAATGGTCAGACCGTATCAGAAGAATAATTATTTATTTGAAAAGATCGACGGTAAATATGTATTTTCGACTGGATATGCACAATTACGACCGACCATAAATGGGTATTTTTTATTAACACTTGTTCAGTTAGATCAATTTGTAAAAGATGTTTTAGATAAATGCACCGGCACAAGTTATCCAGCAATTAGCGCGAAGAATTTGGCTGATATAGACATAAATATTCCTTCGAAATCTACAGAAAGTAATCAAATTGGTAAATTTTTCTGTAAGCTCGACGATCTTATCATTCTTCAGCATCATAAGCTTGAAAAACTGCAAAATATCAAGAAATCTCTATTGGAAAAAATGTTTGTATAGGAGGCACACTATGGCCTTTGCTAAAGAAAAAGAGTTTGAAGAAGCTTTGATTCGGGTTTTGTTCGATAAAGGATGGGAGCATGAAGTTCTGCACTATCCAACGGAGGCAGACCTCATAAAGAACTGGGCTAATATCCTGTTTGAGAATAATCGGGGGATCGACCAGCTGAATAATGTGCCACTGACCGATGGCGAGATGCAGCAGATTATGGAGCAGCTGGTCAATCTGCGGACGCCGCTCCGCCTAAATGGCTTCATCAATGGCAAGACAGTGGGCATTCGCCGGGATGCGCCGGAAGATACCTTGAATTTTGGCAAAGAAGTCAGCCTCAAAATCTATGACCGGCAGGAAATTGCCGCGGGGCAAAGCCGCTATCAGATTGCCGAGCAGCCGGTATTTGAACGGAAGTCTGCTTTGTTGCCGGATCGCCGCGGGGATTTTATGCTGCTTATCAATGGGATGCCGGTTATCCATGTGGAGTTGAAGCGGAGCGGCATACCGGTGAGACAGGCATGCTTTCAGATCGAAAAATATGCGCATGAGGGCGTTTTTAGCGGGATTTTCGCCTTGGTGCAGATCTTTGTGGCCATGGAACCGGAAGAAACGATTTATTTCGCGAATCCTGGGCCGGATGGCACCTTTAATCATGACTTCTATTTCCATTGGGCAGATTTCAATAATGAGCCAATCAATCAGTGGAAGGATATCGCGGCTTCATTGCTCTCTATCCCTATGGCACATCAGTTGATCGGATTTTATACGGTGGCGGATGATGCGGATGGGGTATTGAAAGTCATGCGCAGCTATCAGTATTATGCAGCCAGTGCAATTTCTGACCAAGTGGCAAAAACGAAATGGGACGGACAGGGCTCTTTAGGTGGGTATATCTGGCATACGACAGGCTCCGGCAAGACCATGACGAGTTTCAAATCAGCGCAGCTTATCGCGGCATCGCAGGATGCAGATAAGGTGGTTTTCCTCATTGATCGGATTGAGCTGGGCACGCAGTCGTTGGAAGAATATCGTGCTTTTGCCGAGGCACAGGAAAGCGTACAGGCAACAGAAAATACCTATATCTTGATTGGCAAGCTGAAAAGCTTGGACCCGGCGGATACGCTCATTGTTACTTCTATCCAAAAAATGAGCAAGATCAAGGAGGAAGAAGGCGACCTTCATGACCATGATATCGAAATTATCCGGGACAAACGGGTCGTGTTCATTGTAGATGAGGCGCATCGTTCTACTTTTGGCGATATGCTGCGCACAATCAAGGCGACTTTTCCAACGGCCATCTTCTTTGGCTTTACTGGTACACCAATTCAGGTGGAAAATCAGAAGAAGCTTAATACGACGGCTACGATTTTTGGTACAGAACTGCACCGTTATAGTATTGCAGACGGGATTCGTGACAAGAATGTACTGGGTTTTGACCTGTATCAGGTGGCAACTTTCAAGGACCGGGACGTGCGGAAGGTAGTCGCTCTCTATAAGGCGAAAGCGGCGAATGAGGCAGAGGCTTTGGGTGATGAGAAAAAGAAAGCTGTCTATCTAAGGTATATGGATTCGCATCAGATTGCAATGGCCGGCCATAAAACGGAGGATGGCGGATATATCAAGGGGATTGAGGATGACCTGCCCAATGTTCAATATCGGACAAAAGAACATCAGGAGATGGTCGTAAAGGATATCCTGGATAACTGGCTTACCTTGAGCCAGGGAGGAAAGTTCCATGCGATTTTCGCTACGAGCAGCATTCCTGAGGCCATTGAGTATTACCGCATGTTCAAGGCAAAACGCCCGGATTTTAAGGTTACAGCTCTTTTTGATCCGAATATCGATAACGTTCCCGGCTTTGCTTTCAAGGAAGATGGGCTGCTTGAGCTGATTGCGGATTATAATAAACGGTATGGTCAATGCTTCGATATGAGCACGCATGACAAGATGAAGAAGGACGTGTCAAGGCGGCTGGCCCATAAGAAGCCTTATGTGCATATTGCTTCAGAGCCAGAGCAGCAGATCGACCTTTTGCTTGTCGTCAATCAAATGCTTACAGGCTTTGATTCCAAATGGGTCAATACGTTGTATCTGGATAAGGTCCTGGAATATGAAAATATCATCCAGGCATTTTCGCGTACAAATCGTTTGTTCGGCCCGGAGAAGCCTTTTGGCATGATTCGTTACTATCGCCGACCACATACGATGGAGCGGAATATCAACGATGCCATAAAGTTGTATTCCGGGGATAAGCCGCTGGGGCTTTTTGTTCCAAAACTCAAGGAGAATCTGCAAATCATGAATATGCTTTTTGATGAGATTGCAGCCGTATTCAATGCAGCCGGAATCACAAGTTTTTCAAGCCTGCCGGAAGATAAAGCAGCTAAGGGAAAGTTTGCGAAGCTTTTTAACCAGTTGAATGAGCGCTTGGAAGCTGCTACATTGCAGGGATTTTGTTGGGATCATCTGAAATACAGCTTTGATGGTGAAGATGTCGAGTTGAAGTTCGATCAGCAAACTTATTTGATTTTAGTGCTTCGTTATAAAGAACTTTCCAAAGGTGACGGAGCCAGTAGTAAGGATGACGTTCCCTTTGATCTGGATGGCCATATCACCGAGATTGAGACAGGTGCCATCGATGCGGCGTATATGGATTCGCGCTTTAATAAATATATCAAGGCGATCCAGCAGCAGGGAAGCTCCAAGGAAGCCATTGAGGGCGCCTTGGATGAGCTGCATCAGACTTTCTCCATTCTAAGTCAGGAAGAGCAGAAATACGCGAATGTATTTTTGCATGATGTGGAGCGAGGCGATATTCAAGTCGATCCCCATAAAACTTTGCGGGACTATATCACAGAATATCAGTCGAATGCCAGAGAAAAGAAGCTCAGGGCGATTATGGATGCTTTGGGCGTCGATAGGGAAAAGCTGCAGGTGTTGCTGGATTTGCGTGTAACCGAGGCAAACATCAATGAGTTTGGCCGGTTTAGTGCCTTAAAGGATTCGGCGGACAAACAAAAGGCCAGAGCATATTTCGAGAAGCACGAGGGAAAACCATTGCCGGCTTTCAAGGTCAATATGAAGATCGATGAGCTTTTGAGGAAGTTCTTGCTTGAGGGCGAAGTCAATTTGTGAACTGAGGCGTTGTTATGTTGAAGGATGATATTGATGATAATGAGATTCACTATTTTTTCCAGGCTGTTTGTACTGGTGCAATGAAGCCTCTCAGCCTTGCTCCTACGGGAGTTAAGTTTCGACACCTAGTCGTGCAGGCCATAGCGGCGGATGATGACAGTTCAATAGAAAAAGTGACAGATGTCTGCGATAAGATATGTCTCCAAGGAGGCGTTTCGGAGGGCGAACGGGAAAATATTCGGCAGAATCTGAAAGCGGTAATTAAAGTTTGTAGGGAATATGGTTGTCAGTTCAGGGATTTTTTAAAGAACCAAGATAAATATATACAGGTCGGCGAAATAGATAAAAGTGGACATAAAGCGATCATGATAGCTAATGAAGTTATCATGCAACAAAAGGCAATCAGGACTAAGCTCTCCCAAATGCCATCATGGAGCTGCAATCTGGGTACGGAAATGATTAAAATGTATATTGAGGAGCAATTTGGTTATAGTTCTGATGGTTATTGGGTTTTAGAAAGTCATGCAGCTACGCCTTATGATGAGGATGAGAAAAAAAGTAAAGAAAAGCGACGGCATGGCAATGATCATACTGTAGCGGAACATTTGATAAAACTTTTCAAAATTGATGTGGAACGTTACCCCGCATCTGAGTATGAAAAACTCTGCGAAATCATTGAGTCCGTGAATACCCAGCTGGTTACAGATGAAAATGGTGATGAGTATATAAAACAACAGCGACGATTTTTTCAGATGTTTCAGCCTGCGAAGATTCCGTTGGACCTGTTTGATGGAGGCCTTTTTGGGAATAAGTATGCATTGTTATCTCAGGAGGGTGATGACTATCGTTTGGCATTTCAAAAGGTCCTTTGTGAAGTGGAAAAGCAGGCCGGAAGTATGAATATAAGGTTGTATTCTCATTACATGAAGGAATGGCAAACGGTATATATAGGGGTTGTAAATGGTATTTACGAAACTGCTTGCAGCGGTGTAACTATAGAAGAAATTGAAGAATTTTATGCTGTCCCTTTGACTACAGATAATATTACGATTAGACATACAAGTCCTCCAAAAAGTTTGTTTGATGCACTGCTGTTCGCTTTTGAGAAACTGAAAATGAAAAATGATCTAAGGCGTTATCGATATATTAAAGAGCATAGCCGATTTCAAATGAAACCTTTGAGCCTAGAAGAGCAGATAGCGTTTCGAGCGTTGCCTGTTTTGGATAATGAAATTTCGTTTGAAGAGATAGATGAACTATTGAATGAATATAAGCCAAATGTTTGCCAAATCATTGGGGTTCGAGCCGATGCAGATATAAAAAAACTCATTCACAGAACAAAGGCTGTGTGTAAATTGATTGCGTTCCCAGGCTATGAAACAATGGATTTTATGCGGTTTATATGTTTGCTGCAATGTGGTGCAGGCGCTTCATCGACAGACCAAGTGGAGATAATACACTATGGTGTTCCAAAAGGGAAAAAAGTCATACGCTTGCAGAAAATTTTCACGAAACCAGAAAGTGTGAATTACAAAGAGAGCCGGCTGTTTTTGCTGTATCTCATGCGGCGAAGGTATTTTTTGAATATATTGAATGAAACGATTGCCAATAAAATCGAGCGTTTTCGTATGGATGCTGAGAATATTCTTACACATACAGTGGACTCGTTGGAAACTTGGTCTGAACTTGACGAGTTATATGAGTACTTTTAAGGTGGTTAAATTTGTATGTTTGGTGTGATTTAAGTGGCTGCTCAAAAATGAGCAGCCACTTTTTTGATTTTGGACTTTATTGTGGTAAGCTTTGCGAACTCAAGTCAGGTATTATAAATATCAAAGGTTGACCTTTTAATGTTAGCAACCCGCTTGGCCGGTACAACCAGGTGTGTGTTGCAAGGAGGAAGCTCTTTGAAAATTTTATATATTCAACAGATTATGAAATTACTTTATGACGCAAACTGTTTTTGCAACGATGGCCAGCAGAACGTATATCGATATGATGAAGCACAGGGGATTTGGAAGCGCCAGTTTCCAGTTGAATGCCGCCGGGCCATTAATGAAGTTATGGTCAAAATGAAGGGTCCTGTCTTGCACGTCATTGATCTGAAGCAGATTCAAATTGAATTGGCCGAAGATCAGCGGTTTCTTGCACCTAAACTTGCGCAACAGTATTCTGCTCAATGGATTGTCACATGCGATGCGCGCGTGAATTTACGGTATTGTAATAAAAGTGAGCATAATCGTGAGGAATTCGAAAAGATGTATCTGGATTTTAGGTTCATTCCACAGGCACAGCTGAAAAAAGAATCAGTGTTTTATTCCTTTTTGAAATCTTCTCTGGATATTGAGCCGGTTGATGCTGAAGGGACCCTTCATTCTAAGGTGAGGCTGCTTCTGGAATCTACGATTTATCTTTTGAGCGAATTGCAAGGGGCAAAAAAAGCCTTTATTTTATTAGGGGCCCCGCATACAGGCAAGTCTGTCTGGCTGAATTTCTTGGCAATGATGGTTGGTGAGCATGCTTATGCTCCGCTATCACTCCAGGATTTGGGTGATCGATTCCGCGCGAGCTGTATTGAGAACATACATTTGGTCCTTACGCATGAAATGCGGTGTTCAACGCTTAAGCAGCTGAATGTCATTAAGGGCATTATCAGTGGCGATCCTACGATTATTGAAGCAAAAGGGAAACAGCCGAAGACTATCATACCACGCGTTAAGCTAATGCTGGCGGCGAATGCTCTTCCTATGTTGGGCGAAACTGATGTGGGCGGGGCCTTCACAGAAAGGCTGTCCGTGCTGGTGTTTAGTTCCAAAAGCGTTGAAGATCGTGACCCGGAGCTCCTGGACAAATTGTATGCTGAGCGCGACCTGATTCTTTCCTTGGCGGTGCAACAGGCCAAGAACATTATTACCAATAAGCTCCGCTTTACTGAAGACCCTGATGGTGTGCGTGCCTTGGAAAGCTACCAAGCAGAGGGGAATGCGGTGCCGGCCTTTCTCAGCGAAAACTATCTAACTGATAAGGACAGTAAGCTGTACTTATTAGACGTGTACGAGGCGTTTAAAAGCTATTGCCTTGACAACCTCATCGCTTATCCCAATAGCCGCGGCTTTAGACAGCAGATTGCCCAGCTGGGATATGGAATTGCCAAGGCGAGGATTAAACCCGTAGATAATCCGCGTGCTTGCATCTTCGGGCTGCAAAGAAAGGAGAGCTACAGTGGCAAGTGAAACTCTGAGCGTGCGAATCGAAGCATCAACAAAAAAAGAACTACGTCTTTTGGCAGATCGTGCATATAATGGCAACTTGACCTGTGTTGTGCAAACTGCTCTTGATGCTTTTCTCAAGAAGGACGAACACCAACACAAGAATCTCCCGGACTATATCCGTACACGTATCGAGTATATTCAGCTATTGATGCAGAGTGGGATGCCAACGGATTGGGAGTTATTAAAAAGAGAGGTGGATTGCTTGTATGAAGCATGCAATACTCAAGATGATTGATTATCCCGGAGCTGATCTGGGAAAATTTAAGAAGGTAGCTGACTATCTTCGGGGACAGAATAAGACGAAGCCGAAATACGTGATATCGCATTATCTCAGTCCAGATTCTGCTGCCGAGAATGTGGATCTTATTGAGCGGCGCTGGAATTTTAAGGGGAGCCGCCTCTTCAAGCATGGTGTCTTTGCCTTTGGCGACCCAGCTTTGACACCGGCTGCTGCCCTTGAGGCAACCAAGGATGTTATGGCATACTATGCTGATTTTCCTTGGATTGCAGCTGTACATCTTGATCGGGCTCCGCGACTTCATAGTCATTTCCTTTTGGTTTGCAGGAATCTTAAAACGGGTAGGAAGCTGGAGCAGAGCCCCAGTGATCTTTGTCGATTCAAAGAGTTTTATGGCAGCGTAGCTGAAAAATTGGGGCTCCCTCTTTTGAAGGGATATGAGGCTGCGGTGATAGCGGACAATGATACTGAGTCTACAACTGAACCGTCGCAATATTTTGGCGAAGAAAACGCTTGGCCAGAATATGCTTTATTTCCGCCACAAGTGCCAGTAAGACCCGTGGAGGTTCAGTCGGCAATGTCACCGGTATTGCCATTTGCGGAGTTGCTTATGGATCGTTATCGTGTCGATTTTCAGAAATTTTATGAGCTAGGAAAGGGAAAAGGTGATTCCAATGTATGACGACGCGATGGGTTATTCGGTTCCATCACCAGCGGGATATTCTTACGCAAGTGGGATGCCGAATGGAATGGGTTATTGTTATGACATGCCGGCTTATGGTGCTGGCGGGCAGCCTGTTATGTATGTTGTCGTTGATTTGGCAGCTGTTCTTGATGCTTATTCGCGGGGCATGATGCGTGCGTATTGCCTTGGGGCTCAGAGTAGCGGAATGAAGGCTGCAGTATCATCCAGTCAGCAGGGAGAGCAAAGCATCGAGCCGGAGTTTCGAGAGGAATCTTTTATAGGTATTTATGATCGTTCAGGTTATGGAGTCTACAATGATCAAAGGATGCTGGAAGACTCTCAAACTTATTGGAATAAGGATACTATGCAGATGCAACGTTATAAGACATACGATGAGGCTTTGAAGTATGCACGAGGTGGTATTGCTATGCTGTCGCATGTGGCCATCGAGGTCATTCCTTCCTTGCAGCATCCTTTAAATTGGCGTCAAAAGGTGGTGAGTTAAATGCATATCCTGAGTGAAAAAGAGCTGGCTTCGGAACTGGGAATTTCACCTTGGACTATTCGTGGCTGGAGGCTGTCTGCAGGACTACCTCATTTTCGTACCGCAGGCCGCATCTTTTACCGTATGAATTCGGTTCTGGCTTGGATGGATAGGGAAGAAGAACGTAACAGTAATCTGCCTTTACAGGATCAGGTAGATAACGATATAGATATAAAAATTTCGTGAGTTAGGAAGGAGCCCTGCGATATAGCGGGGCTCTTAATTTTGAGTAAGGAGCAAATAACATGCCATCAAAAATAAAAGCTCGGGGCAATGGTCGGTATTTATTATCCGTTGCTGTTGGATATGATACCGCAGGGAAACAAGTTGTAAAAACCAAAACGATTAAGGCTGCTGGGGAGCGTGAAGCGAAGCGTGAGTATAATTTGTTTGCTGCAGCAGTTCTGAAAGGGGAGGTTGGTTTTACTGGGAAACATAAACTTGGGGAGTTCGCATCGTATTGGTTTCATCAATATTGCCAAAAGACCCTTGCGCCAAAAACACAGCGCAGTTATAAAAACCAGCTGGAGAAAAGAATTTTACCGGTATTGGGGTATATCCCGATTGAAAAGCTGCGGCCACAGCATATCATGAGTTTCATTGATAATATGCAAAAGCAGGGGAAACGCTTTGATGGCAAGCCTGCAAAGATATCGGGAGCGTCTGCAGAATACAGTTTTAGGGTTTTGTCATCCATGCTTCAAGATGCGGTGCAGTGGCAGGTTATTAGCAGTAATCCTTGTGCTAGGGTAAAACCACCGACGGCGAAAGCAACTCCAATCAATATATTAAATGAAAACGAGATACAAAAGATGCTTGCAGTATTAGGTGATGAGCCTCTTAAATACCGTATGCTTGTAATGTTGGCGATCGACAGCGGCTTACGCTTGGGTGAAATCATGGGGCTCCAATGGAAGGACTTGGACATGGAGCGTGGTATACTAAAAGTAACAAGAACAAATCAAGCTTTGCGCGGAAAAGGAATCTTTACTAAGAAGCCGAAAACATTAAATTCAGTGAGGTCAATCGCACTTTCAAGCAGCGTCATGGATTTGTTTAAGGAATATCGCAAGGTTCAGTTGGAAACGCAATTTATGCTGGGAAATAAATGGGTCAATACAGGCTGGATATTCACGAAATGGAATGGAGAGGCTATGTACCCTACAACTCCATCACAGTGGTTTCAACGATTCCTGAAACGGCAGGGGCTTCCTCATATGTCTTTTCACGGGTTAAGACATCTTTCTGCGACTATTTTGATTGCTCTTCATGTACCGCTGAAGAATGTTAGCAGTAGGCTGGGACATGCTGATATACGCACAACAGCCAATATTTATGGATTAGCATTGCAGTCTGTAGATAAGCAAGCAGCAGACAAGATGGATCAATATCTGAAAAAGATGAAATGTAAATAAGCTTGCGCTGCAATATTTTCTAAATAAGGCATTCATTTTGTCCCTTATTTGTCCCTTATCTGCTTCCAAAAGGGGCAAACTATCATAAGCAGGTTGCAAGTAAAAACATCATCATCCCAGTAAAATCAAGGGCTTTCAAGTACGACAAAATCATGCAAAACGGTAAGAGCTTCATTCGTAATGAGCAGGTCATAGGTTCAAATCCTACCATCAGCTCCAGTGAAATCAAGGCTTCCGAGATAATCGGAAGCTTTTTTGTAGTTATTTTTATAATTTTGTCCCTTATTGTGATTTTTTTTGAAAAAATAGCATGTATTTTATATAGACAGAATAATTTAAAGACTAAAACAGATTAGTTTTATGGTTGCTATTTAAGATATTTTATTTACGTATGAAGAAGTTTTACCAAAAATGACGTGGCCGCTTAATTCGCAATTGGTCAGACGTAAGCTGCAGCAACCTATTGAAGCCCCTCATAACTACTTAATCTGGGACAATGAGATGAGAATTAAAATGATACTTGGGAATATGAGTCCATTAGCGAATAGACGAAATCTTGGATTAGCTGCTTAGGGTGTTCAAGAAATCGCTCACATCGCTACTCCTTTAAGGTGCTATAATAATTTACAAACTAAAGTTGTTATTTAATTTTTTCAATAACTCTAAAAAAAGTTCTTTTTCTTTTGGTGAAAAATTTCTATAGGCCGTTATCGATACATTTCTTGAAATAACAGCAAACTTTGATTCTATTTCTTTTCCTTTTTCAGTTAGTATAATATATGTAACTCTTTTATCTGATTCCTTTTTTTCTTTTTTTATATAACCTAAATCTACTAGTTTATTGACTAAAGGTGTTATGGTTGATTTATCTTTGCCGATTATTTGTGCGATTTGTTTCATGGTTAACTTCCCCTGATTTTCGTAAAGTGCTGTAAGAACATTTCCATGGGACGGGATCAATTCATTCAAATCGTTTTCTTTTAATTGTGTTTCAATAAAATGTACCATTTTATTTTTTGTTCTACTTATAAAATAAATTATGTATTTATCCTTCATATTAACCTCACATTTTGTTTTTTCTGCTTGTGGCGCAAATAATAATCAAAACAAAGTGGTGACGCATCCTGTTTATGATAATCATCGGCCCAAGAAGATATACTACAAGGCTCAGAGGGCTGAGTTGCAGACTATTCGCTTATCTACTATAAATAGTATATCAATTATGGGATTATGTAAAATTTTATACTAAATATAGAAAAAATTTCAAGTAAAATAGTTTGACGCAAAACTATTTTATGCTATAATAGTTTTATACCAAACTATTATAGCATAAAGGAATGTGAAAAATATGTCTAAAATACAATTTAAAGCACTCATGGTTGCAGAAAATAATGATCAGCAATTCATAAGAAAAATTATTAGCCGAGATACTAGTTCGCTTCCCCAAGGGGATATTTTAATTAATGTAAAATATTCTTCTCTAAATTATAAGGATGCTCTTTCTGCTGCGGGCAATAAGGGGGTTACAAAAAAATATCCTCATACCCCAGGTATAGATGCTGCAGGTATTGTTGTAGAAAGTAAAAATGAAAAATTCCGTTCTGGAGATAAAGTTCTTGTTACAGGATACGATCTAGGGATGAATACCTCAGGCGGATATGGCCAGTATATCCAAGTTCCTGCTGACTGGGTTGTTAAAGTACCAACCAATCTTTCACTAAAAGAAACAATGATATATGGTACCGCTGGTTTTACTGCGGCTCTCTCAATTTACAAATTAATACATGGTGGTGTTAAGCCAACAAACGGTAACATTCTAGTAACAGGTGCAACCGGTGGGGTAGGTAGTATGGCTGTTAGTCTTCTTCATAAACTGGGATATGCTGTCATTGCGGCTACCGGTAAGCTTGATGCAAAAGAAATGTTATTAAAAATCGGGGCAAAAGATATTGTTCTTAGAGATGAACTAAATGATCAATCAGGAAGAATGCTTTTAAAAGGAATTTATGCGGGTGTCATTGATACAGTGGGCGGCAATATGTTGGCAACCGCAATTAAATCTACTGCCTATGGCGGATGTGTAACTTGTTGTGGAAATGTAGCCTCGCCTGAATTATCGACGTCGGTGTATCCCTTTATTCTTAGAGGGATTACTTTATATGGTGTTGATTCTGTTATGTGTCCTAGGAATTTAAGAATAGAGATTTGGTCATTATTAGCGAATGAATGGAAACTAAATCATCTAGAGCAAAATGTCAAAGAGGTTTCTTTAGAAGGGTTAGATGAACAAATCAATCTCATTTTACAGGGAAAGCTTAAAGGCAGAACGATCGTTAATCTTGATTTATAAACAAGCCTATGAAAAACGCTGTAAACGAAAGTCGGTAACGAATTATGTGTAAATAGAATAGACGACTTATTTCTCCTGGATTTGTATTCGAATAAATACGAATTCAGGAGAAATTTATTTATGCTTAAATAAAAAAATTGCTTGAGCGTACCCATTGATGTTTAACTTGGATATCATAAAAAAACTTTTCTTGATTTATAATTAGGGACCTAAATTAATGGTTGACATGAGTAACTCGACGTGATATATTGTAAACAACTTAGGAACCTAAATTAATTTTGGAGGTGTTTATTATGGAACAAAATCATGCAGTGGATCTATATACGGCACTTCATCGACTGGGACGTCAGCTTCACCGCAGTGTGCATCGAATGGGGCGCAAGACCGGTCATTATCAAGAGCAGTCCCGTCTGCTGCTTTTGATTGCGGCCAATGATGGTGTGATTCAACGTGATTTAGCTCTCGAAATGGACGTTCGGCCATCCAGCATGACAGAAATGTTGGTAAAAATGGAACAGCTAGGGCTCATTCGGCGAGAGCAAGATGAAAAAGATCAGCGTGTAATGCATATTTTTCTTACGGACAAGGGAAAATCGGTTGCCGATGAATCGAAAATAATGAATGCGCAGTTGACGGAAGAACTCTTTGCGGGACTCAATGCGGAAGAAATTGACGAAATACTGCGTTTGACGGAAAAACTTACGGCTCATCTAGATGCCATGAATTCATCTGCTTGCGAACAGCGGCCAGTGCATGCTCATCATCATGGATTTGGTGGATATCATGGTGGTGGCTGCCATCCTCATCATGGCGATCTTCATCAACACGATCATTTTTCTGATAAAAGATTTTCCTGAGGTTTAAGCTATCTGCGCAAAAAGGGGGAAATACCCTTGAGTTTTACACAATCTATTCTTATAAATTCACGTGAAAAAGCAGGCCTTTGGGCTGGTATAATGGGGATTTTGATTAATGGTATGATATTCGTCCTGGAATTTTTTGCCAGTATTATGACAGGCAGTACCACGCTGATGGCCGATGCGTTTCATAATTCTATGGATGCTGTTACATCGGTCATTACGGTCGTTTCGTTTTTCATCGTTAAAAAGCCGCCTGATCAAAAACACCCCTTTGGTTTTGGCCGTGTAGAATATCTCTCTTCCTTATTTATAGGCGTGATGATGATAGGTATCGGCGCGTTTTTTGCCCACACTTCTTTTCTGAAAATTTTGCATCCAGAGGCGGTTCAGTTTAGCAAGGCCGCATTTATTTTAATGATCATTTCTATTCTATTAAAACTGTTTTGCAGCTATGTTAACCGAAAATACGCACAGAAGGTTTCTTCACAGATTTTGACTGCAGCTTCATTGGATGCTATGGGCGATGTTCTTATCTTGTCCGTGGCGTCGTTTTCACTGCTGTTTACGAAACTGACAGGTATGCTTGTGGACGGTCCTCTTGGACTGCTTGTTTCGGGTGTTATTATTTTCTCAGGATTTTCGGTTGCAAAACGTGCGGCATCGTCTTTAATTGGTAAAGCGCCTGATCCGCAAGTATTTAATCTTATTTCTGAGTCTGTGCTGCAGGCAAAATATGTCATAGGATTTCATGACCTGATCGTGCATGATTATGGGCCAGAAAAAATTATCGCTTCGGTTCATGTCGAGGTTCCCGCTGATGTGCCTTGGGTGAAAGTACACGAGACGTTAGCACCAACGGTCTTAGACATGCAGACTCGAGGGGTGGAGTTAGTCATTCATATCGATCCGGTGGCTGTACAGCCTAAGTGGGGCCATCAAAAATGTCAAAAAGCTAAATGGCATCCTATTGCAGCTTTTGTGGGGCGGCAGATTCTGGGACGGTCATATCGTGAATCATAATCAACGATAGCTCTGCAAGCCGATTCGCGTTCCATTCCGTAAAAGATTCAGGTGCGTATCAACAGGTTTTGTAAACCGGTTAGTCAATCAGTTGCATGAGCAATATGGAGTTCTATAAATTGATACGGGTTCTATTCTATGTGTGAAGTGTTGGAAAAGATTTGCCGCAATCTTTTTATTCTGTAAGATTCAATAGGCGGTGCATATTCTCCCCTAGAACGGCATTTGCAACTTCGGATGTCTTTGCATACCGCAAAATGGCATCTTTAGATAATTGCAAGTCCCCGAAAGGCCGATCAACTCCGAACAGGCATTTTTCCGGCACTTCATTCATTACCACACCTAAGACAAGGGTAGAGTAATAAGCGGAAGTATCAAGGTATAAGTTTGGAACTTCCTTTACCAGATCAATCGTGTCCAGCCAGTTTGTGCCGCCCAAGTGTCCTAAGATAACCGGAGTTAACGGGTCGTTTTTTGCAAATTCAGCAATGTTTTTAATATCTTGTAATGTCAATGGAGAGAAGGCATGAACCCAAATCGGAAGATGATTAAATTCTTGTGAGGCATAAAAAATGTTTTTTAACAGATGGGTTTGATTACTGCCAAGTGTAAACTCGCCCATACCAGCCAAATGATTCTGCCAAATGACATCGTTTACGTATTGCAGGGTAGCATCTAAATCTAAACCAACAGGCACCGCGCCAAATCCAATATATCTGTTCGGGTATTGTTTGATTGCTCTTACAAGTTCAGCAACGGATTCTTGTCGTGCTTTTATCATGGAGCCTTTCTTACCAGTCAGCAGATCACTTAAAAATTCCATAGACGTTTTGATTTCTGCAAAATTTGTGGATTTTTCTGGATGAAAGGTAGTAGAGAACAATACCGTCTTATTAATCCCCGCTGTATCCATTGCTTTAATATGCTCTTGAATAGGTAAAGTCACATGGGAATGTCCATCAATAATCATAGAATTAACTCCTTTTCTTATACTTGAATTTTTTTCATACTTTCATTATAATAAATTTATTAAATTATGAAAGTATGCACTTTTTTGTAGTATACTTACGAAAAAGAGAGTGATAATATGGCGGAGAAACTTTGCTATATAAGCAATAAGGAACCATTTGAATATACTTTATCAATTATAAGCGGGAAATGGAAACTGAAAATTATATATCTTTTATCTTGTGTCAGTCCGGTAAGATACGGTGCTTTAAAAAAGAATATCGCCGGCATTACACATAAGATGCTCAGTACACAGCTAAAAGAATTGGAGCGAGAGAATATCATCTATCGCAAGGAATACCCACAAGTTCCGCCTAAAGTTGAGTATTCTTTGACACCGAAAGGCCAAAGCCTTATACCGATTGTGATTGATATGTGCGATTGGGGCAAAAAAAACTTCAGGGTGCAATCTTCCTTATAATAAAATTGCAGCATTGGATACATAAAATATACGGTTACCCTTAAGCCAAAGAGGATGTGACAAAATGAGAAATCATTTTGTCCACATCCTCTTTTTCTATGCATATTTAGTAAACAAGCGGGCAATTACCTTAAAAAGGGTACACGACCCCTTTCCCCATAAAAACTGTTTTTTTACAGTTTATGCGGCTTTCTTCAAACGTAGTCTTTTATTGTGGTATTTATAAAGATTGTGCCCGATAGAAACCAGGAAAATCTCTAAACGTACTTGTTCCATGCCTTTTCGAACGATTCTTTTGTACCAGCGGTTATTTTTCATGATGCCAAAAGTACCTTCGGATTGAATGGAGCGATTCATACGAAGAAGCGCTCCTTGAATACTTTCCAGGTTATTCACTACTTCTCGATGCATGGAGGTTAGTTCCTGGTTAAGACGAATCGTCCTATTTTTATCTGTCTTTTTACACTCGGAGGCATAAGGACAATCCGTGCAATTTTCGCACTGGTAGACTTCTTCCTGACGTCCGTATCGATTCCCTTTTATATTTCTTCTGTATTGAAGATGAAATGCCTGTCCGGCCGGACAACGCAGTGTGCCTTCTTCGTCAATCTTGAAATTCACTGCCCGAAACGGATTATCTCGATACTTCGCGTCAGTAGTTTCTTTCTTGTACATAGTGAATTTCATGTACTTTTCCATTCCGTGTTGCTCGCAGTAAATATAATTATTGTATGAACCATATCCTGCGTCAGCAACGGGATACTTTGGATAAAACCCGTAGGTATTATGAAATTTCTCCAGTAAGGGAACGAAACAATCCATGTCTGAACGGTATTGATTTACGTCAGCTACGGCTATGTATTCATCCGCAATGCCAAATTGAACATTGTAGGCTGGCAGGAGCTGGTCGTTGCCCATATAATCGGTTTTGATCCGCATGAATGTAGCAGAGTGGTCTGTCTTGGAATAACTGTTCCGTTCTGGACCACAAACTGTTATCTTTTCAACATATTCTTTGAGTTTCGCTGTATATTCCTGAAGACGCTCGTAATAGCGCTGCTGAGATGTTTTTCGATGGCCTTTTCCATGGACAAATTTTGTTTCATCTATTTCATAGATTTTGGCATACCGATTCGTTACTTCATTGAGATATTCAGGAACGTATTCGGAATTCGTATCAATTTTGATGCCAAAGCTGGCAAGATCGTCGTTAATTTCATTGAGCAAACCCGTGAGCTTTTCAAAAAGTCTATATCTAGACTTTTCAGTCGCTTTCTTCCATACCCAGCTGTATTTATTGGCATTTGCCTCAAATTTCGAACCGTCGATATACAGATGGCTCAAGTCTACATGGTCTTTGGCAAATATTTTCTTGTTGATCTCGCTGAACAATTCCTCAACGGATGGTTTGAGCATATTTTCGATAAAATATCCGAAAGTGCGGTAAGATGGTGTCTCATGTTCCATGAGATACATAAAGCGAAGATTGACTTTACAGCAATCTTCGAGTTCGCGGAGCGAGGTATATCCATTTGTCATAAATCCGAATAAGATTGTTTTCAACATGCTGGTCGGGTTGTACCTGATACGTCCGGTAACGTGAGTTGGAACATTTCTCAGGTATTTCTCCAAATCGATTTCCTCCATAAATCTGTCAAAAACCAGCACAGGATCGCAGATATCCAGATAATCTGAAATAAACAGTGGCAAAAGAGCCTGTTTTGTTTTAAAATAATTAATGGTTGAATTTTTCATTAGTTACGTAAAATTTTACCACAAAATGAGGATCACCGACTCTTTCGAGCCAGTGATCCTCATTTATTTTTATAGGGGCGTTATTTCACAGCTCCTTTTTTGCAGGCACGGCATCACTGTCATAAAATTTAGAAGGCAACGCTGATGCGATTAAGTGATATCAAAGTCATTATATTCAGCTTGTTTTGCTATTAAAGAATATTTTTAATATGTTGTATTGATATATAGGAAAATAAGAAGCGATGTCGAACTATACAGAAAAGTATAAATTTATTGGGCTGGCTTTGTGGCAGCACTTTGCTCTGGACAAATAATATCCTCAAAACTTAGAGAGTTCAACTCCGGATAGAGGAGGTATTATGTTTCATGGATGTAGAGTTTAGACATTTACCTGTTCTTATTCAACGCAGTTATGAGTTTCGCCGCCAGATCATCAAAATAATGTTAAGTTTCTTTTGCACGTTATTTGTTTTTATGCCCTTATTGCCGGCTTCCTGCGCCGCCGAAAAAAGTGTTTTATTGCCTAAAAAAGTATTAATACTGCCATCGTATAATATAAACTACCCTGGAAGCCGTGACTTTCTTGACGGGCTGTTTGATGTGTTGGATCATGCGCCTTTTTCCGTGACCTATTATCATGAAAATTTACTTTTGTCTGTTCATCCGGGAGATGATCGTTACTTACAGCAAATTGCCACTTCGTTAAAAATAAAATATGCTACGGATAAACCGGATATTATTATTGTCCAATCCAAGCCGGCAACGCAATTTATGACGAAATATGGCAAAGAGATTTTTGGTAACGTGCCGGTGGTTTTTTCCGGTTTTGAAGCGGAAAATTTTTATAGTTTGTCTTTTGGGGACAACTATACTGGCCTAACGGCGGCTTATAGTGCGGAACGAAATCTGGCTTTGATAATCAAGAATCATCCCAACGTTCGAAAGATTTATGTTGTTGCTGGCGCTGGTGTATTTGAGCACGATTTAGTTAAGAGTACCTTGGCGGCAGGGGAAAAGTATAGCGATCAGTTACAGCTTGTGGTCTTGGATCAACAGCCTATAGAAAGCTTACTGGAAACAATCAAGCATTTAGAACCAGATGCAGCTATTTTGTATTTAGTGATGCAAAATGATAGCAATGGTACGGTGATTATGCCGGCTGAAATGGCGAAAAACATTGGCGACGCTGCCAATGTTCCGGCTTATGGAATTCTTAATACGTATCTGGGCAGCGGGCTGATCGGAGGCTTTCTGGTGGATTTGAAAATTTCCGGACAGGAAATCGCCAAAATTGCCATGGATATACTGTTAGGAGAAAAGCCTTCTGCAATACCTATACGCAGTGAAGTTTTGGGGGCATACAGGTTTGATTGGCGTCAGCTTAAACGGTGGAATATCTCTGAAAATCTGCTTCCTTCAAATAGCAGTATTAGTTTTAAGGAGATTACTCTTTGGGAACTATATAAAGGACAAATTATTGCGGGCGTCAGTCTTTTGTTTTTACAAGCCGTCTTGATTACTATTTTGCTAATTAATCGAAAAATTCGTAAAAAAGCGCAGCTGGCACTGGAAAAAAGTGAAAGCCAATTGCAAAAAAGTAATCAGGAACTGAACGCTACTCATGAAGAACTGACGGCTTCCTATGAAGAATTGTTAGCCAATGAAGAACATTTAACCCGATTGTATGATGAGGTTCTTTTAGCCAATGAGAAATTGGAAGAAAGCAATTTGACAATAAAAGAGGTTTTTCATGCAGTTAATGATATTATTATTGTCATTAATCCGGATAATGGAAAAATTTTGGCAATCAATCAGCGAGCTACCGAGCTGTTCGGTTACGCAGAGGAAGAGTTTAAGGCGCTGGGGCTCGTGACAATGAGTACTAAACCATATTTAACGGACGCTTTACAGCGCATTCATCAGACGGTTGCCGAAGGGCCACAGCTCTATGAAAGAGAAACATTCAACCGGTTTGGTTCGCCGCTCACTATGGAAATCAATTCCACGGCGGCCGTAATTCAAGGGAAACGCTGTTGCTTAAGCGTCCTTCGCGATATTAGTCAGCGTAAATTATTAGAAAATCGCTTAACCTTTCTTAATATGCACGATCCGCTGACTTCCTTGTACAATCGTTCTTATTTTGAGGAACAACTTTTTATGCTGCAAAATAAAAAGCATAAAAATCTTGGCATCTTTGTTTGTGATATTGATGGCCTTAAGCTTATTAACGACACCTTGGGGCATCCGCATGGGGATGCGTTGCTAAAAGCGGCAGCGGATATTCTGAAACAATATATAGTTATGCCGGATTTTGCTGCCCGTATTGGCGGAGATGAGTTTGCCGTAGTACGGTATGATGCGGACCGTCAAAACATGGATACTCTTTATCAGCAATATAAAGACGCGATTCGCGATTATAATGAAACCAATCCGCAGTTACCGCTGAGTTTATCCATGGGGTGGGCGCTTAGTCGCGATGATATGCTCATTACGGATTTGATTAAAGAAGCCGATAACAATATGTATCGCCAAAAAGTACATCAGCAAAAAAGCATCCGCAGTTCTATTGTCAAAACAATGATGAAAGCGCTCGAGGTCCGGGATCATATTACGGAAGGACACGCAGAACGGTTGGGTGATTTTATGGAGCAAATGGCGAAGAAGCTGGAACTTCCGCCAAATATTATTGCCGATTTGCGTTTGTTTGCCCAGTTTCATGATATTGGTAAGGTGGGGATTCCTGACAATGTGCTCAATAAGCCTGGTAAATTGACGGAAGAGGAAATGACGATTATGCGGCAGCATAGCGAAATCGGATTTCGTATTGCACGTTCATCACCGGAACTGGCTCCTATAGCCGACTGGATTTTAAAACATCATGAGCACTGGGATGGCAATGGCTATCCCATGGGGATTGCTGGCGAAGAGATTCCGATAGAATGCCGACTGTTGGCTATTATTGATGCTTATGATGCGATGACCAGTGATCGTACGTATCGCAAGGCTATGAAGAAACAGCAAGCCATTGATGAATTACGAAGATGCGAGGGAAAGCAGTTCGATCAAGCTTTAACGGAATTTTTCATTGAAGCGCAGTTGAAAAATGTAGCTATTCGGACAGAGTAAGGGGATAGGTTGGTATTATACACGCCCTTCATACCATTGAGGACTGGTCATGCAGTTTTGCCGTTTCTCCAGCATGTATTTATCAATATAAATACATGCTGGAGATAGTATCTATGGTTTAAGTAGTATATTGAGCTCCATTTCTTCTCGTTAAGATTAAAATCGTCTTATGTAGAGAAAATGGAGTTTTTTTGATGCGCATCAATATCAAACAGATGGTAAAAAGTATTCAGGCAAGAAAATTTTATGGATGGGCATTTCCCATTGGATCGAACAAAATTAGATGAGATTATGATGGATACATTCAATCGGGTTTTATGAATCTCCATTTAGGGCATATGTGCGGATAAATACGATGTTGCTGTTTTTATAAATGCTTCCATGGCAATTGTGTGGCTGTTTTTTTTGCGATAAAAAATGAACTTATTTCTTTGAGCATATTTGCCGCCTATTTTATAAAAATTGAGTTCGGTTTCATGCGGCACATTTTCCAGTAATGTATGGCTTAAAATCGTTGCGCCCAATCCATATTTTGCGAAATTATAAGAAATTGCAGATTGTTCTACCTCTAATATGATATTTGGTAAGAGTTGTGCTTCCTCAAATAACATATCAGTACATATACGTAAGTAATTATCTTTACATAGCAAAATTAATGGTAATGTTGCAAAATCAGAGGGAAACACACAGTCGGTATCGGCTACTTGTTGTATTTTTCCGCCAAGATCTGTAGGTGTTAATTGTTTAGCTTGCATTGCATATGGTACGAGAAAGATTTTCGGGACAGCTAATACTAAATATTCGTGATATAAGAAAATCCCTTGGTAATCTTTTGTATCTAATGGCCGATTGGTTATGATTAAATCAACTTCTCCAGAATCTAGTAAATGCTTCGATTGTAATGTACTTGTTTCTAAAATCTGTAAATGAATATGTGGGTAAGCTTTTTTAAATGTATAAATTATTTTTGGAATAATATTCAATGTGCTTAAATTGCTGGCACCAATCGACAAATTGCCGCTTTGCAGGTTGTGCAAATTATGGGCCGTGTTTTTAATATGGTCTTCAATTTCACATATTTGTTTAGCTCCTTGAATATATTCGACACCAAAGGCTGTAAGAGAAATCGGTTTCGTTTTTCGATTAAAAATCGTGGCGCCGGCTTTTTCTTCAATTTTTTTTACAGTTGTACTGAGAGCGGGCTGCGATATATGAAGTTTATCTGCAGCTTTACTAAAACTGCGTTCTTTATATACGCAAAGAATGTATTCCATGTTTTTGAACATAAGTTCATCTCCTTATAGAAGTATATGTTTTTATTTATAGTTTTATTTATACATTGGTATTTGACTATGTGTCAAGTATATTATTTAATGATAGTGTACAAAAATACATTTTATACAGACATATGTGAACACTTTTGGCATGTATGGTATAAAAACATTTTTTCAATTCAGGAGGCATAACATGAAGATAATTGATTTAAGAAGTGATACTTTGACGTTGCCTACACCATCCATGCTGTCTAGTATTTTAACGGCGGAATTGGGCGATGACGGACGTTTGGATGAAAATGGCCGTGGGGAAGATAAGACGGTTAATAAACTGGAAGATATGGCGGCAGAGCTTGTAGGAAAAGAAGCGGCTTTGTTTTGTTGTTCTGGAACCATGGGGAATCAGGCGGCGCTATTTACTTATTGTAAACCCAATGACTTGATTTTAGTCGATGAGATTCAACACCTTTATCGTAGTGAAAAAACGGCGTTTGATGACCGTTTTGGTCAAATGCATGCGGCTTTTTATAAATTGGATGTTCACAATATGCCGGATTTATATGACTTGGAACAGAAATTGAAAAAAAATAGAATCGGTTTATTGTGCTTGGAGAATACACATAATTTTACGGGGGGCACTTGTATTGATCCGGATAGAATGGCCGATATAAAGAAACTTGCCGATCGTTATCAAGTGCCTGTTCATATGGATGGTGCGCGGCTATTTAATGCTTTGGCGCATTTGGGAGTATCAGCAAAAACACTTTGTCAATATACAGATTCTGTTATGTTTTGTGTTTCTAAGGGATTAGGGGCTCCGATTGGGTCTTTGCTTTGCGGTACCAAGGCGTTTATTCAACAGGCTAGAGAAAATCGTAAGCTTATGGGAGGCAATTTACGTCAAGGAGGAATTGCTGCGGCACCGGCAATTTATGCGTTGGAACATAACATAGAGCGTCTGGCTGAAGATAATACACATGCGGCACTTTGCGGCGAAGCTTTGTATGATTTGAAAAAAGTAAAGGTACAGGCCGATGTCCAAACAAATATTTTAATGCTTGATTTGGCAGCAGCTGATATTACTCCGGTTGATTTTTGTGCGAAAGCAAAAAAATATGGATTACTAATTCGTCCAATTTTAGACACATCGGTTCGTTTGGTATTTTATAATGCCATTACACGAGAAGATGCTATAGAAGCAGCTAATATTATTAAAATGTTAGACAGTGAATTGTAAAAAATACATTTTTTCGAAGGAGGGGATTCCATGGGCATGCGAGACATTAAAAATAAAAACATATCATTATCAACACAAATTTTTATCGCTATGATTTTAGGGACTCTTACGGGCTTGTTAGTGGGGAAACCTATTATGCAAATCACTTTTATTGGCGATATTTGGCTTAATTGCATCAAGATGATTGTTGTTCCTATGGTGGTTTGTACAATTATATCGGGAATTATTTCCCAGAATAGTTCACAATCATTAAAGCGTATTAGCACGCGGATTATTCTATATTATGTATTTACGACTATTTTAGCTTGTATGGTTGGGCTGCTGGTTGCACATGTCGCGCAGCCGGGGTACTTTGCAAATTTTGCGGGTATGGACTCTCAAGAAATCCCGGTGTCAGGCAATATTACGTTAGCTGGTTTTTTTAAAGGATTATTTTCAACGAATATGGTTAAAACTTTTGCGGATGGTAATATTATTCAAACGCTGATTATTGCTATTTTTCTTGGTATTGCTATTCTACGAATGAAAAGCACAGAACATAAACAAACGATTATACAGTTTTTTAACAGTGCCAATGATATGATATTTTCTCTTATTAGAATGATTATGGCAGCCTCACCCATTGGCGTGTTTTTTTTAATGGCAGCTTGTTTCGGCAAGTATGGGGCCAGCGTTTTCACCGGAATTGCCGCTTTATTAGGGACTTATTATTTGGCATGTTTCGTCCATATTGTTTTTATCTATGGAATGTTTTTGTTTTTGTTTGTAAAAATTAATCCGTTCAAATTTCTAAAAGATAGTTCTGAACTTTGGATCTATACACTGTCTACTTGCAGTTCTATTGCTTCGATTCCAGTCAATATTAAAGTAGCTAGGGAAAAATATAATGTGCCTGATCGGATTTCTGGTTTTACTATTCCATTGGGCTCACAGATGAATTCAGACGGATCTGTTTTGTTATATGCTTGTATTATTACTTTTATTAGTCAGATGATTGGTCAAACAATGACTTTGGCACAATTAATGAATATTATTTTCGTCTCTACTGTTATGTCGATGGGGGGAGGCGGGGTGCCAGGGAGCGGCATCGTCAAATTGATGGTTGTTGTGCAGGCGGTAGGTCTTCCCATTGAGGTCGTTGGCATTATCGCAGCTTTTTACCATTTATTTGATATGGGGACTACTACGAATAATTGTTTAGGTGATTTAGTCGGTACGGTTGTCGTATCGAAAGCAGAAGAAACCTATGCGTTAAAGCAATCCAATTCATTATGAGAGGAGCGTTTTCTGTTTCACTTTTATTTTCTCGGAGCCTAGTGGCGGAAATTTTAGAGGAGGCGTTACAGGCATAGCGAAAAGGGGCTGTCGCATGAAATGAGTTTGATTTCAGCGGCAGCCCCTTGTTGCTATTTTTCATCCTGGTTTTGGTGTTGATTGATTCAGAGCAGGTATATGAACAGGTTTCATTATGAGGAGAGACAAATCCGATTTTGTGTGCGTTCATGATAAAACAATGTATATTTCCGGCGCATGCCTTGTTAAGCACAAAGAGCTCTAAGAAAAACTCGGCTCTTTAGCAAGCCGCTTTTTTATAGAGGAGCAACACCTCGTTTTCATATTAAAGATGTATCTGTTGTTAGAAATATAGAAGAACGCAGCAAGTTCAGATCAAACTCTGACGATAGAGGGAAAGTATGTCATCGACCGACGGAGTCCTTAAGCCGGTATAGATATTTTTGGCTTGTGCTGCTATTTTGGTCCATTGCTGCAGTTCATTTTCAGAAAAAGTTTCTTTACTACCGAGCAATTGATCAATGATATGTTGTAATGTCTGGATGTCGGGGCAGCCAGCAGCATCTAAAATTGCTTTTATCTGCTGAGGTGCAGTCGATGAAATCCACTGGAGGAAAGCGACAAGCAAAAGTGCATTGGCTCGGCCATGATCAATATGACGAAAATAGGTCAGCGAGTAGCCAAGTGCATGAACGATGTTTGTTCCGGTATGTGCAATTGCAATGCCGCCTAGTAATGAACCATACATGAGCTGAGAACGTATACCTTGCGTGATAGGACTTTGCCCGCATAGGGCAGGGAAACACGTGCCGATTGCATGAATACCTTCCTGTGCAAGCGCCGTAATCAACACATTGCTTTTTTTCGATAAGCAGCTTTCGATGTTATGGGAGAGGGCATCCAGTGCGGTGTGGATGGTAATCGGCAGCGGCAATTGTTGTTGGTAGCGAGGATCAAGCAAGGCAAAACGGGGGAAAAGCAAAGGCGATGCAATGGTTCTTTTGGTTTGTGAATAGGTATCTGAAAGTATCGAATAAGGCGTTACTTCGCTGCCGGTGCCGGCAGTGGTTGGCAGCATGACAAGCGGCAGAGCGGCATCTTGGTAGTTGCCGTCAAAAAGTTTTTCATCGGGAATATCTTGGCAGGCGGTTAATGCAATGGCTTTGGCAGCATCCATTGGAGAACCGCCGCCAATCGCGATGATAAAATCGGCGTTGCATATTTTAGCTGCTTCAGCGCCGCGCCGAATAACGGCAATATCTGGGTTGCTGTCAACCTCATTAAAGACTTGGCAGGCGATACCTGCGGCATTAAGAATATTGAGAACATCTTTTTCGCTGCCATTATGCCGGGCGGACGAGCGACCCGTTACAAGTAAAGCTTTTTTCCCAAGGTGGAAAGCCTCAGGATGATTTTTGACACAATCTTCTTCAAAAAATATTTTTGTTGGAAGAGCAAAAGCGAGTGTGGGCATACAGATTCCTTCTTTCATACAAGATGCTTTCAGTATAAACATCTCTGGAGTAAAGTCAATGCGCTAGTGTCAAGTCTGTCAATTTTCACAAAAAGAGCTTATTTTTGTTGTGCGATTTGTGGAAAGAAACTTGTTGGTAATTAAAAAATGCGATACAATGACTTTGATTGCAGGCCACGGGTAACAGGCAGGGGGGAGCAATATATGAGCATTACGGGAGAACAGCTTTTGCAGTTAGTTTTTGGGGGCCAACATTTACAGCTTTGTGGCGGGCGCGGCGGTTTACAACGCCGTATTGTATGGTTCCATGCGTTGGAATCCTTAGCTGAGGTACGGTTTTTGCAGCCAGGAGAGTTAGTTATTCTTACAGGGATTTCCATTGGCAATGATGCAGCAAAGCTATTAAAAATGGTTATTGGCATGGATGCACATAAGAGTGCTGGTCTGATCATCAATACCGGACGCTATATTACGGAAATTCCCGCAGCCGTGGTGCAGTATGTTGAGTCCCATGATTTGCCGCTATTTATACTTCCTTGGGAAATCAAGCTGGGTGACGTAACGCGTCTGATCGGTGGATTGATTTTGGCGGAAGGTTCGCAGGCAGAGGGAATGCAGACGAGGTTAAAAGAGTTGTTGCTCACAGAACAGCCGATTTCCGGAGCTCCGTTGGAAAAAATATTCTGGGGAGAGGGACAACGACCTTTGCGTATACAGGTCATTGCCGCCGGTTTGTTGCCGGGGCAGGTTATGGGTACAGCATGTGCCGGTTATTTTCAGGCATTGTTCCAGAATGTTTTTTTAGCCGTGGGGATGCCATGTTTGGTTATTCAGGATGATGATATATTTCTACTGCTGGTTGCGGAGACTGTCGGTATAGGAGAGGTATTGTACGGGAAACTGGCAGATGGAATGAAGGCAAAGGAAAGTGGGCTGCTTGTTCTGGGGATTGGAAATGCGGCTGCCGTGTCTGATGCGGCTGCGCTTCGCCGTAGCTGCCGGGAGGCGCGGTTTGCCCTGCAGGTAGCTCGGCAGGAGCATCGGTGTGTGTATTATCAACAAACCAATATATATCGTTTGTTTAATCATATAAGTGATGCTGCTTTTTTACACGATTATGCAGAAGAAGTTTTGGGTACATTATTGGCTTATGATAAGAAAACAGGTTCGAAATTTGCGGAAACATTGGCGGTTTATTTGGAATCGAATGAAGATACCACGGAGACTACGCAGCGGTTGTTTATTCACCGCAATACCCTTACCTATCGCTTGAAGCGCATTGAAGAAATTACGCATTGTCATATGGGTGACTCTGAGGCGCGGCTTAATTTTCGGCTGGCCTTTAAAATACAGTCATTTTTGCGTCTTGTGCAGAATGACTAAATGGATGCAGTCCTTTTCGTCAGCCTGCTGTATAGACAGTTTTCTGTCCTTTTGTTATCATAAATTTAAAGCAGAAAATGGAAACAGCAATGAAGCTGGTGTTCCCGTGATGGAATTCATCATCATTATCGGGTGCCGGCTTTTATTTTGTTTAAGGGGGATTTATGAAATGAATCAGGCTGAAGAAATCCAAGACAATGCCCGTCGGTATAATTTGCAGAGTTGGTCAAAACAAGCAGGGCTTAATCCGCTGGTTATTGCTAAGAGCGATAATATTTACTATTGGGATTACGAAGGGAACCGCTATACGGATATGTCGTCTCAATTGGTCAATATGAATTTAGGTCATGGAAATAAGGAAATTATTGCTGCTATCAAGGAACAGGCGGATCGGTTTTGTTTTATTTCACCGGCTATTGCTACCGAAAGCCGTTCAACTTTGGCTAAGATGATTATTGATCTTTTGCCGGAAACTTTTGGTAAGGTGTTTTTTACAAATGCCGGAGCTGATGCGAATGAAAATGCAATTAAGATTGCTCGTATGTACACCGGACGCAAAAAGATATTTAGCCGCTATCGGAGTTATCACGGGTCTACTTTCGGCGCCGGAAATCTCACGGGAGAACCGCGCCGCTATCCCTTGGAACCGGGGATTCCGGGCTTCGTAAAATTTTTTGATCCGTATATTTATCGGGAGAAGATCTCGTTTGCTTCGGAAAAAGAAGCCTCGGATTTTTATCTTGCTAAACTGCAGGAGCAATTGATCTATGAGAATCCAAATGAAATTGCGGCGATTGTAGTTGAAACGATTACTGGCTCCAATGGGGTTATTATTCCACCTGAAGGCTATCTGGCAGGGGTGCGGCGTTTGTGTGACACTTTTGGCATTGTCATGATTTGCGATGAGGTTATGGCAGGATTTTGTCGGACGGGAAAAATGTTTGCCTTTGAGCATTGGGATGTTCGTCCGGATCTCGTGACGTTTGCTAAGGGAGTTACGTGTGGCTATGTACAGTTGGGCGGCGTAGCGGTTTCTTCAAAAATTGCTGCGTACTTTGATGATCATCTGCTTTCCTGCGGCCTGACATATAGCGGACATCCGCTGGCCTGCGCTGCCGGCATTGCTTGTATCCAATATTATCAGGAACACAATATATTGGCGCATGTACAGTCAGTTGGCCAGGTATTAGGCAGTATTCTTGAGAATTTGAAAGCAAAGCATCGTTGTGTCGGCGATGTACGGTATAAGGGGTTATTTTCCGCACTGGAATTGGTTCGGGATAAAGAGACGAGAGAAGCATTGGTTGCTTATGGACAAGATCCGGAAGGCATTATGGCATCCATTATTGGCGAACTGAAAAAGCGGTATTTTATGACGTATTCGCATGAAAATATGATCCTTGTAGCTCCGCCTCTGATTATTACGGAAAATCAACTGCGCGAGGAAATGGAAAAAATGGATGAAGTTCTTTCTTGGGTGGATGAAAAATATATAAAATAACAATTATTACTTTTTATAGACAAATATGTAATGATGCTTTACAATAAATATATATCATTTTATGATTCAAGCAGTGAAGCTTGTCCTTGGAAAAGATTTCCAAGGACGGGCTTTTTTTGTTCTGCGGCTGCTTGCCGCAGTGTGTCGTACAAGGAGGGCGGTTGTATGGAATTACTTATATCGCAGGTGCTTAACGGTTTTAGCAATATGGCGGTTTTATTTTTAGCGGCTAGTGGGTTGGTAATTATTTTCGGGCTATTAGACGTGGTAAATATGGCGCATGGAGAATTTATTATGCTGGGAGCGTATAGTGCCTGCATAAGCGTTAATACTCTGCAGCTTCCCTTTGTCGGCGGCGTTGTTATGGCCGCAGTAGTCACAGGCTGTCTTGGCTTTTTAACGGAACGATTTATTATTCGTCGATTATATGGGCGCGTAGCCGAGACACTGCTGGCTACCTTTGCATTAAGCTATATTTTTCAGCAGGTAGTACGCAGTATTTTTGGTCCCGAGGATCAGCTTATGGCGCTGCCAATTGAAAAGGCGTTGCATATTGGAAATGTTACGATGCCTCTTTACAATTTGGTTTTAATCGGCATTGCGATCGGAATATTGATGATGACTTTATTTTTGTTGAATCGAACGACTTTTGGTATGCAGATTCGCGCCACAGTACAAAATCGTCAGATGGTGCAATGCATCGGTGTAAGTTCGAACCGGATTGATAGTATTACTTTTACGTATGGCTGCATGCTGGCTGGTATTGCAGGCGCTTTGATCGCCCCAATCAAAAGTGTGACTCCGGATATGGGGCTGACCTACATTGTCGACAGCTTTTTAGTGGTGGTGCTGGGAGGCCTGAACTCTATTCTGGGGACTTTTGCCGGCTCTTTTGTTATTAGTGAGACCTCAACGGTCATGGCTGGTTATATGAGTGAAATCACCGCAAAATTATTGGTTTTTGTGCTCATTATTGTTTTAATACGGTTTCGGCCACAAGGACTGTTTTTTGCTCGGGACAAGAGATGAGGAGGGTTTATGATGGGCAAAATAAAAAGCTGCATGAGGCGGATAACGATTGATCAAACGATTGCTTGTATAATATTCATTCTGCTTTTTTTTATTCCGCTGACTACATCGCTTTATAGTGTGCAGATTTTCGGCAAATATCTTACGTATATGATTTTGGCCTTGGGGCTGGATTTGCTTTGGGGAAGCGCCGGATTAATGAACCTCGGATTTGGAATTTTCTTTGGTATTGGCAGTTATATTTTCGGTATTTCGATGGCTGTACAAAAAGGACTGCCGGCCTTTATGTCTTTTGGCGGCATAACGCAGCTTCCTTGGTTTTATGCGCCGCTTACGCATCCTTGGGCGGCGGCTGCCTTAAGTATTGTCATACCGGCACTGGTGGCGGCTTTTTTAGGTTATTTTATTTTTAAGAGTCATATTAAAGGCGTATTCTACAGTATTATCACTTTGGCGTTTGTCGCGCTTTTTGAGCTTTTTATTATTAATCAGCAGGTTTATACCGGTGGTGCGAGCGGGATTAATGGCATTGTAACGGGGCTTATGCAACTGCAATTTTTAGGCAGCCGGATGGACATCAAAGCATGGTACTATATTGCTTTTTGTACGCTGCTGCTTGTTTATCTGTTTTGCTGGGCCATCAATCGGAGCCGGTTTGGGCAGATTATCCATGCAATTCGCGACGATGAAATGCGCGTGAAATTTCTTGGTTATGATCCGTCCGTTTTTAAAATTATGGTGTTTGCTCTATCGGCAGCGATTGCCGGGCTGGCGGGAATGCTCTATGTCCCCATTGCATCTTTTGTTTCGGTTGATAATGCCGGGGTGGCGTTTTCAACTATGCTGTTGGTATGGCTGGCAGTCGGCGGCCGGGGAAATTTATCCGGGGCAATGGTCGGGGCGCTGTTGGTAAGCGTGCTGCAGAATGTATTGTCCGGCATGTTCGGAGGCATGTGGCAGGTAGTGCTTGGCGTGGGATTGCTGGGGATTGTGTTGTTTCTGCCTCGCGGGCTGGTCGGCAGTTTGGTGATGATGCAATATATACGCCGTGTTAATCGTCCCAAGGAGAAAAATGGCATGGATCCTGTAGATGATGTAGCGCAGGTCGCTGCTTGTACAGAAAGCAGAGGTGCGAATCATGTTTCTGAAATTTAAAAATATCACGGCGGAGTTCAGTGGATTTAAAGCGGTCAATCAAGTCAATCTTTCAATACAAGAAAAAGAAACACGCGCGATTATCGGGCCTAATGGAGCGGGAAAAACAACGTTGATTGATATGCTGACAGGTAAAACAAAACCGACTGCTGGGCAGATTCTTCTCCATGGCGAAGATATTACTGGTAAAGATGCTTCCGTCATATCGGCTAAGTACAAGGTCGGTCGTAAATTTCAGGGACCGAATGTTTTTGATAATGTAAGTGTCTATGAAAATATTGAAGTAGCCTTAGCGGGTTATAGTAGTCTTTGGCAAACATTTTTCTTTCGGCAGACTTCGTTGATTAGAGAGCGCATCGAAAATATCTTAGAGACTATCAATTTGGTTGATCAAAAAGAAATGTTTCCGCAATATTTATCGCATGGGCAGCGGCAGTGGTTAGAGATGGGGATGGTTCTGGCGCAAGATCCAGAAATTATTACGCTGGATGAACCGGCAGCCGGCATGACGGACGATGAGACGTATAAAACAGGTGAGATGATCAACTGCGTTATGGCGGATAAGACTGTAATTGTGGTGGAACATGATATGGATTTTATCAAACAGATTGCACAAACCGTTACCGTTTTGAATCAGGGGCAGGTATTGGCTGAAGGTACGTATGATGAAGTTTCAAAGAATCCGGATGTAATCCGGGTTTATCTGAAAATGGATGACAAGCAAGGAGGTGATCTGTCGTGATGGAATTAAGCAATGTGTCGGTCAGCTATGGCGCTAATCCGGTTATTTTTGACGTTTCTTTCCAGGTGTTGCCAGAAGATAAACTATTGATTCTGGGGCGAAATGGTGTGGGCAAGACAACTCTTTTAAAGGGAATTATGGGGATTTTGCCATCGTGTGGTCATTTGAATTTTCAAGGGAAGGATATTTCTCAGCAGACCATTGCATCCCGTTCGCAGATGGGTATTGCTTATGTACCACAGGGAAGGGAAATTTTTCCCTCTCTGACCGTAGAAGAAAATCTGCGGATAGGAGCGCTTTATCATGATGTTGATTATCTGCAGCAACGGGAGGAGATACTAGAATATTTTCCTATTCTGAAAGAACATATGCAGCGTAAAGGCGGTGTTTTGTCAGGGGGACAGCAGCAGCAGCTGGCAATCGCACGGGCTTTAATGGGGAATCCATCACTTTTGATGTTGGATGAGCCAACGGAGGGAATTCAGCCGAATATTGTTTCACATATCTTTCACATTCTTTCTCGTTACCATCAGGAAAAGCATATTCCGATTGTTGTTGTGGAACAAAATCTGCAGTTTGCCCGCCGATTGGGCAATCGGTTTCTTATTATTCAAAAAGGATGTATTGTTCGTTCCGGAGCGATGAATGAGCTGACGGATGATATTAGCATTCAATATCTGAGCGCGTAAGCTGGTTACCAGATTAAGGAGGGGAAGGTTCTATGCAGGATGTCATAACGGTCTCGGTCGTGACCTTGCAACCGGACTGGGGCGATAAGGCAAGCGGTTTGCGCCGTATTGCTGATTATGCCATGCAGGCATCGAAGCAGGGAAGTGATTTTCTGTTACTGCCGGAAATGTGTCTTACCGGTTATGATGACGAGCCGGATACGATTCGGGAAATGACGATGCAGGCTCGCTTGGCAGAAACAATTCCTGGGGCCGCGACACTTTACATTGCTGAACTGGCGGCACGGTATGGACTCTATATTTTGTTTGGGATGCCGGAACGTTGTGGGGAATTGCTTTATAATTCCTTAGCGGTTTGCACGCCGGAAAAAGAAATTCTTAGTTATCGAAAAATTCATCTAGCCCTTGCGGAACCGCATTGGGCCGTTCCAGGAGATACGCCATTGCTTTTGCGTACTCCTTGGGGACCGATTGGCTGTCTGATTTGTTATGACGTATACAGTTTTCCAGAATTGATGCGTTATTATGCGGCCAAAGGCTGCCGCCTTTGCGTAAATGCAACGGCTTTTCCGGGAATACGTAACCCATTGCGGGCTCGTACGACGGTGGAAGCCGCCGTGTTGCAAAATGATATTTATCTCGCGTCGGCGAATTTAGGAGGCAGAGATCGGGTAACAGATTTTTTGGGTGGGAGCAGTATCATAGGGCCGGCTCAAGTCTATGGCCAAGTTCATTATTATGCCGGACGCACTTTTGATGATCCGCAGGCAGCCGAGTTAGAAATGTATACGGCCGCAATTGATCTTAGCCGCGCGAAACGCCGTATTTATCAAAATAACGGCCATCGGCCGCCGGATTTTAGACCGGATCTTTATTACCATATGTATCAGGAGCTGGCTAAAGATCAACAAGATATAGAACAAACGAAAAGTGGAGGAAAATAATATGAAAAAATTATTTTTGATTATGGTACTCGGTGTGTGTATGCTGCTGACTGGTTGTGGCGGCAGTGAAAAATCGGCAGGAAATGATGTCAAAGGATTAGGCGATAGTATTAAAATCGGCGTCCTTTATTCTACGACCGGTCCCTTTTCCATCAGTGAAACGCCGATGTTGAACGCAGTTAAAATGGCGGTAGGAGAGATTAATGATAAAGGTGGCATTAACGGTAAACCCATAGAGGCTATTTATATGGATTACGGTTCTGATCCGAATATGGCGGCACAAAAAGCGCAGGAACTGATTTTAAAAAATGAAGTTTGTGCTATTGTGGGGACTAATTCTTCGGCAACGCGGTTGGCTGTCATCCCAACCATTGAGCAAAATAATTCTCTTTTAGTTTATAATACTTTCTATGAAGGGGAGAAGCCTTCTCCTAATGTGCTTTATACAAATACTTGCCCTAGTCAGCAGATTCAACCCTTTGTTCCTTGGATTGTTAAAAATCTCGGCAAGCGTATATTCTTTGTGGGAAGTGATTACGAATTTCCTAAGAAGAGCATTGCAATTGCTAAAAAATTGGCATTGGAGAATGGCGCTGAAATTGTGGGAGAGGAATATACTCCGATTGGCCATACTGATTTTTCTTCTGTCATCAATAAGATTAAAGAAGCAGCGCCAGACGTTGTGTTTTCTGTCGTAGCTGGTAACAGTGCGGTTCCTTTTTATAAGCAGTACAGTCAGTATGGTATGGATACCAAGAAAGTGCCAATTTGCTCCATATCTACGACGGAAGCGACGGTAAAGGGCATTGGACCGGCAGCGATAGGGACGTATTCTTCCTTTGATTATTTTAATACGATTGATTTGCCTGCCAATCAGGCATTTATTCAGAAGTATCGGTCTATGTTCGGGGAGACGACAACGGTAACCAATCAGGCTGAAGGCGCATATCATGGTGTATATTTGCTGGCAGCAGCAATTGAAAAAGCGAATTCCAAACAAGCAAAAGATATTATTGCCGCAGCATCTGGTTTGGAGATTGATACACCGGCAGGCCCCATCCGCATGGATAAAGAAAATCATCATGCATGGCTGAACGATTATATCGGCCGCGTCAATGAAAATTTGACATTTGATATCGTCTCCAAGTCGAAGGATTTGCTGGCACCAATTGCGGAATGATAATCGTCGGGGAGGTAGCAATGAATGTGTAATAAATACGAAGCTGCCAGGCAAGTTATTTTTGATTTGCGGGACTTGGCAATGCTGACTTCAAATGAAAAAGGTGCCCAGCGAGTGGCATGGTCGCCGGTATGGGATGATGCTAATGCCTGGTTTAAAGAAAAAATGGAAGCGGAAGGCGCCGAAATCTTTGTGGATTCTGCATGCAATATCTGGGGTAAGATTGCCGGTGAGAGTGAAGATGCTATCTTAGTCGGCAGTCATTTAGACAGTGTCCCGGATGGCGGATGGCTGGATGGGGCCCTGGGTGTAGCAGCTGGTCTGGGCGCGGCGCGGCGGTATGGTTGTCATGGTATAAAACCCAAAAAGACACTTTATATTGTGAGTTGGGCGGATGAAGAGGGCGCCCGTTTTGGCCGCAGTTGTATTGGCTCTTCTGCCGCAAGCGGGACGTTGAATAGTAAAGAAATCGCGCAACTACTAGACAACAAAGGCTGTTCTTTTTCGAATGTATTAAGGCGGTATGATCGCCAGGTGGAAGATTTTTCCAAGGCAAAAAAAGAATTCCAGTCCAGAAAATTGAAAGCCTATTTAGAGCTTCATATTGAACAAGCGCCAATTTTGGAAAACCAGCATCGTGCCGCAGCGTGTGTATATGGTATCACCGGCTGTAAGCGTCAGTATATTACGTTTCAAGGACAGGCGTCTCATGCAGGGGCTCCAATTTCGATGCGACATGATGCTTTTCTGGCAGCCGCCGAAGCGGCGCTGGCATTTCGTGAAATTGGAAAACAATATGATGCATATTGTACGATTGGCAAAGTAAAAGTTTTTCCTGATGTAGTGACTATTTTCCCCGGTACCTGTCAGATTTCATTGGATCAGCGGTCTATTGATGCAGACGTATTGGAGCTTATAAGTGCTAAAGCGCATGCAGCCGCGGAGCAGGCAGCTTTAAACAATGGTGTTAAGGTGCAGTTTGAGCCTGTGTGGAGTATTAAGCCGGTTTTGTTTGATGCCAATCTTAAAGAGCTTTGTGAACAAGCGGTGGCGGCAGAGACTGGGGAGATGTTTTCCATGTATTCCGGACCGTTGCACGATGCGGCAGAAATGGCAAATATATTACCTTCCATTATGATGTTTGCAATGTCGTGCAAAGGTTTGTCCCATTGTAAGGAAGAAAATACACCAGACAATGAACTGATATTAGCCATTACGGCATTTTTAAACATGGTGGATATGGTCATTAACCGTTAGGTATTGGGAAAATTTTTAAGCCGCAATGTTATATGATTCAAGCAGTGGAGCTTGCTCTGGGAAGAAATTTTCCGGGGCGGGCTTTTTGTTTTATGAACTATCGCGGCGATATGTGGAAAGGGCGTATCGAGTGTCGACTTTTCCGGGCAAAGAAGTCTTTTTACTGCTCTGGTGTTTCCACTTGTTAGCTTTCTATGTCGAAAGGAGTCATTGTTATGTCCCAAGAAACTAGGAGTATTTCATTTATTGATAGTTGTCAAGAAGAAATGATTGCATTATGGAGGTGTTTTGTAAATCAGGAAAGTAGTTCTTCTGATAAAGTAGGGATTGATCGTTTGCAGCAAGACATTGGACGTCTTTTGGAATCTATGGGTGCGCAGGTACGGCTTATAAAATTTCCCGCAGCAGGAGCCATGTTGGTTGGTGAACTTGCTGGCGGAAGTAAAAAGCCGGTCGTCTTTTCCGGGCATATTGATACGGTTTTCCCTCCTGGCGAAGCAACCAAACGGCCCTTTAGGATAGACGACGGAAAAGCATATGGTCCGGGGGTACTGGATATGAAAGGCGGAGTCGTTGTTTTTCTTTATGCAATTAAAGCTTTGCAAGCCATTGGTTTTCAGGAAAGGCCGATTAAAATTCTTTTAGCCGGAGATGAAGAACCTGGGCATCCAAATTCGAATGTTCCTGACCTTTTTGTGACAGAAGCAGCTGGCTGTGCAGCGGCCTTTAATTGTGAAAGCGGTTTTGTAGATAATGGAATTGTTGTAGGCAGAAAGGCTGTGGGATATTTTACGATAGAAGTGCAGGGAGTTGCCTGCCATTACGGGAACGATCCGGAAAATGGACGCAGCGCGATTCGAGAGTTGTCGCATAAGGTAATTGCGCTCGAGGAGCTTAGCGATCCTTCAAAGGGCATTTCTGTGAATGTAGGCCTGATATCGGGGGGGACTGTTTGCAACGCCGCGCCAACGCATGCCCAAGCATCCATTGACCTTCGCTGTGTGGATGAACAAGATATGCCTGTTATGATTGAAAAGTTGCAAATCCTGGCTAATAAACAATACATAGCAGGGACAAAAACGACCATCACAGGATATTTTCCTTATCCTCCGATGAAAACAACAGAATCTATTCAGGAATTGTTTTTGCTGATTAAAGATCTTTCCAAAGAATATGGATTGCCTGAGCCTTATACAAAGTTTTGCGGCGGCGGGGCGGATTCAGCTCATCTCGTCAAGGCGGGCATACCTACGCTTTGCGGCATGGGGGTTAAAGGCGGCCGAAATCATAGCCAGGATGAATTTGCTTTGGTAGAAAGCCTGACAGAAAGAGCTAAGCTCTTGGCGTTAGCTGTATTGAATCTGGATCGATTTACACAAGTTTAATCAATTTTGCAAAAAACTTGGTATGGTCTTCGTCAATCAACTATAAAAGGAGAACGTTCATGATGGAAAAAACGAACACAACGAACACGCAGTTCTTGGAACCTAAAAAAGTATCTTCTGGCGGTTATATTGCTCTAGCTTTTGCGATTCTGTTCTTCTCAGGATTGCTGTTAGGGATTACGCCATTACCTTGGTTAAGCGCTTTTGATTTTACAACGATTACGGGGCATTTCGGTACCATGAAAGAGGCTGCAAAAAATACTTTTATGGGAGCCGGAGGCAACGGCGCGCGCAATGGTTTTATGTTTGCGTTTTCTTTAATCCCTGGTATTATGTTTGCGTTGGGTATCTTAGAGATATTGACCGCCTATGGCGCGTTAGATGCGGCACAAAGGCTATTATCACCGCTGCTGCGTTTTATTGTAGGCCTGCCAGGATTTACAGGTCTGGTACTGATTACCGATTTGCAGAGTACAGATACGGGAGCGGTCTTGAGTAAACAGCTTTATGATACAGGCGCCATTACTGAACGAGAACGTATTATAATGGTGGGATGGCAGTTTTCGGCTGCCGGAACTTTGGTAAACTATTTTTCCATTGGACCGGCGTTATTTTCCGTTCTTGCAGTTCCTTTGATTTTTCCCCTTGTAATCATGTTGATTATGAAGTTTATCGGAGCCAATTTTATTCGCCTTTGCTTAGGAACAATTTATAAGGGGGACTTTGTAAATGAAAACTCGTAATCCTCTGGATTTATTTATTGTTGGCGCTCGTAAAGGTTGGAATGTAGGTGTTATGAATATAATGCCTAATTTAGTCATGGCTTATGCTATTGCTGAAGTGTTAAAAATTTTAGGTGTATTGAGTTGGCTGGGGCATGTATGCAGTCCAATTATGGGGGTCTTTAATCTGCCGGGTGAAGCCATTATGGTTTTGCTCACGGGATGGCTTTCTACATCAGCTGGAATCGGAATGGCGGCAAATTTTTTTCAAAATGGCACCTTAACGAGTGTCCATATTACCATTCTGTTTGCTGGCGTTTATTTGATGGGAGCTCAGCTTCAGTATATGGGGCGGCTGTTAGGTGTGGCGGAAGTACCAAAACGTTATTGGCCGCTTCTTTGTTTTACGAGTATTTTAAATGCTGTGGTTGCCATGTTTGTTATGAGATTTTTTGTTGGATAGGGTAGGGAACAATCCATTGTAATGTAAATCGTATCAGCTCGTTTTATTGTCTGCGTTTTCTAATTCTACCTACATAGGGAAGCTTTTTTTAGATAAAGTTTTACTGCTTTATCTAAAACTTTCTTATTTAAGTATATAAAATCCAGTTATGTGCTGCTTAGCGTTTGCTTGTAATTTTTTCGGCGGACATATAGCCAGCGTGAATCTGCCCCGGGCAATAAAGGCCCGGGGCAGATTCACGTTAAAAATGTCGGTGCGTTGTCAGCGTAGCCATTCAATATATGATATGATAAGGATATAGTAAAAATTATTTGATAAGCGCGGAGTCTATATGATTGTGAGGTTATCAGGCGATTTACTTATGGGCTGACGCAGCGGCTAGTTATAAATTGGTGCCGTGGGTTTTAGGATGGAAATGTATTTTTACGGGCAGGGAAGAGCTTTTGCGCAGGTACGTATATATATGAAGGCTGATTGCCAGCGATTGCGCAATGTATGGGAATATGAACGGTAGAGGAAAGGGCGTGCAATAACTATGGAATTTTCTTCGATTGGCTGTGTTCACAGCAGCTATAAGAATCCGCAAGATGCCCCTCGGCAGGGGCGTTGGTCGGAAGGGACGGTTCAATTGGAAATCTTTGAGGAATATGAAGGCGGTTTGCTGCGGATTGAAAATCTGAAACATTTGATTGTGCTTTATGCAGCAGACTGGGCTGATCGGCATCAGCTGCAGACGACGCCCTGCCAATCGACTCTGCTTACGGGTGTTTTTGCTTGTCGTTCGCCGCATCGTCCCAATCCTATTTTGTTCTGCGTAGCCGAGTTGGTGGAAAGAAAGGGGCGATTTCTTACGGTGCGCGGCGTTGAGGCTTTGGATGGGAGCCCATTACTGGACATTAAGCCATATGTAGCGGCCTTGGATTGTGTGTAAAGATATTTTCTGGCGTTGCTTTGGTAAGTGAGAAACGTTTTTAAGCGGATTTAGGATGGGCAACTCGGTTTATTCTAAGAACAAGCGGATAAAATATAACGGATTTTCTCAAGTATGTATTGACAAAACCGGAAAAACATCTTATTATTACTATAAAATAGATCAGCAATTAGGAAACAAAGGCGTTTCTTCTACTATTATTGTAGAGGAACGCCTTTTTTGCTGCGATGGGACAGGGGGCGCAGATGATGATTAAGTTGGACCATATTAATAAGTATTTTGGCGATGTACAGGTTCTTCAGGATATTAATCTTGAGGTGCGAGAAGGAGAGAAGCTGGTCATTATAGGGCCGTCTGGATCCGGTAAATCGACAACGGTACGATGCATGAACTTTTTGGAAGAGCCAACCAGCGGGCATGTATATATTGATGGCAAGGAACTTACCCGCAAGAATAAGATGGAACTGGTGCGCGATACGACTTCTATGGTGTTTCAGCAGTTTAATTTGTATCCGCACATGACGGTTTTAAAAAATTTGACGCTGGCGCCGATGAAGCTGCATGGCAAGAGTCGCGAGGAAGCGGAAGCGATGGCCTATCATTATTTAGATGTGGTCGGGCTGCGCAATAAGGCCGATGCCTATCCCAATACTTTGTCGGGCGGGCAGCAACAGCGGATTGCTATTGCCAGAGCCTTGTGCGTTCAGAGTAAAATTATTTTATTTGATGAACCTACTTCAGCGTTGGATCCTGAGACGATTCAGGAGGTTCTGGACGTTATGATTAAGTTGGCGAAAGAAGCCAATATTACGATGGTGGTCGTTACGCATGAAATGGGATTTGCCAGACAGGTGGCTGATCGCGTGGTCTTTATGGCGGATGGGCAGATCCTGGAAGAAGGACCGCCGGAGCATTTCTTTTTGAATCCGAAGAACGAACGGGTTAAGAAGTTTTTGAGCAAAATTATTCGCTGAACATCATAAGATCAAGTGGTATACGAACGTAGGAAGGTAATTGCGTTTGCTATAGCCGGATGTTCGGCGCGGCAATACACCGCTGCGGCGTTTTGTGGATTAACAGCGGCTGATTATAAAGAGAAGACAGGAGAGAGTTATTATGAGAAAATCACGTAAACTTTTTGCTTTATGCCTGGCCGCTTTTATGGCGTTGGCATTGTTTGCCGGCTGCGGAGATGAACCGGCAAAAGGTTCTGGAACCTCCAGCGCAGCGGTTGATAAATCCAGTCTGCCCAAGGATGTACAAGCGGTTGTTGACCGCGGTGTTCTGCGGGTGGGCGTTAAAAATGTAACCAAGGGCTTTGGCTATCAGGACCCGGCTACTGGGGAGTTCTCCGGTTTGGAAGTGGATCTGGCGAATAAAATTGCGGAACATCTCGGCGTCAAAGCAGAATTTACCCCGGTTACGGCGGCTACAAGAACCGCGCTGCTGGATTCCGGCGATATTGACTGTGTGCTGGCTACGTTTACGATTACCGATGAACGTAAAAAATCCTGGGACTTCACAACGCCATATTATACCGATCATGTTGGCGTGCTGGTCCAGAACAGCAGCGGGATTAAGACCCTGGCGGATTTAAAAGGCAAGACGGTCGGCGTATCTTCAGGGTCTACTTCCGCTAAGGCGCTGGTAGAGGCCATGGTCAAGGCCGGAGTCGTTCCTGCCGAGAGCTATGATGCCAAGACGTTTGATCCGGCGACTTGGACCAGCGGGGTTAAGTTTAAACAGTATGATGATTATCCAGCTATTTCCACCGCACTGAGTGCCGGTGAAGTGGATGCATTCTGTGTTGACAAGTCTATTCTGGCTATTTATAACACCGGAGATCGTTCTTATATTAAAGAAGAGTTTGCACCGCAAAATTATGGCATTGCAACTAAAAAAGACAGCGGATTCTCTAAGGTTTGTGATGATTTGGTTCAGGGTTGGCTGAAGGACAATACAATAAAAACTCTGATTCAAAAAAATGGACTGGATAAATAAAACAAGTGCGAAACTGTCGGGTCCTTGAGGCGACGGCGGACAATTCTAGAGCCGGTGCATATCGGCTTTTAGGATTGTTCCTCGTTTTCCTTGGGAATATGTAATGCTAAAGGAGGGAGCGCGATGTCTGGTCTTTTTTCAGAAGATGCCTGGCTGATGGTTTGGGCTCATAAAAATACGTTTATTCTGGGGTTTATGAATACGCTGGAAACGTCAATGGTCGCAATATTGCTGTCGTTAGTTATCGGTATTGTTATTGGGTTGATGTCAATGAGCGATCGCGGTCTCCTGCGCAGCATCAATCGGGTCTATGTGGAGTTTATTCAAAATACGCCGTTGTTGCTGCAGATTTGCGTTTTATATTACGCACTGGCATTTTCTGGACATAAACTGGGGATACTGCTTACGGGAATTCTTTCTTTGGGTGTGTACCATGGGGCGTATATGGCAGAAGTGTTTCGCGCCGGTATTGGCGCTATTCCCAAGGGGCAGTTTGAAGCTGCCGAGTCGCAGGGATTTAGCTATATTGGCAAGATGTATTATGTGATTTTACCGCAGAGTATAAAAATCATTTTGCCGCCGCTGGTAAATCAGATCGTTAATCTGATCAAAAATACGGCAGTTTTGTATATTATTGGCGGCTCAGATCTGATTTCCCTTACTTATAATTTCGTGACTGGCGCAACGACCGGCGGAGCGTATGCACCGGCATATCTGGTTTGCGGTGCGTTGTTTTTCCTCATCTGTTTTCCGTTGTCAATGTTAGCGGGCGTCTGGGAAGCTAATTTGAAGAAACAAGATGGCAGAGAAGCTGGGCCAGAGAAGAAGGTGGCGACAACATGAACGAATGGATGGGAAGCTTGCTTTTATTGAAAAATACGGCCATTATGACGTATCTCTTAAAAGGAATAGCTTTTACCCTGATTATTTCCGTTCTGGCGGTTGTAGTCAGTATTATTTGGGGTTCCGTGTTGGCGCTTGTGCGCAATTACTGTACATCTAAAGGTAAAAGAATTTTTCGATGGCTGGCAGCTGTTTATATTGAAGTGTTTCGCAATACACCGCTGCTGTTTTGGATCTTTATCGGGTTGGTTTTTTTCCCGACGCCGGCGTTGTTTGCGCATCCTTTGTTTGGGTTATCTTCGGTGGAAACCAAACTTTTGTTTAAAGCAACCTTGGCTTTAACGGTGTTTACTTCGGCCATTGTTGCTGAAATTATTCGCGGCGGACTGAATTCTATACCGCAGGGGCAGTTTGAAGCCGGATATTCGCAGGGGTTCAGTACGGTACAGGTCATGCTGTATATTATTTTGCCGCAGGCTTATCGCAATGCTGTGCCAACTTTATTGAGTCAGGTTATTACGACGATTAAAGATTCATCATTCCTGGCCAATGTAGCGACGATTGAATTGATGGCGCGCGTGAAGAAAATTCTCAGCAATGCCAGTATTTATAATGGTACCGGCACCATCAATGTATCCGATGTATTTGTCCTTTTCGGTTTGGCGGCGCTGTTGTACTTTATTATCAACTATACGCTGTCTTGTGTGGTTCGGCGCATGCAGCGGCAGACGCAAACGACAGTGCAAACGTGCCCTTCTTTGACGACGGGCAAGGTTCAGCCGGCAGCAGGAGAGAATGCCGGGTAAAATAAGTGGCTAAAAAGGAGGCCGGCGAATTGATCGCCGGCCTCCTACTCGATAGAGAAACAAAAACTGTTGAGGGACTCGCTGGTTTTTAGCGTAAAAGGCTGAGAAACCAACCCATATTTTGATTGGACTGCGCCAGCATCATCTGTGCCGCCTGATTTAAAACATTATATTTCATCAGTTCGGTTATTTCGCGGGCCATGTCGGCATCCAAAATAGTGGACATGGCTACCGTCAGATTTTCGCTTTCTGTAGTCAGGTTCTTTACGGTGTAAGTCAGACGATTTTGCGCAGCGCCAATCGATGTTTCTTCATCGAGGGCCTTGGCCAGCGCATTATCCAGTACGGATAATGCGGCATTGGCGCTGGCCTGATTGCTGACATTTAGTATTTTCCCATTGGTGCCTTTCAGCCCCAGAGACTGCGCTCGCATGTCGCCAAAGGCTACGGAAATGTTTTGATTGGCGCTGGCACCGGTCTGCAGTATAAGTGCGCTGTCATTTTTCTTATCAGCGGCCTGAATGGTCTCGCTAAAAGCGTCCAATACGGCATTGGCAGACTTTTTTACCTTGCCGGTGTTGTCGCTGACACTAATGGAAAAACCGCTAACCGTCGCATCCTTTCCTACACCCGCGGCTTTTACCGTGATGGCCGAGGTTCCGTCGGGCGTATACATCGTCTGCCCGTTTGTATCGGTTCCGATAGACGGGCCGAAACTCAGGGAAGAATTGAAAACATTGCCGGGCGACAAATGATTTGCTTTGCTGAAAATGTCCTGCAACGTATTGGTTCCGGCAATAAAGCTGGTCGTGTACGTCTGGCCCTGTTTGACAAAGGATACCGTTACCTGATCCGATGAAGTGATGTTTAATGCATCGCCATCGCGCCGGGAAAGATTGGTGAGCGCTGTCGCCGCCGTTGTTTTTGCATTCAGACTACGGTTGGTAAACGCTTCTGTTGTGGGCTGCATCTGACGTGTCTGTGATCCGTCCATGAGATAGCGTCCATTGTAATTCACCAATGCATTATCATCAATCTGGTCCACAAATTCATTTAGTTCCTTTTGTACGATGCGCCGGTCCGCATCCGATGCGGTGCCGTTGGCGGCGGATAAGACTTTTTCTTTGAGCGTACGTAAAATGTCCACCGTAGAACTCACGGCGCCCTCGGCTGTTTTCAGCATGCTGATGCCGCGCTGGGCATTAGCGGAAGCGGCGTCCAGCGAACGAATCCGTATGTCCATGCGACGCCCAATGGCATAGCCAGAAGGATCATCGGCAGGGCCGAGAATGCGGCGGCCGGAAGCAATATGCAGCAAATGCCGCTGAAACATAGTCTGATTAACGTTCATCAAATTCAGAATATGCAGTGACTGCACATAGTTATTGATCATCATTTTTTGTAACGCCTCCCTGGCTTTGACACACAAATCATACGGCATGACAGCAGCTCTTCCTAAGCTGTTCTTCTTACTTATAAATTATACCATATCCTATATATTTAGAGAAGTTTTCTTTGGGGTATTGACAAGAGGAGCAGTGTGGGTTAAAATGTATTTTGTCAGTTCGACCATAGTGCTTTTGAACTGCGAACTTCATACAACATGCGGAAGTAGCTCAGTGGTAGAGCACCACCTTGCCAAGGTGGGGGTCGCGGGTCCGAGTCCCGTTTTCCGCTCCATGAGGATTGCATTCTCGCATGCATCTTGTGTGCGGGATTTTCTATACTAGACGGGCCTATAGCTCAGTTGGTTA
>Ga0183095_10604_pt1 | contig 51012 bp, 48 predicted proteins | sample BioMet4_FD_130346 | JGI IMG/M metagenome (GOLD analysis project Ga0183095, IMG submission 130346) | Microbial communities from bioreactor (seeded with sewage sludge) at LBNL, California, USA - Biofuel metagenome 4 (v2) (version 3) | ecosystem: Engineered > Bioreactor > Anaerobic > Unclassified ...
GGACATGCCGTATATCACCCAGAAAAATAGTCGGATGCAGGATCGGGGAAGACTTGCCAAGACATGCGAGAAAGGAGGTCCGCATGGAAGGACCAGTCATCACAGTCGACGTATCAAAGGGCAACTGTCATTACCAGCCGTTCATTGAGAATGGACATCCGATGAGGAAACCGAAAGTGCTGGATGACACGATCGATGGATTCAGCAGGATATCAAGGCTCATGGAAGATCTGGAGAAGAAGACAGGAGCCACGGAACTGCCAGTCGTATTCGAAGCCACAGGAGTGTATCACAGGCCGCTGCAGAAGTACCTGCAGGACAAAAAAATACCGTACTACATCATTTCTCCGATGTTGTCCGCGGCATACCGCAAGACAACATTGAACGGCAACAAGACAGATTCCCTGGACTGCACGCACATCGCCAAAGCGTATTACAGCGAAGAACTCCGCCCATATTATGAGCAGAGCCCTGAGTATCTCAGGCTGATGCGGCTGAACCGGTATTATGAAGGAGAACTGGTGCATTTAAGGAAAAGAAAGGTGGCGCTGCGGAGCTGTCTGGACATCATCTATCCAAGGATCGACAAGAAGTTCAGCGGCAATCAGAACATTTATGACCCGCTGCCAATGGAGGTCCTCAAGCAGTATCCGCATCCATCACTGCTTCTGAAGCATCGGGAGGATGTGATCGTGAAGCGAATCAGCGGGCCGTCAGGGCATAAACAAGGATACGCCGAGAAGATCGTGCATAAGATCTATGAAACAGCCAAGGAGTGCTACTCCGGCTGTGATCCGGATGGCATCGAAGTGATAAAGCTGCCGGAGATGATCCGAAAGATGCAGGAACAGGAACAGCTGTGCAAGCACATATTGTCCGATATCACGGCACTGGCAAAGGAAGCCCCATATTATGCATGCGTTGCCAGTATTCCCGGCATTGGCGATAACCTGGCATCGCGGATCATCGCTGAACTTGGAGATATCAACCGGTTCCACAACCGGTCTGCCTTAGTGGCCTATGCCGGCCTGAATCCAAAGATTTTGCAGTCCGGTGACATCGATGGGACGCACTTGAAGATATCCAAGAAAGGAAACAAGCATCTGCGCTGTCTGTTGTATATTGCGGCTTCGTGCAATTACCGGCTGAAGAAATATGACTCTTTCTATGAGTTCAACAAAAAGAAAAGGCAGCAATTTGGATCGCATAAATCCAAAGCCGCCACTGTCGCTACGGCGCATAAATTATTAGTAGTAATTTATGCGATGTGTAAGAACGGGTCTCTGTATTCGTTCTAACGACAGTATAGGACAATTCAAAATGAATTGGGAGAGGTTTCTCCCTTTTCGTCATGAAAAAGATATGAAAACAGGAAATCGAATAAAATCTTCAATTTCCTGTTGACTTAAGTTATCTAGTTTTTCTGTGCATCGCTGCGCTCTTCATAGCGTTCGATGATCTTCTGGACCAGCGGATGGCGGACGACGTCATCGCTGCTCAGTTCCAGGATGCGGATCTCATCGATGCCCTTCAGCGTTTCCGCGGCGTCGATCAGTCCGGAGCGGTGGCCGTGGTCCAGATCAATCTGCGTCACGTCGCCGGTGATGACCATGCGGGAATTGAAGCCCAGCCGGGTCAGGAACATCTTCATCTGCGCCGGCGTCGTGTTCTGCGCCTCATCCAGAATGACGAAGGAGTCATCCAGCGTGCGCCCGCGCATGTAGGCCAGCGGGGCAATCTCCACCGTGCCCTTCTCAATCAGTTTCTCCGTCTGTTCCACGCCGAGCATGTCATGCAGGGCGTCATACAGCGGCGTCAGATACGGATCCATCTTGGCCTTGAGCTCCCCCGGCAGAAAACCGAGGTTCTCGCCGGCTTCCACAGCCGGCCGGGTCAGGACAATGCGGCGGACATCGCCCTTCTTGAGGGCGGAGACCGCTTCGATGACCGCCAGATAGGTCTTGCCGGTTCCGGCCGGACCGATGGCGAATACGACGCTGTACTGCTCCATCGCGCTGACGAATTCCAGCTGCCCCTTGGTCTTCGGGCTGATGGCCTTTCCGGTCAGCGTGCGGCCGATGATCTTGGCGGACAGGTCGTCAAACGAGACCTTCTCGCTCTTGGAAACCAGACGGTAGGCATAGGTGACGTCCTGCTCATTGACCGTATTGTTTTTCTTCGCCACCTCATAGAGAGCCATCAGAACATCCTGGATCTGCGTTGCGGTCGACGCGTCACAGTCCTTCACGATGAACTCGTGATCGCGGAACGTGATGTCCCTGCCGAAGCAACCGGACAGCACCCGCAGATTGCGGTCCTGCATGCCGACCAGATTCATGGCCTGCTCGCTGTTCATCGCGTCAAACCGAATCGTTCTGACATTCTCCAAATTGAAATCCCCCTTCGTTTTTCCAATTACCAACATTGTAATCCAACGAAGTCAAAAAAAGAAGCAGATCCACGATCCGCTTCCTTTACTTGCCTCTTCTGGCCTTGCGCGCAGCTTCGGACTTCAGCTTTCTGCGGACGCCCGGCTTGACATAGTACTCTCTCTTGCGAGCCTCAGCAAGGGTTCCGTTGCGGGATACCTGACGCTTGAAACGACGCAGCGCATCATCGAGATTTTCATTCTCTTTCAGCACAACTCTCGGCATATTCGACGACCCCCTTTCCGATTTTCAAAGCATTATTATCATAGCAAAGCACCCTGTGAAATGCAATCATTTTCGTGCTTTGCGGGCAAACTCAGCCGACCAGTGAAGTGCCGTGGCTGGTCCCGATCCGATCGGCTCCGGCCGCAATCATCGCCTCAAAGTCCGCACGGTTTCTGACCCCGCCGGCCGCCTTGATCTTCAGGCGGTCCCCGACCGTCTTCTTCAGCAGCTGAACATCCGCCACCGTGGCGCCGGCGCTGCTGAATCCGGTGCTGGTCTTGACGAAGTCCGCGCCGCCCTGTTCAATGTCTGCGCAGGCCCGCACCTTCTCCTCATCGCTGAGCAGGCAGGTCTCGATGATCACCTTCAGCGTATGCGCGCCGACGGCCTGCTTGATCTGCCGGATCTCATCCGCCACATACGCATCGTCATGATCCTTCAGGCGGCCGATGTTGAGGACCATGTCCACCTCATCGGCGCCACGCCCGACGGCGTCCTTGGCTTCGAATACCTTGGCGGCCGTGCTCATCGCGCCTAACGGGAAGCCGATGACCGTGCAGACCATGACGCCGCTGTCCTTCAGGGCTTCGGCGCAGGTCTCAATCCAGCACGGATTGACGCAGACCGATGCGAAATCATGTTCCCTGGCTTCCGCACAGAGCTGCAGAATCTGCGCTTTGGTGCTGTCCGGTTTCAGCAGCGTGTGATCAATGTACTTACTTTCCTTCATGAGCATCCTCCTCCTTGGAAAAATAATATTTGTGCAGCACCTCGCGGGCGATCTTGTCGTCGCCCTCGTAGGGCTCGCGGCCGAACTCGCGGTAGATGAAGGATTCATCCCCCTTGCCCAGCAGTATGATCGTGTCATTGACGCCGGCCAGCTCGATCGCCTGGCGGATCGCATCGTAGCGGTCCTCGATGATGACATAGTTGGTGTGCTTGATGCCGGACGCGATCTGCTTGGCGATCTCCACCGGCTTCTCATTGCGGGGATCATCCTCGGTCAGCACGATCATGTCGCAGTACTTGTCGAGAATCTCGCCGAAGACCGGGCGCTTGGACGTGTCGCGCTTGCCGGCCGAGCCGGTGACGGCGATGATGCGCTTGCCCTTGGGCGTGATGGCGGCCGCATACTGGCAGACCTGTTCGATGCCGTCCGGCGTATGCGCGAAGTCAACGATGATATGGAACGGCTGGCCTTCATCGATGCGCTGCATGCGCCCTTCGATCTGGTCCAGATGCTTGATCGTGTCCAGCATGTCGGCGATGGCGATGCCCTTGACGTTCAGGGCCGTGACCGCCGCCAGCAGATTGTAGATGTTGAAGCGGGCGACCAGATTGCTCTCGATCTCATAGGTCTCGCCGTTGCACTGCAGGGTCATGATTGTCTTGTCCGCCAGCAGCTGGTATTTGATGACCTGGTAGTCGGCCGGATGGTCGATGCCGTAGGTGACGACCCGGCACGGGCAGTCCGCCACCATCTTCAGACCGTAGGGATCGTCGACGTTGGTGATGGCGACGCAGTCCTTCTTCAGATGGTCGAACAGCTTCTTCTTGGCGGCGAAGTAGTTCTCCATGGTGCCATGGTAGTCGAGATGGTCATGGGTCAGATTCGTGAAGATGGCGGCATCGAAATCGATGGCCTCGACGCGTCCCTGCTCGATGCCGATGCTGGAAACCTCCAGGGCGCAGTTCTGGATGCCGGCGCTGACCATGTCGCGCAGGATGCCGTGCAGATCATCCACTTCCGGCGTCGTCAGCAGCGGCGGCAGCTTGACGTTGCCGTACTCAATGGCGATCGTGCCGATGTAGCCGGTCGGTGATTTCTTGTTGAGAATGTTGCGGATCAGGCAGGCGATGGACGACTTGCCGTTGGTGCCGGTCACTCCGAACATCAGCAGCTTGTGCGACGGATAGCCGTAGAAGGCGTCCGCAACGTGGTTGTAGGCTTCCATGACATCCCGGACCTTGATGTAGGTGATGTCCTCATGCATGTGTTCCAGCGGCTCGCTGTGGACGATGACGATGGCGCCGTTCTGGATGGCCTGTTCGACAAAGCGGTGGCCGTCGAACATCATGCCTTTGACGCAGAAGAAAATGGAGTCCGGCCGCTTCTTCCGGCTGTCGGGCATCAGGCTCTTCACTTCAATGTCCGGAACGTTGTCAAACAACTCCGTCAGTTTCATTCTTGACCGCCTCTTTCCGCATACAGTTCATGCCCGCGCCGTTCCCGGATGCGGACCTTTGTGATTTCTCCGTGCGGACAGTGTCCGCTGATGTGCACCGGCAGGTACTGGCTGGAGTGGCCGAACGTCTCGCCGTCCGCCTCCGTCTCCGCCAGCACTTCCGCCGTCTTTCCGATCCAGCAATCCTTGTAGGCGTCATACAGCTGATCCGACAGCTGGATGCACTGCCGCGCCCGCTGCCGCCGGATTTCAACCGGCACCTGGTCCGGCATCGTCTCCGCCTTTGTCCCCTCGCGCAGCGAGAACGGGAACACATGCAGGAACGAGAATCCGCATTTCTTCAGGAATTCATATCCCGCTTCAAAGTCCTCTTCGCGTTCACCGGGGAAGCCGGTGATCAGATCGCAGGAGATGGAAACATCCGGGATCCGTTCGCGGACCGCCTTGATTCTATCATAATACTGGGCGGTGTTATAGGGACGGTTCATCCGCGCCAGCACGCTGTCGCAGCCCGCCTGCAGCGGGATGTGCAGATGGCGGGCGATGCGCCGGTCGTTCTGCATCAGCTCCAGCAGCTCGTCGTCGACCTCCGTCACTTCAATGGAAGAGATGCGGAAGCGCTGGACCTCAGGAGCGGCGGCCAGCATCCGCTTCAGCAGGCCGGCCAGGCTGAGTCCGTATTCCCGTCCGTAGCGGCCGGTATGGATGCCGGCCAGGACGATCTCATGATGATGCCCGCTGAGGCGCACGGCCTCCTGACAGGCGGTTTCCGGATCCATGCTGCGCTCGCGGCCGCGGGCATAGGGAATCACGCAGTAGCTGCAGAACTGATTGCAGCCGTCCTGGATCTTCAGATAAGCCCGGGTCTGATGCTCAAACTGGTCGGTCAGCAGCGGCGTGAACTTCTGCGCCGGCGCGGTGTCCACCAGCATCAGCGGCCCCTGTTCGCGGCGGTAGGTTTCCAGAATCTGCGGGATCTCCTGCTTGTGCGCCGTGCCGATGATCAGATCCGCGTCCGCCATTTCCTGCGGCCGCACCTGTGCATAGCAGCCGACCATGGCCACGACGGCCTGCGGATTGAGCCGGCGCACGCGGTGCATCATCTGCCGGCTCTTCTGGGCGGCGGTGTTGGTAACCGCGCACGTGAAAATCAGGGACACGTCCGCAGGCTCCTCAAACGCCACCCGCTCATAGCCCCGCTTTTCCAGGCTCGAAGCGATGCTTTCCGCCTCGTAGGTATTCACTTTGCAGCCCAGGCCGCAGATTGAGAATTTCATCGCGTGCGCTCCGTCCATGCATTCAGCGCGCTCAGGGAATAGAACACGGCGGTCTCCGCCCGCAGGATGCGGCTGCCCAGAGTCACCGGCGCAAAACCGGACCCGGCCAGCATATCCGCCTCTTCCGGGGAGAATCCGCCTTCCGGTCCGATCACGACCAGGACCGAGTGCGCGCTCTCCGGCAGATCCGTCAGCTTGAGCGCCTGCCGGCCCGCCTTCTCATAGGCGGCGGCGTTCCAGTCGCAGCGGTAGGCGGAAAGATCCTGCAGCCGCGCCACCGGCGTGACTTCCGGGATGCGGTTGCGCTTGCACTGTTCCGCGGCTTCTTTCACGATCGCGTCCCAGCGTTCCTGGCGGCTGCGGCCGCGCTCCTCTTTCGCATGCACGACGCAGCGGGAGCTTTCAAACGGCACGATGCGGGCCGCGCCGAGCTCCGCCGCCTTCATCAGCGCCAGTTCAAACTTTTCACGGCGGATCAGCGCCAGCGCGATGGTCATGTCAATGCGCGGCTCGTTCACCATCTCGTCATGGGCTTCCACCAGAGCGGAATAGACGCCGTTGAGCGTATGGGCGCGCGCAAAGAAACCGTCCTCCCGGTAAACCAGACGGACGATTTCATTTTCCAGATGGAGAACATGACCGGCGTGATGGGCCTGTTCTTTGGTGAAGATGTATTCCCGGCCGACGGCAAGCGGCGTGTCCACAAAGTACTGCTGCATGCTATTTGTCTTCGTCCTCGTCGCTTTCTTCCTCAGGCAGAATCTGAACCTTGATCTCAATGACCTTGCGCTGGTCCGCCTTGGTGACCGTGACCTGCAGATTCTGGAAACGGAATTCATCACCGGCATGCGGCATGCGCTCCAGCTCATGGATCACCCAGCCGGAAACCGTGATGAAGTCGTATTCCTCCTCCGCCTTCACGTGAAAGCGTTCCATCATGTCATCGATGTCCGCGTCGCAGCGGACCAGATACGTGTTGTCATCCACCTTGGTGTAGAATTCCCGCACGGTGTCATGCTCATCCCAGATCTCGCCGACCAGCTCCTCGACAATGTCCTCGAGGGTGATGATGCCCTGGGTGCCGCCGTATTCATCCAGCACCACGGCCAGATGCAGCTTGTCCGCCTGCAGCTGCTTCAGCAGCGCGGAAATCTTCACCTGTGGACTCGTGTAGATGGTCGGCTTGATGATGTACTTGATCGGCCCCTTGTCATGGTAGTAGAGATTGTAGAAATCCTTCTCATGGATGACGCCGACGATGTTGTCGATGGACGTCTCATAGACAGGCAGGCGCGAGAATGAATTCATGCGGAAGACCTTTTCAATGTCATCCACCGGCATCGTGATATCCACGGCGACGACGTCCACGCGCGGCGTCAGCACATCCTTCACATCCAGATCATTGAACTCAATGGCCGCCGAGATCAGATCGCTTTCGTGCGCTTCCAGCTCGCCGTCCTTCTCCGCCTCGTCCACCATGGTGATCAGCTCGTCGCTGATGTCGGAATCATCCTCGGCCACATGAACGGTCTTCTTGACCAGAAATTTCCAGCCGGAGAACAGCCAGCTCAGCGGCGCAAGGACAATCTCCAGGAAGCGGACCAGGCCGCAGGTCTGCATGGCAAAGCGTTCCGGCATCATCTTGGCGACGGACTTCGGCGTGATCTCGCCGAAGATCAGGATCAGCACGGTCATGACGATCGTTGAGATGGTGGCGCCGCGGCCGCCGTACAGATGCGTGAACAGCACGGTGGCGATGGTCGCCGCGCTGATGTTGACGATATTGTTGCCGATCAGAACCGTTGACAGGAAATGGTCGAAATCCTCCAGGATCTTCAGGACCTTTTCCGCCTTCTCATTGCCGTCATTGGCGAGATTGCGCAGCTTGATCTTGTTGGCGCTCGAAAACGCGGTCTCCATGGCGGAGAACTGCGCGGACAGCAGGATCAGTATGACCAGCGTAAAAACAAGCAGTCCGTCCGCCTGGCTCACAGCAGCTGATCCCCTTTCCGATTATGGCAAATCACTCCGTGCGGAAGCATCCGCATGGAGCCTGCAACTGCGTCTGTTTCGGGAGGAACCGAAGAATCATCCAACTTGAAACACATCCTTCCTTGAATGATACGTATTATAGCATCCCCTGTCTTGCCACTGCAAATGCCGTGAAAAAGCCGCAGAACGCATCTGCGGCTTTCCGTTTGCATTTGCAGGACGGCAGCTCAGCCCTCGTAAGGGATGACGGAGCCGTCAGCCCAGGTGTCCTTGATGAACTGCTTCACTTCATCCGACTGCAGGACTTCGACCAGCGACTTGATCTTGTAGTCGTTCTCGTGTCCGGCCTGGCAGGCGACGATGTTGACATACGGGTTGGTGGAATCGGCGGTTTCGAGGATGACGGCGTCCTTGGCCGGGGAAAGGCCGGCCTGGATCGCGTAGTTGCCGTTGATGGCGACCAGATCGCCCTCGCCGTTCTCATAGGCGGTGGTCAGCAGTTCCGGCTTCACTTCCGTGAACTTCAGGTTCTTCGGATTGGAGGTGATGTCCTCGATGGTGGCGGAGATGGCGTCCACGCCGTCTTTCAGCGTGATCAGATTGGCTTTGGCCAGGATGGAGAGGATGCGGCCGTGGTCGCTGACGGAGTTGGAGATGACGATCGTCGCGCCGTCCGGAATGTCATCGACGGACTTGATGGTCTTGGAATAGAAGCCGAACGGCTCGATGTGCACGCCGCCGACATTGGAGATCTTGTAGCCGTTCTCCTTGACTTCCTGATCGAAGAACGGAACATGCTGGAAGTAGTTGGCGTCAATCTCGCCGTCATTCAGCGACTTGTTGAAGACATAGTAGTCGTCGAGAACCGTGATCTCGAGGTCGATGTTGTACTTCTCAAGCAGAATCGGCTTGGCGAACTCCAGAATCTTGGAGTGGGGATCCAGCGTGGCGGCGACCTTCAGCACTTCCGGAGCGGCGGAAGCGGAAGCGTCGGCGGAAGCAGCGGCGGTTGCGGCGGTGGAAGCAGTGGATGAGGAGCAGGCTCCGAGCGTCAGCGCGAGAGCAGCGGCTGCAAATGTCTTGATGTGGTTTTTCATATCGATTTCCCTCCTTGGGTTTTTTATCTCTTGTCAATTTTGCGGACGATCGTATCGCCGGCCAGCTGAATGGCGAAGACGATCAGGACGATGATCGCGGTTGCCGAATACAGAACCGCGTTGTTTCTTCTGGCGAAGCCGTACAGATAGGCCAGGTTGCCGAGGCCTCCGGCGCCGATGGCGCCGGCCATGGCGGTGTAGCTGACCAGGGAGATGCCGGTGACGGCGATGCCGGATACCAGCGCCGGCATGCTCTCCGGAAGCAGGATCTTCCAGATGATCTGGTTGTTCGTGGCGCCCATGGACTTGCTTGCCTCAATCGTTCCCTTGTCAACTTCCGTGAAGGCGATGACGCACATTCGCGCATAGAACGGAGTGGCGGAGAAGATCAGCGATGGCAGGGCCGCCTTGGCGCCCAGGATGCTGCCGGTCAGGATCTTCGTGAGCGGCATCAGCAGAATCAGCAGGATGATGAACGGGATGGCCCGCAGAATGTTGACGACGCTGTCGGCGGTGCGGTTGACGATGCGGTTCTCGAACAGCCCGCCGGTCTGCGTGCAGTACAGCAGGATGCCGATCAGCAGTCCCAGCACAACCGCGAACAGCAGCGAGATGAAGGTCATGTAGATGGTTTCCCAGATGGCAGTGCTCATCTGTGCAGCATTGATGCCCTGTCCGCTCATTTACAGCACCTCCACTTTCACGCCCGCGTTGACCAGCTGGGTGACAAACTCGTTGTATTCCTCATCCTGCCCGTTGTAGATGTGGACATAGGTGACGCCCATCGGTCCGTTGCGGGTCTGGCTGATGTTGGATTCGACGATGGACACCGGGAAGGTGCTCTTGCGCACCGCCGCGGCGATGATCGGCTCGTCCGTGTTGTTGCCGGTGAAGCTCAGCCGCAGCAGCTGGCCTTCCGGATAGTTCTTCTTCAGCAGGACCGCCAGTTCCTCAATCGGCTTGCTGGCTTCAATGTTCTGCACGAATTTCTTGGTGACTTCGTGGCGGGGATGCTCGAACAGCTCCTTGACCGTTCCCTGCTCGACGATTTTGCCTTCGCTCATGACCGCCATGCGGTGGCAGATCTTCTGCACGACCTCCATCTGGTGGGTGATCATGACGATGGTGATTCCGTATTCCTTGTTGATGCGGTCCAGAAGCTCCAGGATCTGTTCGGTGGTTTCCGGATCCAGGGCGCTGGTCGCCTCATCGGACAGCAGGATCTTCGGGTCGTTCGCCAGTGCTCTGGCGATGCCCACTCTCTGCTTCTGTCCGCCGGAGAGTTCGCTCGGATAGGAACCCTCGCGGCCTTCCAGGCCGACCAGCTTGACGAGCTTCGCGACCTTGCGCATTCGTTCTTCTCTGCCGACGCCGGTGATTTCCAGCGGCAGCTCGATGTTGCCGGCCACCGTGCGCGACCACAGCAGATTGAAGTGCTGGAAGATCATGCCGATCTTCTGGCGCTCCTGGCGCAGCTGCGCGGAGCTCAGCGAGGAGATGTCGCGGCCGTCGATCAGCACCCGTCCGGACGTCTGCTTCTCCAGCTGGTTGACCATCCGGATCAGCGTGCTCTTGCCGGCGCCGGAATAGCCGATGATGCCGAAGATCTCGCCGTCTTCGATCCGCAGCGTCACGTCGCGGACCGCGTGGATGTCCTCATTCTTCGCGGCGAACGTCTTCACAACATCCTGAATTTCGATCATGCCAAGATTCCCCCTTCTACAAAAAATCCCGTCCTATACAAGGACGGGATCTTCTCTCGTGTTACCACCTTAGTTCGCATCTGATTCACATCAGACGCCTCATTGAGTACCAGCATACTCTTCTGCGCTAACGGGCAGTTCCGTCATAGCCTGAGGTTTCCCTTCGGTATGCAGCTCCGAGACCATGTTCACTGGATTTCCGCCTGTCCCTTCTCACCCTTCAGGACTCTCTTTCAAGGCATCTGCCCGGCTACTCTTCTCTTCCTCGCCTTTATGTTTCCTACTATATTCCAGTTTCTGAAATTGTCAACACCATTTTTCTGAAATTTGTTTCATGGGCCGGCATAAGAAAGCCGCATGCATTCATGCGGCTGTTCTGCTATCTGAGTTTGAAGAAGCCCGGGATACCGGAATCGTCCTCGTCTTCTTCCTTCTTCTCGGCCGGAGCGCCGGTGCCGAAGCTCAGGCTGTCATCGTCGCTCTCGACGGTGACGCCGGTCTGTGCTCCCACCGGGCTGGCTTCCGAAGCCGGACGGTCCGTCTCAATCATCTCGGACTTCGGCAGATCGAAGCCGGTAGCGATGACGGTGACGATGATGGACTCGCCGATCTTGTCATTGATGGCGACACCGAAGATGATATCGATGTCATTGCCGGCCGCCTGACGGATGTAATCCACGGCTTCGCTGGCATCATACGCCGACATGCTGGCGCCGCCGGTGACATTGACGATCGCGCTCTTGGCGCCGCTGATCTGCGCTTCCAGCAGCGGCGACTGAATCGCCTTTTCCGCCGCTTCCTGCGCCTTGTTCTCACCCTGCGCCATGCCGATGCCGATCAGGGCGCTGCCCTGGCCTTCCATGACGCTCTTGATATCCGCGAAATCCAGATTGATCATCGCCGGAACTGCAATCAGATCGGTGATGGTCTGAACGCCCTGGCGCAGAATGTTGTCTGCTTCCTTGAAGGCGTCCTCAAACGGAATATGGCCGATGACTTCCAGAACCTTGTTGTTGGAGATGATGATCAGGCTGTCGACATATTCCTTGAGCTGCTCCAGACCTTCCTCGGCCTGGATCATGCGCTTCTTGCCTTCGAATGTGAACGGCTTCGTGACGATGCCGACGGTCAGGCATCCGAGCTCCTTGGAAATCTTTGCAAACAGCGGGGCTGCACCAGTGCCGGTGCCGCCGCCCAGTCCTGCGGTCAGGAAGACCATGTCCGCGCCGTCAATGGCTTTGCGGATCGCTTCTTCGCTCTCCACCGCCGCCTTGCGGCCGTTGTCCGGATTTCCGCCGGCGCCCAGGCCGTCCTTGCCGAGCTGAATCTTGTTTGCGACCGGCGACACGTCCAGAGCCTGCAGATCCGTGTTCGCAACGTAGAACTCCACGCCCTGAACACCTTCCTGCACCATCCGGTTCACCGCATTGTTGCCGGCGCCGCCGATTCCGAAAACCTTGATCTTCGCTACCTGGTTATAAGTTAGATCTGCCATACTCAATTTCCCCTCTTATCCGCTATTTCTTCGCGTCGAACAGCATGCCTTTCAGCTTTTTTGTGATGGTCTCTTCCTGCTCGCCGTCTTTCTTCTCCTTATAGGAAACAGTCTTCATGAACTGTTCCATATTCAGGCTGCTTGCTTCAAAGCCGGTGATCGGAAGCTGATCCTTATAAGCATAGAATAAGCCCAGGCACGCCGTCAATCCGCTGTACCTGCCGCCCAGAGTCTCCGGGATGTAGTTGCGGACATCGGTGCCAAGCTTCTGCTGGAGCAGCTCATTGAGTCCCTGCATTTCGCCGCCCTCGCCAGTAATAATAACAGCAGTCGAGCCGGCTTGCAATATTGGCTTGCTCAGAGTGGATACGGTTTCCAGCCATTCCGCGACCTTCGGTCCGATGGCCTTGACCAGTTCCTCTTCACTCAGCGTATGCGTATCCTGTCCGGACGCCCAGATGTAGATGGCGTTGTCGGAATAGACTTTCTGATTCAGGCGGGCGTTGTATTTGACCAGCTGCGCCGCCGTCTCGCCGGGCAGGCCGTACTTCTCCACCAGCGCTCCGGCAATGGTTCCCACGCCCAGCGGGAATACATCGCAGGCCTTCAGGCGGCCCTTCTCCAGGAGCGCCAGCGTGGTGCAGGTGCGCTCCATCTTGATTTCAATCACGTTCTGGTCGACCGCCTGTTCGAACAGCGCGGCCTCTTTGGCGACGCCGAACATGTCAAGGCAGATGTCCATCACCTTCAGGCCGGTGGCTTCGATGCAGTTGACCAGATCAAACGCCAGCTTGCGGTCCGCGCACAGCAGATCGATGTCCGCGGTCAGTTCGGTGCACTTCTCGCCCAGCGGAATGCGGCGCGAGGTGATGCCGTTGACCGTGTATTTCACGCAGACGGTCTGAATCAGCGCATAGTTCTTGCCGATGTTGGTCGCCATCGCCTTCTTGATGCACTTGCGGATGTCCTCGACGGTCACCGTCTGATCAATGCCCTCGATGGGAACCGTGACCTTGAGGCTGTAGCGGCGCATGTTGTAGGCCGGAATACACAAAATGACGCGCTCGATCTTGGCGCCGATGGTCTTGGAGGCATTTGCTGCCGCCTTGTTGATGGCCTCGACGATGGCTTTCGGGTTGGTTACTTTATCGTATTCCATCCCGGCGACCGGAGTGCGTTCCGTCTTGATGATATTGAATCTGGTGTTGAAAAACTCACCGACAATCAGTCTGACTTCATGATCGGCAATTTCGAGTGCTGCAAAGATCTGCTTGTCGCTCACTGATGAAGACTCCTTCCGATACACTGCCTATTCTATCACAATCAAAATTTGTGTAAAATACAAATCACCCAAAAGCATGTGTATACCGCCCGTTTTCTGTTGCATTTGGGTTCAAAGCATGGTAAAGTAACAAAGCAATTAATGAAGAGAGGAGGGTATGGTGATGTCCAAGGTTTGTGCCGTATCCGGTAAAAGGGCTTTGTCTGGAAACAAGCGTTCTCACTCCCTGCGTGCAACCCGCCGCAAGTGGAATGTGAATCTGCAGAAGGTTCATATTATGGTTGACGGGAAAATGCAGACGGTCCGTGTCTCCGCCCGTTCGCTGAAGACACTGAAGGCTTCCGGAAAGATGGCTGCCCCGAAGGCCAAGGCTGTTAAAGCAGAGGCCGCACCGGCTGAGAAGCCTGCTGAAGCGGAAGTCAAAGCAGCAGCGTAGCAACCGCAGTACCCGCAAATGAAAACGTCTTCCTCCGGGAAGACGTTTTTTCTGTTTCAGTCGCGCGAGCGGATCATCAGCACCCGCCCCTGGTGCACCGTCAGGGTGCCGGTGTCACCGGTGATCTCATTGCTCAGGCCGAACACATCATCCCGGCTCATCAGCCGGTGGTCCAGCGGATATTTCATGCCCTTCAGGGAGACCACGGAATCCTCGAGCGCGAAGAAGGAAGCATACGCATAGCTGCCCTTCGCGATCTCATAGCTGCCCTTGCGGAACGTTTCCGCCAGATTGCGGTCATCGATCAGCACGACATGGTGCGGACTGCGGATCATCAGCTGCAGGTTGACGTAGGTATGATCCAGGCGGCCGCCGGACGCGCCCGCCAGAAAGATGGTCTCATAGCCCATGTCAATGGCCTTGGCCAGGGCCGCTTCGGAATCGCTGCAGTCCTTGATTGGATTCAGGCGGATGATCTCGTCCGCCCACAGCTCGATCACGTGCATGTCGTCCTCGCTGACGGAATCAAAGTCGCCGATGGCGAGCACCATGCGGATGTGATTCTGCGCCAGCGCCAGGGCGCCGCGGTCGGCGCCGATGTAGTCGGCGTTCACATCCGGCAGTTCACTGGCTAATTTGAGGGCGATGACGCAGGGCTTCAGCATAACGACCTCACCGCGGCGACGATGTCCTGCTTGAAGACATAGGAACCGGCGACGATGACGCTGGCACCGGCGGCGAGGACCGGCTTGACGGTCTCCGCATTCATGCCGCCGTCCACTTCAATGCGGACGTCCGGCCGGCCGGCATCATCCAGCCAGCCCCGCAGCGTGCGGATTCGGTCCACGGACTCCGGCATGAATTTCTGGCCGGAGAAGCCCGGTTCCACGGACATGATCAGGAACATGTCGAAGTCCTTCAGGAACGGCTTGAGCACCGCGAGGTCCGTCGAGGGACGGATGGTCAGACCCGCCTTCTTGCCGCGCTCATGGATATGCTGCGCCAGGCTGCGGATCTTCGCCTCCTCCTTCAGAGCCTCCCAGTGGAACGTGATGATGTCCGCGCCGGCATCCAGAAACACATCGGCGTAGAAAACCGGATCCTCCACCATCAGATGGACGTCCAGCACCAGATCCGTCATTTTGCGGAAGCCTTTCAGGATGTCCGGTCCGAAGGTCAGGTTCGGCACGAAATGCCCGTCCATGACATCGAAGTGGATGTACTGGGCTCCGCTCTGTTCCAGCTGCTGCATCTGCTGCGCCATGCGGCTGTAGTCCATGGACAGCACTGAAGGTGCGATGATGGTTTTCATTGAAATTTCTCCTTTCGCGACTGCACCAGTTCAAGGACGTTCAGATAGTCCTCATAGCGGGTGCGGGGAATGATCCCCTGCTCCACGGCGGCCTTGACGGCGCAGCCGGGTTCTTTCTGATGACGGCAGTCATTGAAGCGGCAGCGGTCCAGATACGGCTGGAATTCCAGCACGCTCTGCGCCAGCTCGGTCGCATCCATGTGCGAGAAGTCCAGCGAACTGAAGCCCGGAGTATCCGCGACCAGACCGCCGGCGACTTCATGCAGCTCGTTGTGGCGGGTCGTGTGCCGGCCCCGGCCCAGAGCCTTCGAGATCTCCTGGGTTTCCAGATGGAAGGAAGGATTCAGGCTGTTCAGCAGCGTCGACTTGCCGGCGCCGCTCTGGCCGGTCAGCACGGTGATCTTGTCCTGCAGCACAGCGGCCAGCGAGGGATCCAGATGATCCTTCGCGCAGCGGATCACGGCCATCGGTCCGCTCTCATACTCCCGGATGCGCGCTTCCGTTTCCGGGCGGATGCCGAGATCCGTCTTGGTGACGCACAGGATCGGCTTGATGCGGGCATGCACGATCAGGAAGCTCAGGCGGTCGATCAGCAGCGGCGAGAACTCCGGGTCCGCGACGCTCATGACGATCAGCGCCTGGTCCACATTGGCCACCGCCGGCCGGATCAGCCGGTTGTTTCTGGGCAGGATCCGCTGGATGACGCAGCGGCCGCCGCTTTCTTCCGCTTCGACGATGTCGCCGGTCAGCGGCCGGGTGTCCAGGCGGACCTTGCCGGCGACGATGGCATCATAGAACTGCCCGTGCGACCAGAGCGTGTACTCCTTGGAGACGATCTTGACGATGCGTCCGATCATGCCCTGCCTCGGCGATCAATAGTAATAGAGTATGACATAGTTGTCTTCCTTCTGCGTATATTCCGAACCGATTTCCGGATCCGATTTGATGACGATTCCGGTCTTCAGGTTGGCGATCTCCTCATCGGAAAGACTCGTCGTATCAAGATTGCTGGTCAGGCATTTCGCGCCCAGCGCTTCCAGCTCGCTGACCGCCTCATCAATCGCCTTGCCCTCGATGTCCGCCGGGATGACGATGGTCGGATAGGAGGCATAGACAAGCCGGATCTCGGATGCCGCAGCCGGATTGAACTGGGTGCCCGGGCTCAGCAGCTCCTGGCGGATGACGACGCCGGGCGAGACCGTATCGCTGGCCTCTTCCACCGTGTCGACCTTCATGTTCTTATACTGCGCCAGATCATTGATGGCGTCATTGATGTTCTTGCCGGTATAATCGCTGACCGTTGCGCCGATGCCGCTGGAGACGGTCACGCTGATGCGGCTGCCGCGGTCGATTTCCGAACCGGCAGCGGGATCCGAGGAGATGATCTTCCCCTTTTCCACGTCTTCCGTCAGCGTGTACTGCACGTTGGAGGTGTCCAGCACCAGATGGTTGTCCGTGCACACGTCCTTGGCGTCGGTGATCGTCAGGCCGACCAGATCCGGTACGGCGACCTGTTTGCTGGCCGGCTTGAAGACGCCGGTCAGAGACAGCGCAAAATAGATGCCGGCGGCCGCCAGCGCGACCAGCAGCACGATCAGCAGATGCAGCATCGTGCGGTTCTTCTTCGGCGCCGGTGTTTCCACGGCGGCATGAACGGACGCCGCCTGGCTGCGTTCGCCGGCGGTTTCCGCGCGGCGCACGGATTTGCGGATTGCCGATTTCGGACTGGCGCTGTGCGTCTGCGCGGCCTGTTCAGAGACCGTCGGCAGAATCAGCTTCGGTTCATTCGCCCGCTCCGGCCGGAGGCAGGTCCTGAGATCTTCCAGCATCTCGTTGCAGCTGCGGTAGCGCAGGCCTTTGTTCTTGGCCGTGGCGCGGATGACGATGTTCTCCACGGACTGCGGGATCGCCGGATTGAAGTCACGGACGGAAGGCATCTCGTTGCGCATGTGCATCAGCGCGACCTGGACCGCCGAATCGGCCTTGAACGGCACTTCGCCGGTCAGCATCTCATACAGGACAATGCCCAGCGCATAGATGTCGCTCTGCGCGGAAGCGGATTCGCCCCGGGCCAGTTCCGGCGCCAGATAGTGCACGCTGCCCATGACCGAATTGGACTGGGTCAGCTGCATGTTGCCCTGGGTCAGCATGGCGATGCCGAAATCCAGCACCTTGACGGTGCCGTCCGCCTTGACGATGACGTTCTGCGGCTTGATGTCGCGGTGGATGATGCCCCGGCGGTGCGCCTCCGCAGTCGCCGACACCAGCTGCTTCATGATGTCGACCGCTTCTTCCTTGTACAATGCGCCGCGGTCGCGGATCATGGCCTTCAGAGTCTTGCCCGGCACATATTCCATGACGATGTAATGATGCCCTTTGTATTCACCGACGTCGTAGATCTCCACGATGTTGGGATGGGAAAGCGTCGTCGCCGCCTGCGCCTCGCGTTCAAAGCGCAGCACCGATACGGTATCCTTGGACAGTTCCCCGCGCATCATCTTGACGGCGACTTCGCGGTTCAGAATCGTGTCAACCGCGACAAAGACGTCCGCCATTCCGCCCTGGCCGATGTGGCGGATGACTTCATAGCGGTTCGCGATCAGGTTGCTCATTCGCCCTCATCTCCTTCCGGTTCAATCAGGATGACGGTGACGTTGTCGTAGCCGCCGGCGGCGAGCGCCGCCTGAACGAGGCCGCGGGCCTTCAGCTGCGTGCTGATGGCTTCCGTGACGATGATTTTGCGGATCGTGTCTTCCGGCACGTAGCCGTGCAGACCGTCGCTGCAGATCAGAATCGCCTTCATGGGTTCGGGATGGGTGTCGATGTCGCAGCGCACGCTTTCCCAGACGCCCAGGGCGTTGGTCAGAACATTCTTCTTCGGGTATGTGCGCGCCTCTTTGGGCGTGATCTCGCCGTGCATGATCATATCCTGGACCAGGGAATGGTCCACGGTCATCTGCCGAAGGCTGCCCTCATCATCCAGCGAATAGACGCGGCTGTCGCCGATGTTGATGACCAGCGTGCAGGCTTTCGCCATCAGCACGCCGCTCAGCGTCGTTCCCATGCCGTGCAGGGTTTTGTTGCGGCTGCCGGCCGTGAAGATGCGGGCGTTGCAGGTCTGGATCTCGCGGCGCAGCCAGGCTTTCGCCTCTTCACCGGATGCAAAGCCGGTATTCTGCGAGAAGGCTTCGGAGAAATGGCGCACGGCCAGCGCGCTGGCGACGTCGCCGCCGTTGGAGCCGCCGATGCCGTCGCAGACAATGGCCAAAACATCGCCGGCCTGGTTGGTGGCGATGACATAGCTGTCCTGATTGGTTTTCCGCAGCAGACCGCGGTCTGTGATTCCGTAATACTTCACTTCGTGATTGCCCCTTCATGTTTGGCTCTGAGCTGGCCGCAGGCGGCGTCGATATCCTCGCCGTGCCTGGTCCTGAGAGTCGCCTTGACGCCGTGCTTCATCAGCACATCGTAGAAATGCAGCGCCGCCTTGGCGTCTGCCGTATGATAGCCGTTCTCATCCACCTGGTTGTAGGGAATCAGATTGACATAGGCGTTCATGCCGCGGATCAGATCCGCCAGCTGGACGGCGTCCTGCGTGCCGTCGTTGACGCCCTTCAGGAGTATGTATTCAAAGGTCAGACGGCGGTTGTTCTCTTCACTGTAGCGGCGCAGGCTGGCCATCAGCATGTCCAGCGGATAGGCGCGGTCGACCGGCATCAGCCGGGCCCGCAGCCCGTCATTGGGCGCGTGCAGGGAAATTGCCAGGTTGTACTGGTAGTGTTCGGCGGAAAAGCGGTCGATCATCGGCACGATGCCGCAGGTGCTGATGGTGATATGGCGGGCGCCGATGGCCAGCCCCAGATCGCTGTTGATGATGCTGCAGAAATCCAGCACGTTTTCATAGTTGTCAAACGGCTCGCCGGTGCCCATGACGACGACATTACCGACCCGCTTGCCCTCGCGGCTCAGCTCATTCTCGACGAAGAGAATCTGGCTGACCATTTCGCCGGCACTCAGATCGCGCTGCTTCTTCAGCAGACCGGAGGCGCAGAACGTGCAGCCCATGTTGCACCCGACCTGGCTGGTCACGCAGACGCTCTCGCCGAAATCAAAATGCATGAGCACGGTTTCAATCGTCGAGCCGTCCGCCAGGGCGAACAGGTATTTGACGGTCTGGTCCCGGGCGACCTGACGGTCCACCACCTGCAGCGGCGCCAGTGAAAACTCCGCATTCAAACGGCGGATCAGATCCGCGGGAAGATCACTCATCTGTTCAAAGGAGAGAGCCCGGCGGCGGTACAGCCAGGCGTAGATCTGCTTGGCCCGGTACGGCTTGATCTGCCAGCCAGACAGCGTCTCCTCCATCTGCTTCAATGTCAAATCATAAATCGTCTGCATCGGAAATATTCTACCATATTCAAAGGTTCTTCACTATCTTTGCCGCATAGAATCCGTCGCTGTCCAGTTCCTGCGGAAGCCAGGTCTTCTCCTGTTCCAGCGTGAATCCGGCATGCCTCTTCACAAAGGCCGCGGCCTGATTCTCGTTCTCCTTGCGGTTCAGCGTGCAGGTGCTGTAGACCAGCACGCCGCCCGGCTTCAGCAGCGGCGCGCAGGCGTCCAGGATCCGTTCCTGCAGCTTGACGATCGCATCCAGGTCATCCGGCTTCACGCGCAGCGCGATCTCCGGCTTGTGGCGCAGGTCGCCCAGCCCGGAGCAAGGCGCATCCGCCAGAATCCGGTCGAACGATGCCGCCGGCAGCTGTTCATCCGCCCGGCCGGCATCCATGCACGCAGTCCTGACGCAGGATGCGCCGAGATGCTGCATCGCCTGTTCCAGCAGAAGCCGGCGGTTTTCATGCAGCTCCAGGGCGGTGATTCCGCCCTGATTGTCCATCATCATCGCGATCTGCGCGGTCTTTGTGCCCGGCGCCGCGCAGCAGTCCAGCACGTTCATGCCGGGACGGGGATCCAGCATCTTTACGGCCTGCTGGGAAGCCCGGTCCTGAACGACCGCCTCGCCGCGTTCAAACCAGTCCTGGGCGGCGATGACGCCGTCAAACGTGAAGGCCGTCTCATCCAGAAACTGCACGCCGGGATAGCGGGAAAACGCTTCGCGGGTCGTCTTCAGCGTATTGATGCGGCCGTAGACGCGGCCGCTGGTCTGATCATGGCGGGCGATGGCCAGCGCATTGTCCGTTCCGTAGTGGGACGCCCACAGCCGCAGCAGCCAGAGCGGATGGCTGAGGCGGATGGAGGCCTGCACCAGCGGATCCGGGTCGTTCACTTCACGCATCCCCTGCGCCATGACCTTGTGCAGGACGGCGTTGACAAAGGCCTTCTCATGCGCGGCTGAAAGATCCACCGCTTCGCTGACGGCCGCATAATCCGGAATCCGGTCCAGAAACAGCATCTGGTAGACGCTCATGTCCAGCAGCAGGCCCAGCCGGCCCTGCACCTTGCGGCGCGCGAACTCATGCCACTGGTATTCCAGAAAAGCCAGATTGCGCAATGTGCCGTACACCAGCTCCGAGGCCAGGGCGCGGTCTTCCGCAGACAGTCCCTGCGGCTGCTGGCGCAGCACCAGATTGGCGTAGCCGCCTTTCATAACAACGCGCTCCAGACAGTTCAGCGCATATTCTCTTGCTTTCATGAAGCCTCCTAGTCCAGCACCATCGGGCTGACGTCAATGCGCAGTTCGCCGCCGCGGGCGGCATCCGCAGCCAGCAGATCCCGGACCGCCCGGCGCATTTCTTCAAGATCCCGCCCCTTCAGCAGAATGCGGCTGCGGCAGAGATCATTGATCTTCAGCAGGCCGATGACACCGATCGTCTTGAAGGAGCCGTTCAGATGCTGCTTGACCCACAGCGCCGTCTCATTGACATGCCGGCCGTCCCTCCCCTGCACGACCAGCGAGATCAGATACGTATACGGCGGATAGCCGCCGGCATGGCGGAACTGCATTTCACGGCGGAAGAACGACACGTAGTCCTGACGGGCCGCGCACTGCACGGCGTAATGGCTGCTGTCGTACACCTGGAAGACGACCTCGCCCTCCTCTTCGGCCCGGCCGCTGCGTCCGGCCGCCTGCATCAGCAGGTCGAAGGTCGTCTCGCAGCTGCGGAAATCGGTGCGGTTCAGGCCTTCATCCCCGTTCAGGATGCCGACCAGAGTCACATGCGGATAATCCAGCCCCTTGGCAATCATCTGCGTGCCCAGCAGAATATCCGCCTCGCCTCTGGCGAAGGCGGTCAGGATCTTCTCGTGGCTGTCCTTGCGGCCGGTCGTATCAGCATCCATGCGCAGGATCCGGGCGGCCGGAAACTTCTTCTGCACTTCCTGCTCGAGCCGTTCCGTGCCGTAACCCTGGCTCGTGAAGCCGGCCGTGCTCCCGCACTTGGGACAGGCGGCAGGCACCGGCGTCTGGTAGCCGCAGGTATGGCATTTCAGCAGCCGCTCATCCCGGTGGTAGCTCATGGCGATGTCGCAGTGCGGACAGAGCAGCGCCTCGTGGCAGCTGCGGCAGCGCAGCAGATTGCTGTAGCCGCGGCGGTTCAGCAGCAGAATGATCTGCCGGTGCGCCGCCAGGCGCTCCTGCATCTTCGCGCTCAGCGCATCGGAAAGAATATAGGACTGGCCTTTGCGCATGGCTTCCTGCAGCGGCACGATCGTGACCTTGGGCAGGGACTTGTTGATGCGTTCGTTCAGCTCCACCAGATGGTAGACGCCCTTGAGGCCGCGGGCATAGCTTTCCAGGGCCGGCGTCGCGCTGCCCAGAATCACCTTGCAGTGATGGTTTTTCCCGCGCTGGATGGCCACATCCCGGCAGTGGTACGCCGGCTGGTTCTCCTGCTTGTAGCTGGAATCCTGCTCCTCGTCCATGACAATCAGGCCGAGATCGGAGAACGGCAGAAACACGGCGCTGCGCGTGCCCACGACAATGGCGGCCCGGCCGCTCTTCACCTTCCGGTACTGTTCATATTTCTGCTGCGGATTGAGGGCGGAATGATAGATTGCCAGGTCCTGTCCGAAGCGCTGCTCGACACGCTCGATCATCTGCGGAGTCAGGCTGATTTCCGGCACCAGAATGAGAACCTGGCGGCCGGCATCCAGCACCTTGCGGGCCAGCTGCAGATAGATCTCCGTCTTGCCGCTGCCGGTCACGCCGCGGATCAGATACACGCTGTCACTGGTTGTCTCAATCTCCTGCATGGCCCGGGCCTGTTCCTGGCTCAGGGCAAACGGTTCGGTGCGCACGGCGCTGACGCGCACACCGGCCTCTTTCTCGCGGGATCGGATCTCCGCCGCGCCTTTGTCCACCAGTTCCTTGGCCTGATTCGGAAACCGCCGGCGCAGCTCCCGGTACGGGATCTCGCCGTTTGTCTGCAGATAGGCAAAAGCCTCCTGCTGGCGGGGCGTCAGGTCTATAGGCATGCGGCCGCCGGCTTTGACCCAGTCTTCCATGACCACAGCCTTCCGGCTGGAGGCCGGCTTGATCTTGCCCGGCAGCATCGCCTGGAAGCAGGAGATGACCGGCGAGAGCGTCTCCCGCGCCATCCACAGCGCCAGATCATGCAGCTCCGGCGTGATCAGGCTTTCCTGATCCAGCACCGATTCAATGTACTGAAGACGGAACCCGAGATTCTTTTCCGCCTCTTCCGGACTCCACGCCGTATCCTGGCAGGATTCCGTGAAGCCGACGACTCGGCGGCCGTTGAAAAGCACCGAGACGCGCGTCCCGGGCGTGATGGATTCCTGGCTGAGATAGGTGAACGGCTGGTCGAGCTGACGGACCGGATGCTCGATCCAGACCTGCACAAGTTTCATGGAATGCCTCCGCTCCATCCATTGTAATGGAATTGCGGTTTCCCTGCATCAGAAACCTCGGATTATGCGATAATGGATGCATTCAAGGAGCCTTCTTTCATGAAAAAGCCCAAGCGCATCGTCATCAAGGTCGGCACGGCAACCCTGTGCCGGGCCAACAACACGCTCAATCTCAGGCGGATCGACCGGCTGGCCCGGGTGATTTCAGATCTGAAAAATGAGGGCCTGGACGTCGTGCTGGTATCCAGCGGCGCGATCGGCGCCGGCGTCAGCCGGCTCGGCCTTTCCGCGCGGCCCGAAAAGATTGAAGAGAAGCAGGCGGCCGCCGCCATCGGCCAGTGCGAGCTGATGAGCATCTATGACCGCTTCTTCCAGGACTACGGCTACATGAGCGCGCAGGTGCTGGTGACCAAGGACGTGACCGAACAGAAAACCGGCCGCCGCAATGTCATCGCGACTCTCAATACACTCTTGAAGATGCATGCGGTCCCGATTGTCAATGAAAACGACACCGTGGCGACGGAAGAGATTGTCTACGGCGACAACGATACGCTGTCGGCCGTCATCGCCCAGTTCGTCAAGGCGGATCTGCTGATCATCCTGTCCGATATCGACGGCCTCTATGACAAGGACCCGTCCCAGTACCGGGACGCCAGGATGATCCATGTCGTCCGCCGCATCGACCGCCGCATTGAAGCCATGGCCAAGGGCAGCCACACCGGCCTGGGCACGGGCGGCATGATCACGAAACTGCACGCGGCCAAGATTGCCGCGGAGACCGGCATTCCCTGCGTCATCGCCAGCGGCGATGATCCGGAGATTGTCTATGAGATCCTGGACGGCAAGGAACGGGGCACCCGCTTCCTTCCGGGGACCGGCGAATGAAGCTCGCGGAACAGGCGGTGAAAGCCAAACAGGCATCCGCCCAGGTGCGGGTTCTGGACAATGCGCAGAAGAATCAGGTCCTGCTGGAATTCGCTGATCTGCTGGAAGCAGACGCCGCCGGAATCCTGCAGGCCAATGCGGAGGATATGCGCGCGGCAAAAGCCGGCGGCATGAACGCCGCGATGCTGGACAGGCTGCGGCTGGACGAAACCCGCATCCGCCAGATCGCCCAGGGCGTGCGCCAGGTGGCCGCGCTGGCGGATCCCGTGCATCAGATTCTGGAAGAACGGACGCTGGCCAGCGGCCTGCGCCTGAAGAAGATCAGCGTCCCCTTCGGCGTCATCGCCGTCATCTATGAATCCCGGCCGAATGTCGCCGCGGACTGCGCCGCACTGTGCTTCAAGGCCGGCAGCGCCTGCCTGCTCAAGGGCGGACGGGAATCCGCACGCTCCGGACGCGCCATTGTCCGTCAGATGCAAACAGCGCTGGAACATGCGGGCATCACCGCTGACGCCGTGCAGCTGGCCGATCAGCCGAGCCATGAGGAAGTGCAGCAGCTGATGTGCGACCGTGCTCATATCGATCTTCTGATTCCCCGCGGCGGATCCGGGCTGATCCGGACCGTGGTGGACCATGCCCGCGTGCCGGTCATCGAGACCGGCGCCGGCATCTGTCATATCTATGTGGACGCCGGTGCGGATCTCAAGATGGCGCTGGCGGTCGCCGTCAATGCCAAGACCAGCCGGCCTTCCGTCTGCAACGCCATGGAAACCCTGCTCGTGCAGGAAAGCATCGCGGCAGAATTCATCCCCATGGCGGTCCAAGCAATGCAGGAGAAAGGCGTCACGATCTACGGCTGCAGCCGCAGCCGGGAACTCGCACCGGGCATCCTGCCGGTCACGGCGGACAGCTATGACACCGAGTACGACTGCCTGGCAATGTCCTTGAAAGTGGTCGCCGGCGTCGATGAGGCCATCGCCCACATCAACGCCCACGGCACCCATCACAGCGACGCCATCATTTCCAGAAATGAAAACAACGTTCAGAAGTTCATGGCGCTGGTCGATTCCGCCTGCGTCTACCACAACGCCTCCACCCGCTTCACCGACGGCTTCGAGTTCGGACTGGGCGCGGAGATCGGCATTTCCACACAGAAACTGCACGCCAGAGGCCCGATGGGCCTGAAGGAACTGACGTCGTATGCATATCAGATAGAAGGAGAGGGTCAGATCAGATGAAAAAGAAATACACCATCGGTTTTATCGGCTGCGGACACATGGGCATGGCTATCGCCAGAGGCGCGGTCGTCAGTGAGTATGTGGAGCGCTATCAGGTCTGCGTCTATGATCCGGTCGCATCCATCCGCGAGATCTGCCGGCAGGAAAGCTTCGCGGTCATGGCGGATGAGACCGCCGTCGCCGAGAACTCCCATATCGTGCTGATCGCCGTCAAGCCGCAGGAAATGGATGCGCTGCTGGCCAGGCTGAAGAACACCGCCATGGACTGCGTCGTCTCCATCGTCACCGGCGTATCCGTCGCCCACATCCAGGAGCAGCTCGGCAGCGTGCCGGTGATCCGGGCGATGCCCAACACCCCGCTGCAGATCAATGAAGGCGCCACCGCCTTATGCATGTCCTCCAACTGCAAGGCGGATGACTACGACTTCGTCTACAAGCTGTTTGATTCCATGGGCGTGACCCGCTCCATCCCGGAAAGCCGCATGAACGACATCATCGCCGTGCATGGCAGCACCCCCGCCTATGTCTACTATTTCATTGAATGCCTGATGAAGGACGCCGCCGCCCGCGGCATTGATGAAGACGCCGCCCGCGACCTGATCGTGCAGACCTTCATCGGCTCGGCGACGCTGCTGAAGAGAAACCGCACCAAGCCGATCAGCGATTTCATCGATGAAGTCTGTTCCAAAGGCGGCACGACCATCGAGGCCGTCACCGAACTGAAACGGCAGAATCTCGACCGGATCCTGCATGACGCCAACGAGCGCTGCATCGCCCGCGCGGAAGAACTGGGAAAGTAAGCAAAAGCCCGTCCGATGGACGGGCTTTTCATTGCGATGGTGGACGCTATGGGGCTCGAACCCATGACCCCTTCCCTGTGAAGGAAGTGCTCTCCCGACTGAGCTAAGCTTCCGGTGCCTGATTATTTTACCATACTTTCCATTGGAAAAGGAAGACGGTTTCAGAGACAGCACATGCAGAAAAGATTCATCATGATGATCCACAGCAGCAGGCGGCCGAGACCGTAATTGCCGACCGGCTGGGAATTGAAATACGTGCGGAACGGCGACTCATAATCCTGCTGGTACATGTTGCTGCGGCTGCGGAAGCGGTTGGCGAGACTCTGGTATTCCGGATTGCCCGGTTCCATGCGGACCGCCTGGTTCGCATAGCGCATGGCGCTGATCGTGTCGCCGAGGCCGGAATAGGCCACCGCGCACAGATAATAGAAATACGCCGGCCGGTTCTGCATGACGGAAAGCGCGCTCAGGGCCTCCCGGTACTGGCCGCTGCGGATGTAGTTCTCCGCGGCCTGGAAGACGCTGTTCTGATCGGACTGCGTGTACTGGCTGCCGGCGGAGGATCCGTAGCCGCCGAAAAAGGAATCCGCCGTATGGTTCTTGATCGCCTCATAGGCGGCGTTGACTTCCTTCATTTTCGCGGCGGCGCCGGGATCGTTGGGATGCAGATCCGGATGGTACTGCTTCGCCAGCTTGCGGTAGGCCGCATTGATTTCGTCCTCGCCGGCATTTCTGCTGACGCCGAGGACTTCATAGGGATCACGCATGTTCCGTCTCTCCTGCACTGCCCGGATACAGGCAGTCGAACTTCGTCCAGATGCCGGAGCACAGAATGTTCTCGAGGATCCGGCGGTGATGCTCCGCCGGCAGCGTTCTCAGAGTCTCCAGCGCCGGCAAAAGACATGCGCTCATTATAGCACGGTAGCTGGCGGAGGGAATCGTCGTCAGCGGATTGTACAGCTGATGCTTGAGATCATCCCGGAGATCGCAGGCGGCGTCTTCGAGATACACCATCCGTCCCAGCGCATCGCCGATCCGTTCAAACTGGCTGCAGTACTCGCCCGGATAGGAGAACGCCGCCGCCAGAACCTCGCCGAAAAGCCGGGTCGGCACGTCGGGATTGATCTCCTGGCGCTGTTCGCAGGCGACCAGTTCCTTCATGGCGCTGTCCATGCGCCGGGTCTGTTCCGGATACTGGCAGCGGATGTCGTGGACGACGGATTCCATGTATCCCGCATTGCGGCGGGCGGAAACGGAACCCTCATCGCGGATGTCATCCAGCTGCTTCAGATAATACAGATAGGAATTCATGGCCGCGGCATAGCGGGCGGCAGGATCGCGGTTGTAGGCGATGCGGCGCAGCGGATGCATCGTGCAGGTCTCGCGGCGCTGGGCGATCTCCCCCTTTTCCACGGACTCGATCAGCAGCACCAGAAACGTCAGATCATAGGAAAGCGTGCGCTCCCCCTGCCTGCCGTAGGCTTCGCTCAAAGCATGGCACAGTCCGCAGTAGGCGGCCCGGTATTCGGCGCGCTCCGGCTTCGTGAGCATCTTCTTGTTGACGAGTATGGTACCGAACATAGCGGAGATCTTCCTTCCTTGATTCCGGTTCTCAATCCTTCGCAATGATGACCTGGTCGAGACGCACATCCCAGGGATCGGCGTCAATCTGCTCGACCTGCTGCTGGGGATAGGCCAGGCCGGCCTTGCGCGGGCAGCGCTTCAGGATGCTGTCGTAGTATCCCTTCCCGTAGCCGGTGCGGTTTCCGGCCGCATCAAACGCGGACAGCGGCACCAGCATCATCTCAATCTGTTCCGGCTCTATCATACGCCCGCCGGCCGGTTCCAGAACCCCGAAGTGTCCCGGGACCAGATCCCGGCGGCTGTGAATCTCATGAAACTCCAGCGTGCCGCCGGCCGTTTTGGGTACGGCAACCGTTTTCCCGCTGGCGAAGCACCAGTCCAGAATCGCTTCCGTTCCGGCCTCGTCGCGCATCGAAACATAGCAGCCGATGACGCCGTAAAAGCGGATCAGCGCAATAGCCTGATCCGCGATGCTGCTGTCATAGCGCTGCCGCTGCTCCAGGCTCAGGGCGGCGCGGGCGGCCAGCCCCGCTTTGCGGGCGGAAGCCTTATCCAATGGAATCACTCATATCCAGCTTCAGCAGCTGGTTCAGTTCAACGGCGTATTCCATCGGCAGTTCCCTTGTGAACGGCTCCAGGAAGCCCATGACGATCATCTCCGTCGCCTGCGAGCGGGAAAGCCCGCGGCTCATCAGATAGAACAGTTCGTCTTCGGAGATCTTGGAAACCGTCGCCTCATGCTCGATCGTGGAGGTGTTGTTCTTGCCAGTGTTGGTCGGCACGGTGTCGCTGCGGGAATACGGATCCAGAATCAGGGTGTCGCATTCCACCTTGCTGCGGGCATAGGCGGCATTTGGCGCATGGAAGACCGTACCGCGGTAGTTCACCGCCCCGCCGTTGCGGGAGATGGATTTCGAAATGATGGTGCTGGAGGTGTGCGGAGCCAGATGAATCATCTTGGCGCCGGTGTCCTGGATCTGGTTCTTGGAGGCGACGGCGATGGAGATCGTCATGCCCCGGGCGTACTCGCCGGCCAGGATGCAGGCCGGATATTTCATGGAGATGTGGGCGCCGACGTTGCCGTCCACCCATTCCATGGTGCCGTGCGCTTCCACCTTGGCGCGCTTGGTGACCAGATTGAGGATGTTGGCGCTCCAGTTCTGGACCGTAGAATAGCGGCACTTGCCGCCTTCCTCGACAAAGATCTCAACGACCGCCGCATGCAGCGAGTCCTTGGAATAGATCGGCGCCGTGCAGCCCTCGACATAGTGCACATCCGCGCCCTTGTCGGCGATGATCAGGGTGCGCTCAAACTGCCCCATGCTTTCGCTGTTGATGCGGAAGTAGGACTGCAGCGGTTTTTCCAGCTTGACGCCGGGCGGCACATAGATGAACGATCCGCCGGACCAGACGGCGCTGTTCAGAGCGGCGAACTTGTTGTCCGTCGGCGGCACGATGGTCGCAAAATACTTCCGGAAGATCTCCGGGCACTGCTTGAGAGCCGTGTCCGTGTCCAGGAAGATGACACCCTTCTGCTGCACTTCGTCCAGCATGTTGTGGTAGACGACTTCCGACTCATACTGCGTCGAGACGCCGGCCAGGAATTTTTTCTCCGCTTCCGGAATGCCGAGCCGGTCAAAGGTGTTCTTGATGGTTTCCGGCACTTCGTCCCAGCTGCTTTCCTTCTCCTTGGCCGGGCGGATGTAATACGTATAATCGCTGAAGTCGAGGTCGGACAGATCCGGTCCCCACTTCGGCATCGGCAGCTTTTCAAAGGTGTGGAACGCGTTCAGGCGGAACTCGAGCATCCACTCCGGCTCGCCCTTGATCCGCGAGATCTCGCGGACGACCTCTTCCGTCAGTCCCTTGCCCGTATTGTAAACCGAGACATCCTTGTCCCGGAATCCGTACTGGTATTCATCCTGCGATTTCAGGATGGTCTCGTTACTCTGCTTTTCCTTTTCCGTCATTCTGCTTCTCGCTTTCGTCAATCATCTTCTGCATCGCCTTCCAGCCGATCGTCGCGCACTTGATGCGGTTGGCCTGGCGGTACACGTTCTTCATCGCGACCGCTTCATCCAGAACCTCGGGATCATAGTCCTTGGCGTCGATCATCTTGAAATACTCATCGATGATCTTCTTCGCCTCGGGAATGGTCTTGCCCTTGATGAGGTCGCTCATCATCGACGTGCTGGCGGTGCTGATCGTGCAGGCCGTGCCGTTCCAGCAGACATCCTGGATGACGCCGTCCCTGATCTTGCACTGGACGGTGATGTCATCGATGCAGGAATCGCTCGCCATATGCTCCGAGTCATAGCCCTGCCCTTCCGTCAGATGATGATTGTGGGGATATTTGTAATGGTCCATGATGAGCTCCCGGAGCACTTCCGGGTCGTTCAGCATATCCTTTTCCGTATCTGCCATATCCTTCCTCCTAGAAGAAGATGCCGATGGCGTTTTCCACGCTGATCCGGCTGCAGGCCGCAACGGCCTTGTCCACTTCTTCTTTCGTGTTGTAGAAATACAGGGAAGCGCGGACGGTCGCGTCCGTGCCGATGATCTCATGCAGGATCTTCGCACAGTGGTTGCCGCTGCGGACAGCGACGTTCTGGCTGGCCAGATAGCTGGCCGCATCCTGGGCGAACACATCCTTGCCGTTGAACGTCACGATGCCGCTCTGCATCGTCGGATTGAACAGCTGGATGTTGTCGAGCTTCTGCAGTTCCCCGACGAAGTACTTCCGCAGGCTGAGCTCATAGTCGTGGATGTTGTCCAGACCGACCTTCATCAGATAGCGGGCCGCCGCATCCAGTCCCAGCACGCCTTCAATGTTCGGCGTGCCGGCTTCAAACTTGTCCGGAGCCTCCTTGAGCAGCAGGCTGCCGCAGGCTTCAAAGCGGGCGTTGCTGCCGCCGCCGAGATTCAGCGGCGGAATCTTCTGCAGCAGGTCGTATTTTCCGTACAGGACGCCGACCCCGCTCGGACCGCACATCTTGTGCGCCGAGAAGCCCAGGAAATCGATGTCGAGATCCTTGACGTCCACGCGCATATGCGGCACCGACTGGGCGCCGTCCACAATCATCAGCGCGCCGGCTTCGTGCGCGATCTTCGTGATCTCGCGGATCGGCTGCACCGTTCCCAGGACATTCGTGACCTGGGCCATGGAAATGGCCTTGACGCCGGGATGCATCATCCGGCGGACGTCCTCCGGATCGGCCAGGCCCTCTTTGTTCAGCGGGATGTATTCGATCTTGATGCCGTCCTCATCCTGCATCCGGAACCACGGCAGGAGATTGCTGGCATGCTCCGCCTCCGTCAGCAGAACCGTGTCGCCGGCTTTCAGAAAGGCCTTGCCGACGCCGTACGCGATCTGGTTCAGGGAAGCGCTGGCGCCAGCCGTGAAGACCACTTCGCGGGGCTCGCAGTGAATCAGCTCGGCGATGGTCCTGCGGGTGCCGTCATACATGCCGTCCACCTTGGCGGACAGCGGATAGTCGCCGCGGTGCACATTGCAGGTCTCCTGCGTATAGAACTTGTTCACGGCGTCCGCCACGCACTGCGGCTTGAAGGTCGTCGCGCCGTTGTCAAAATAGATCAGATCCGGATTGCTTTTCAGCATCGGGAAATCTTCCCGGATTTTTCGGACATCTTCTACAGTGAGCATATTTCCGCGATCTTCCCTTCCAGCTGTTCCTGCAGCGTTTTCTTCAGCGTCTCATTGTCGATGAACTCGGCGATGGGCATCAGATAGCCGGTGCTGATCAGCGCCGTCACCTGTTTGGCGCTCAGGCCGCGGGACTGCATGTAATACAGCTGATCCTCATCCACGCGCCCCACGCTGGTGGCGTGGCTGGCCTGGACGTCATGTTCATCAATCAGCAGCTGCGGCAGAATCGTACTGGTCTGGCCCTCGTCAAAGCACAGAGCCCGGCTGGACTGATGGCTCTGCGAGCCGTGCGCGCCCTTGACGATCTTGCCGGTCGCCTGCATGCGGTAATAGCCGCCTTTCAGGACGACCGCGTAATTTTCCATGATGCCGGTGGTGTCCGGGGCATGGGAAACGATGTCCATGACCCAGTCCTTGCGCTCGCGCACCAGAGCCGCGCTGGAAACCAGCGCATAGGCGCCGGGTTCGCGCAGGGAAACGGAACTGCTGCGGTCCACGGCCGCCGGACCGCACTCGCCGTAGGCGATTCGCAGGGCGGCGCCGCCCATGACCTCATGGTATTCCCGCGTCTTCAGCGGCTGCCCGGATTCATTCCAGAACAGATAGTTGACCTTGGCGTCCTTCGTGGTGAAGGTGCGAAGCGTCAGCGTGCCGCAGCGGCGGATCTTCAGAAACACATCCGCATCCGCAGCCGTGTTCGCAAAGGTCAGCGTGATATCACGGTCGGTGTCAATCAGGTACTCGCTGTAGCCGGCCGCCAGGCGGACATCGGTATCCAGACGAAGCGGCGTCATTCGCCCATGCTCCTGACTTTGGCGGCGCAGGTGCCCAGCGAGACCACCGGCCGCTTCTGTTCCTCTTCCTCGGCTTCCGGCGTGATCCCGTATTCCTGATAGATCCAGTCGTAGCCTTCCTTGTCAATCTTCTCCGCCAGCGCGCCGTCGCCGTTCAGGACGATTTTGCCGTTGACCAGAACATGGGCGAACTGCGGACGGATCAGCTGATAGAACCGCTCGTAGTGCGAGACCACGATCAGGCTCATGTTGGTTTCCCCGTGCAGCTTGTTGACGGCGTCGGCGACGATGCGCAGAGCATCGACGTCCAGGCCAGAATCAATCTCATCGAGCATGGCCAGAGCCGGCTTCAAAAGCTCCATCTGGACAATCTCATTGCGCTTCTTTTCACCGCCGGAGAACCCTTCGTTCAAGAAGCGGTGGGCCAGATCCGGCTTCATTTCCAGATCACTGATGGCCTTGTCCATCTGCTTGATGAACTTGAACAGGGAAACCGGCTGCTCGCTGCGGACATTCATCGCCGCCCGCAGAAAGTCGCTGTTGACGACGCCGGGAATCTCCTGCGGATACTGCATGGCCAGGAACAGGCCGGCGCGGGAACGCTCATCAACGCTCATCTTCAGCAGATCTTTGCCGTCGTACTCGATGCTGCCCTGGGTGACGGTATACTTGGGATGGCCCATGATGGCGGCCAGCAGCGTGCTCTTGCCGTTGCCGTTCGGTCCCATCAGCGCATGGATCTCGCCGTCCTTCACTTCCAGATCCACGCCTCTCAGAATTTCCTTATCTTCCACGGATACATGAAGATCCTTGATTTTAAGACTCGTCATAACTGTAATCACCCTCATTTCAACGCATGAATTATAGCACGGTTCATTTTTGAGATGTTGTCAGACGATTATGCCCGGAAACAGGCCCGGGCGCAGGGCTTCGGACGTTCACAGAAAGTTCAGACTGGGGATGCCATCTGCAAATTGCATTCGCAGGGGTCACAGCGTATAATAAGGAAGCGTTTTAAGGAGGATTCTATGTCAAAGTTTTTGAAGAAGTACTGGTTTGTGGGACTCGTAGTCCTGCTGTTTGTCTGTGCTATCGGATACTACATCTACGACACCAACAAAGATAAGCTGCGCGGCAAGTCATCCGGCGGCGAAGACGTCGTCTATTCCATCAACGGACAGGACAAGACGGTCTCCGCGTTCTATGACGACCTCTACAAGGCCAGCGGCGCCTCGACGGCGACGCAGCTGTTTGAAATGGCAGTGGCGGATGAATCGGCGGAAACCACCGACGACATGAAGACCACGGCGGACACCTTCAAGCAGAATGTCATCAGCGGCTATGAGTCTTCGTACGGCTCATCCTATGAAAGCTACCTGCTGTCGGCGCTGAAGTCGGCCGGTTATTCGAGCATCGATGACCTGACGACCTATTCCATCCGCAGCCAGAAGATCCAGCAGATCATCAAGGATTATGCGAAGGCGAACTTCACCGACCTGAAGATCCGCGACATCTCCTACATCCTGATCAAGTTCACCGATTCCGCCAACGTCACGGATACGCCGACGGCGGATGAACAGGCCCGCATGAAGGCTGTCGATGATGCGCTTGCTTCCGGCACGAGCTTCGCCGATACGGCAACCGCGCATTCCGAGGATACCAGCACGGCTTCCGCCGGCGGCGTCTACGGACTCATCGACGTCAACACGACCGGGCTGGATGCGACCTTCCTCTCCACTGCCCTTTCCCTGGACGAGGGTGAGACCAGCGACTGGGTCAAGTCCGACAGCTTCGGATACTTCAAGATCATGTGCACCGCGGCCACCACGGAGACGCTGGAATCCAGCTACACGCAGTCGGCCAACGAAGCCAACAATTCTTCCTCCACGGATCCGTATGTGAATCTTGCCTCCAGCAGCGACACCACGCTGAGCGGCAAGGCCATCTGGGCAAAGGCCCAGGAGATCGGCGTCGACTTCAAGGGCAACACCGATCTGGAGACCGCCGTCAAGACAAACCTCGGCGTCGCCGATGCGGCAGACAGCACGAGTACAGACGCCAGCGCCTCTCCGGAAGCGACCGCTGATGCCGCAAGCACCGCAGAAGCAACTGCGGGCACGAACTGAGGAGGAGCCTGAGATGAAAAAGACACTGAGCATTCTCGCGGCAGTCATCGCACTGTCGTCACTGACCGGCTGCACGGACGCCGTCGCCAAGCTGAAAGACAAGAATTCCGTGCTGATGACGGTCGGCAAGACCAGCATCACCAAGGGCCAGGTTTACACCATGATGAGCACCGCCTCCGGCGCCTACACCGCGGTCACCGATGCTTCCGAGACCGTCGCCGCGGCTGAAGTGGAAGTCACCGACGACATGAAGTCGGAAGCGGAGAGCACCCTGAACTATTACAAGAACGCCTACGGCGACAGCTTCGCCACCACCCTGGCGCAGAACAACATGACGGAGGATGACCTCTACAACAATCTCATCCTCAGCAGCCAGATCGACGCCCTGACCAAGCAGTATGTCACCGAGAACTTCGATGATCTGGTCAGCCAATACACTCCGATCAAGGCCTACGTCCTCGACTTTGCGAGCCAGGACAACGCCAATGCGGCGCTGGCGGATCTGAAGAACGGCAAGGAACCGACTGCCGTCGTCACTGAATACAGCGCCAGCACTTCCACCGGCGTCACCCAGATCTACACCACCAGTTCCACGCTGGACTCGGAAGTCCGCGCCGTCATCACCAGCGCAGCGCCGGCCGACGGCTGGTCCATGGTACCGGGCACCGACGGCAAGTACTATGTTGTGGAAGTCGTGGAAAACGACGCCAGCAACATGAAGGACGAGGTCATCACCGCCCTCGCCGGTCTCTCCGACATGTCCACCACGGCGGAGGAAGCCTACTTCAAGAAGTACAAGTTCCACATCTATGACAAGCCGCTCTATGACGCCGTCATGGAAAGCTATCCGAACTACATCGTCCAGAACCAGAAGTAAACAGGCAGAACTCAAAGAAAACGTGCTGAGGCACGTTTTCTTCTTTATAATGGAGAGCAGGAGGTATCATCTATGTGCGTATTCTGCGACATCATTGAAGGAAAGATCCCCAGCAAGGTCGTCTACGAGGATGACAAGGTGCTGGCGATCCTGGATATTTCACAGGTCACCTACGGGCATACGATCGTCATGCCGAAGAAGCATGTCCGCAACATCCTGGAAGCCGATGACGAGACGGTCCTTGACTGCATGCGGGTGGCGAAGAAGCTGGCCGCCCAGATTGTGAAGAACACCGGCGCCGCCGGCTGCAACATCCTGAACAACTGCGGTGAGGCGGCCGGTCAGTCGGTGGACCACCTGCACTTCCACATCATTCCCCGCTACGGAAAGGAAGACGCCGTCAAGATCGCGTTTGAACCGAGCGCGCCGCAGAATCTCGACGAAGTCCTGGCCAGGATCAAGGGATGAAAAAGATGGGATCCGCGATCTATTATCTGAACAACCCGGACGCCCCCACCCCGAATGAACCGCCGCGCTTCGGCGCCGCGGTCATCCTGCGCTACAAGGACCGGATTCTGATGGAACACCGCCGCGACAACTTCAGCTGGGGACTGATCTCCGGCGGCCTGCATGACCAGGAGACCTTCATCGACTGCGCCATCCGCGAGACCCTCGAGGAGACCGGCGTCGAACTGGAGGACAGCGCCCTGCACTTCATGAAGCTGTTTGATGATCCGACCCGGGTCGTCAGTTTCCTGGACGGCCATATCCACCGCCTGGTCACCGCCTGCTATACCGCTGAGCTGGCCAAGAAACCGAAGCTGGTCTGCGGCGACGAGAACCTGGAGATCCGCTTCATCTGCCTGGAGGATCTGGAGGATTATGAGATCACCGTCACCCACCAGGACATCCTGGAGGACTACCTGAAGCGGCAGAAGGACTGAAGCCTTTCTCACCATTGAAAAACGCGGCGCCAAGCCGCGTTTTACTTTGCTTTGACATGCAGGCGCTTCAGCATGACTTCCTGCGCCCGCATTTCCATGCTGTCGTCCAGCGGCGCCAGACCGGTGTTCTGGCCGCGCTTCCGCAGCGCCCGGATCAGCACCCGGTCGGCGATCTGCGGATTCTTGGGCAGCAACGGGCCGTGCATGTAGGTGGCCAGCACGGTGTCGTTCACAAAACCCTCGAGGCCGCCGTCATAGGTGTTGCCGTGGCCGCTCAGGACCTTCGCGAACGGCGTCTTCACATCCCGGGTCTGGCCGCCGTGGTTCTCAAAGCCGACCGCCGGGAACGTCTGCTGATCCATCGTCGCTTCCACGGCGATGTTGCCGATGCAGCGGTGGTCGCGGTCCGAGGCCTCCGTATAATAGTCGAAGATCTCCAGGCCCGGCACTTCCCGTCCGTCCTGGTCCTTGTAGTACCTGCCGAACAGCTGGTAGCCGCCGCAGATCAGCAGGAATGCGGTCTTTTCCGCCATGGCCTGGCGGATGTTCTCGCGCCGCCGGAGCAGATCCTCGTAGATCAGCGTCTGTTCGCGGTCGGCGCCGCCGCCGAAGAACACGAGGTCATAGTCGCGGCAGTCCCGCCCTTCGCCGATCGTGCAGCTGTCCACCGTGCAGGCGATGTCGCGCTTCTGGGCGCGCACCTTCAGCACCTGCAGGTTGCCCTTGTCGCCGTACAGATCCATCAGATCGGAATACATCCACAGAATCTTCAGTTCCACCGGGATGCCTCCTTCCGCAGAATCGCCCTGGTCGGATGCAGGGCCGTATAGGTTGCGATCACATAGCTGCTGATTTTGGCGTCATCCAGATAGCGGATGGCCGCCGTGCTGTCCTCAATCACCTTGACCTTGTCTTCCAGGCCCTCGTACTTCAGCCGCAGCGCCATGTCATAGGCGCGCAGGCCGCTGCAGATGATCTCATGCGTCTCCGGGCTGGCCAGGCGCTCGAAATGGGCGTCCCAGATCCAGCTGACGTCATGGCCGTCCTGGTCGTTGTCATTCAGGAAGATGCAGATGTTCTTCTCTTCCGGCTGCGCCATGATGAACTTCATCACCTCGTTGGCGCCGGTCGGATTCTTGATCAGATTGATGATGCAGGGCCGGGAGAGCTGGAACTTCTCGTTGCGGCCCTCGTTCAGTTGGTAATTCTCAAACGTATGCTCGCCAGCGCCGGCGTCGATGCCCAGCACCTGCAGGACCGTCAGCACGCTGGCGCAGTTGTAGACCGCGTAGATCGTGTTCAAAAAGGAATGGAAGACGCGGCTCCGGCAGGTGAACGTGCCGGCTTCATAATCGACCGCGCTCACTTCAATCTCCGGCCGGATCACGCCGAAGGAATCCTTCGGGCAGCAGAAGCGGCCGATATGGGAATACTGATAATACTCATAGACCAGGCGGCCGCCGCAACGCGGGCAGAACTTGCCTTCGCTGGCCTCATCCGTCTTTTCCCGGCTGACGGCGTTGCGGTCCACGCTGAAAAAATGAATTTTTGCTTCCGGCGCCTCATCCGCCAGGCGGACGACATTGGGATCATCGCCGTTCAGGACCAGATCGCCATGAAAGTCCCGGCAGACATCCGCGATCTTGCGGATGATCGTCTCCATCTCCCCGGCCCGGTCCAGCTGGTCGCGGAAGAAGTTCGTGACCACGAGCATCGTCGGCTTGAGATCCCGGAACTGGCGCCAGAGCGTCAGCTCGTCGACCTCGATGACCGCCGCATCGGCCTGGATGACGTAGCGGCGGTCGGATCCGCTGGCCAGCAGCGTCGCGATGCCGACGTTGAGGTTGTCGCCGCGGTGGTTGTTGATGACCTTCAGGCCGCCGGCGCGCAGGCTTTCCGCGATCAGATTGCTGGTCGTGGTCTTGCCGTTGGTACCGGTGACCAGGATGACGATGGGCGGCATCTGAAAGCGGCGGATGAAATTTTTGTCCATCGCCAGAGCCAAAGAGCCGGGGAAAGAGCCTCCCCGGCCGCTGCGGTGCAGAATGCGGTATACGGACTGGACCAGCCAGAGACGGAATCCGCCCATGCTCAGTCCTTTGCCCGGTAGAACTGCCGGCCTTCCAGCGCGAACAGTTTCTGGGTGAATTCACCCGGCTTGACGCTTTCCAGCGCCTGCTTCAGCGTATTCATGCGGGCATCGAGATTATCGATCAGGCAGAGCGCTTCCGCTTCCGGAACCTGCGGCAGCACCGGCGATCCGAACTCATAATGGCCGTGGTGGCTCAGCACCATGTGCCGGAGCAGAACCGCCTCTTCCGTGTCTTCAAGACCCAGTTTCTCCGCGACTTCCATCAGCCAGCCGTGTTCAATGGAGATGTGCCCGGTCAGCTTGCCTTCCACGGTGTATTCGGTCGTGACCGGACCGGACAGTTCCTCCGTCTTGCCCAGGTCATGGACCAGGACGCCGGCCACCAGCAGATCGCGGTTCAGCAGCGGATACAGCTTCGCCAGATCTTCGGCGACGGCAACCATGCCTAGCGTATGCTCCGCCAGTCCGCCCAGAAAGTTGTGGTGGATCTTGGCCGCCGCCGGATACTGGTAGAAGCGGTCGCCGACCAGGTCAAACATGCCCTGGACCAGCCGGCGGTAATTCTCGTTCTGCAGGGAGGCGATGGCCGCCTTGACCTCGGCGGTCTGTTCGGCGCGGGACATCTTGGAGGACATGACGAAGTCATTCAGGTCGATTGCGCCTTCGTCCACCTTCTGGATCCGGTTCACCCGCAGCTGCAGGGCGTGGTTATACTCCAGCACTTCGCAGGTCACTGCCATGACGTGCCCGACCGCGATCAGTTCCTCATCGGCCGGCTTCACATCCCAGAGCTTTCCCTCCATGGTGCCGCTGTCGTCCTGAAAGGTCAGATTCAGATACGGGCTGCCCTTGGAGGTCACGCCCTTGATGCAGCCCTTCACCAGAAGATTGATGCAGAGGCTGTCTTTGTCTTTCAGGTCCTTGATTTTCGTCATTGTTCATCCTTCCATTCCATTTCATCGAGTATCGCATAGATGTCTTCGGTTGAGTAGCCCTGCGCCGCGCAGTAGCGGAACACCATGTTGCGCAGCTTTGAGGAGGAATACTTCTTCTCATAGCGCCGCTTGGCCTTGTTCGCGCAGTGGCGCAGGTTGTCAATCTCCCGGGATTCCTCGGGGGCGAAGTCCAGCTTGGCCAGCGCTTCGCTGCACAGCTCCTGCGAGAAGCCCCGCAGCAGCATTTTCTGTTCAATCTGGCGCCGCTTCATGCGCACCGACGTCTCCTTCATGCCGGACTGCACCTTCTGGGCGTAGGCGAGCGCATTGTCCTGCTCGTCATCCGGCCTCTCATCCAGCTTGCGGCGGATCAGCTCATACGGCAGCCCCTTCTTCTTGAGCGCGCGGATGATCTTCTCCTCGCCCTGCAGGGCGATCTTCATGGACTGGATGGATTCTTCGCAGTACTTCTCGTCGTTGATGTAGCCCTTCGCCTCCAGGCGGTCGATGATGCCGTTGACCGTCTCGATGTCGCATTCCGTATTCTGGGTGAGCCAGTCGTACATCTCCTTGCGGGTGCGGTCCTTGACGGCGATGCGCCGCAGGCAGCCCTGATAGGCGCGCACGCCGGCTTCCTTCTTCTGCAGGGATGCGATCTGGTCATCGCTCAGCTTTCCGCCCTTGCGGATGCCGAGGCTGCAGTAGTCATCCAGGCTCACCAGCAGGCGGATTTCCTCATCCGTCTGGTCGGAGGTCAGAAACAGCTGCACGAAATCATCCTTGACGCTGACGTCATCGATCGTATGCATGCTCGCATAGCTGTCGACGGCGTCCCGGTACACCTGCATCACGCGCTCGTAGAAAACCTCGCTGCTGTAAGGGCGGCACTTCTCCAGACAGAGCCGGCTGTCCGCCTGCTTCTCTTCCGGACTGCGGGCGAGAAACTGCTTCAGCCGGTCCGGAAAGTCATTCTCATCCGTGAAGAAATATCCGGTTTTCCCCGGCACCACCAGATCGTCGAGCACGGGATCATGGCGTGCGAACACCGGCAGGCCGCTGGCCATGGCCTCTATGAAGGTCATGCCCTGCGTCTCCGTCAGGCTCGCCGATACAAAGCCGTCGGCGCTGCGGTAATAATCCGGCACCTCGTCCGGCAGCTTCTTGCCGGCGAACAGCACCAGGTCGTCGATCTTCAGATCCTTCGCCATCTGCTTCAGCAGTTCTTCATCCGGACCGCCGCCGACGATCAGGAACTTCACGGCCATCCCCGCCGCCTTCGCCCTGGCGAAGGCGCGCAGCACAAGGTCGACGCTCTTCTCGGAAGCCAGGCGGCCGACATAGATGATCAGCGGCTCCTCATCGCCGATTCCGTAGGCGCTGCGGATGGCATGGCGCTTCTCCGCCGTGCCCTTGGCCGGATCAAACTTGAACAGCTCCAGGCCGGTCGGCACGACATAGATCTCCCGCCGCACCTTGTAGCCCAGCAGCATCTCCCTGGTCTTCTCGCTGGGAGCGATGACCTTGATGCCGGAATCGCCGTACAGGCGGGCCAGCTGGGCCGCCCACTTCTTGCCCATCTTGTCGATCTCGGGGCTGTTGATGAAGTTGATGTAATGAACGTAATCCTCGTAGGTCGTGTGGTAGGTGCTGACCAGCGGGATGTTCAGCGACTTCGCGCAGATGCGGGCGAAGATGCCGACGCCGAATTCCGTCTGGGCATGGATCACATCCAGCTTCAGCCGGCGGATCTCAGCGAACGCGTTCAGATGGAATGGCGTGGTCATGACATAGCCGTACAGGGACTTCAGTTCCATGCCGGCCAGCCGCAGAATGCGGCCGTCGCTGTCCCATTTCGCCATGCCGCTGCCGGCCCGGGTCGTGATGACATAGACCTCCTGGCCGTGGCGCTCCAGCTCATCGCGCAGAATGCCGGTGCTGCTGGCGACGCCATTGGTTTCCGGCGGAAAGGTATCCGAGAACAATCCGATTCTCACAGTCTCTCCTCCTTCTCCAGCAGTTCCTCTGCCGGCTGCGCCGTACCGGCGGCCGCCGGGATTTCCACATCCGGCCGGGACTTGGCATAGAGGAACACCATGCCGCCCAGCACAAGCATCAGATAATAGGTCATGAAGCGCCACATGATCATGATCGAACTGGCGCTGATCTGGCCGAAGATCGTCGAGAACATCAGCACAAAGGACGCCTCCGTGCCGCCGCTGCTGCCGGGCAGCGGTATGAACGCATTCACCATGGAAACGAAGCTGCTGAGCACGATGACATCCAGCAGCAGCGAAGGGCTCACCGGGATGTGCAGAGCCAGCGAGCAGAAGAACGGCACGGAATAGTACAGCAGCAGGCGCGTGAAATCCGCCAGCGAGATCTGCATGATCAGGCGCCGGTGCGTCTTCAGGACCTTGACCTCGCCGCCGAAGCGCTCGAGCTGCTCATTGATCGACTTCAGGGCTTTCTCGCGGTCCTTGATCAGATGCATCTTGCAGCCGATCTCCAGGCCCTGCGTGGTCAGCCAGGTGTAGAACTTCGGAAAGCTGACCAGCGCCCACAGGCCGCCGATCACCGCCGCATTCACGGCGAAGCCGAACAGCACGATGATGAAGAACTGCGAGTACCTGGCATAGAACACATGGAAGCGCAGCAGGATCAGGATGAACACGGACAGGACCATCGTCGTCTGGTAGACGATGAAGTCCATCCACAGCACGCCGGCCGAATTGCTGACCGGAATGCCCTGCTTGCGGAAGATGTAGACCTGGGCGAACTGGCCGCCGGAAGCGCTCGGCGTGATGCCGTTGAAGAAGCTGGCGACGAAGGCGTTCACGATGCCCTGCGCCCAGGTGTATTTCGGATTGGTCAGCTGGCAGGTCTTGGCCAGCGCCCAGCCCAGGATGACCTGGGTCAGGATCATGATCAAAACGATCACCAGCACCCAGCGCCAGTCAGCATGCGCCAGCATGGACAGCTTTGCGGAAGTGTCATCCTTCAGCGTTCCCCAGAGCACGAGCACGGTGATGCCGATGATCAGGAAAAGATTGAAGGTGTTGTTTTTAAAGAGCTTTCCCAGTTTCGCCCACATATAGAATTATTATACTATGCCCTTCCCTTTTTCGCACGGACGGCGGCTTCAGCCGTTCAGCACGGTTTCGTAGATCGCCTTCAGCTGGCGGCCGATGTTCTCGATGCTGCGCTCGCGGGCGACCTCGTAGCCGGCCGCCGTGGTATCCGGCAGCGTCTTCTCCACGGCGCCCTGGACCAGCTTCACGAACTCCTGGTTGTCATGGCCCTTGTAGCAGCTGACGCCGTCGGCCAGCCAGGGCGAGAACGCGCCGATGTCGCGGACGACGACCGGAACCCGGGAAGCCAGCGCTTCCAGCACGACGATGCCCTCCGTCTCCTCATAGGACGGAAACAGGAAGCAGTCGGCGTCCTGATAGGCGCCTTCGATGATCGGACCCTTGACATAGCCCGGGAAGATCACGTTGTTGGGATGATTCTCGACCGCATTGCTGATCTCCGGCGGAATCACGAAGCGGTTGATGTCGCCGAACCAGATGAACTTGTACTGCGGCAGCCGGCGCGCCGCCTCCAGGAAATCCAGGATGCCCTTGCGCTCAAAGAACAGGCCGACGCCCAGCACCACCTTGTCCTGCGGCTGCAGGCTGAAGTATCGGCGGTAGGCCTTGATCTTCTGGTCATCCTTTTGAAAGCGGGTCAGATCGATGCCGTTGCTGACCGGATAGATCGGCAGCGTGATGCCGTACTGCTCCAGAAGCGACTTGGAATACGGCGTCGGCGTGATGATCGCATCCGCCTTGGTGTAGAGATTGGTGATGATGAACTTGAACAGCGGCGCCATCTGATTGCTGAAGAGGAAGCTGTTGCGGAAGTCCTCCTCCGTCGAATGGGCGTGGTAGATGACTTTCTTTCCCATCCGCCGGGCGCTGCGGATGATGGCCTCGCTGTTCATCCCGTAGGTGTTGATGTGCAGGATGTCGTAGTCCTCATCCCAGGGGTCCGTGGTATAGTCCACGCCGGCGGAAGCCAGCGCCGCCTTCTGATGCTCAAACGCCCGGCCGATGCCGGAAGTCTGAATCAGTTCCTCACTTTCAAAATACAGCAGAATCCGCATGGTTCCCTCCGTCTTTTCCAGTACTCATTCTACCCCTTTCCCGCCGGTTTCTCTACTGCCGGCCGGGCATACGAAAGGATGGCATTTCTGCCATCCTTGTTCGTTTGCAGTGAAGGCGAAGCGTTACTGCATCTTCTCCTTGGTGACCAGCTTCTGATAGCGGACCTGCGCATCGTGCAGAGTCTTGTCGAACATCTGGTTGGCGACTTCCTCGCCCTTCAGCTTCGGCAGGTTGAAGTAACGGGCCTCGTTCATCAGGAAGTCCTTGAACTTTGTCCAGTCCGGCTCCTTGGAATCGATGGTCAGCGGCTTGTCCTTGCGCGGATCGAAGCGGTACAGAGTGGTGTAGCCGCACGCGACAGCGTTCTTCTGAACCTGCTGCTGCGTGGACAGGCTGCCCTTGATGCCGTGCTCCTGGCACGGGCAGTAGGCGATGACCAGAGACGGTCCCTTGTAGCTCTCGGCTTCCACCAGCGCGTTCAGGCACTGCTGCCTGTTGGCGCCCATGGAGACGCTGGCCACATAGACGTGTCCGTATTCCATGGCAATCTGGCCGAGATCCTTCTTGGCCGTCTTCTTGCCGCCGGCAGCGAACTTCGCGATGGAGCTCGCCTGCGAGGACTTGGAAGACTGTCCGCCGGTGTTGGAATAGACTTCGGTATCGAGGACGAGGACGTTGACGTCCAGGTCGTTCGCGATGACATGATCGAGTCCGCCGTAGCCGATATCATAGGCCCAGCCGTCGCCGCCGACGATCCAGACCGACTTGCTGACGAGATCTCTCTCATACTTCAGCAGCGGCTTGACTTCCTCAACCTTGCTGGCCTTGACGCCCTTGAGGATGGCGTCCTTGACCTCTCTCTGCTTCGCGCGGTCGTCATTGGCGTCAATGTAGGCCTGGAAAGCAGCCTTCAGATCCGGCTCAACCTTGTCCAGGTTGTCTTCCATGATCTTCAGGATTTCCGCTTCCTTGTAGGTCTGCGCGACGGCCATGCCGTATCCGTACTCGGCATTGTCTTCAAACAGAGAGTTCGCCCAGGCGACGCCCTCGCCGTTCTTGTCGGTGACAAACGGTGTGGACGGCGTGCTGGAGCAGTAGATCATCGAGCATCCGGTTGCATTGGCCACCAGCATGTCCTTGCCGAACAGCTGGGAGACCAGACGGTAGTACGGCGTTTCGCCGCAGCCCGGGCAGGATCCGGAAACTTCGAAGTAAGGCATCAGCAGCTGGCTGCCCTTGACCGTGTTGCTGGCCAGAGCGGTCTTGTATTCGGTGTGCTTGTAGAGGTAGTCCGCAATCGGCTCCTCGTTGAGCTTGTCGTTGACGTCGACCATCGTGAGCGCCTTCGCCGGGCACTCCTTGGCGCACAGGCCGCAGCCGACGCAGTTTCTCGGGCTGACCTGGATTCTGTACTTCATGCCCTCGGATCCCTTGAATGCCATCGGATCCTTGGTCTCGAACGTGGTTCCCGCTTCCTTGGCGACCTTCTCGGCAGCGGCGACTTCGTCCGCCGTCAGCAGGAAGCCGCGGATGGTTGCATGCGGGCAGATGAATGCGCAGGTTCCGCACTCCACGCACTTCTTCGCATCCCAGGCCGGAACCTGGACGGCAATCGTTCTCTTCTCACGGAAGGCGACATCGTTGTGGATGGAGCCGTCCATGATGTTCCACTTCGTGAAATCGGAAACCGGCAGATCATATCCTTCCAGAGAGTTGATGGCCATGACGTGCTCGTCAAAGTACGCATCGCCGGTCTTCTCGACCAGGCCCTTGGTCGGCAGGTTCGCCCATTCCGGCTTGACCGTGACCTTGACCAGTCCGGACTTGCCGACATCAATGGCGTCGCAGTTGGCCTTGACGACATCGTCACCCTTGCGGGCATAGGTCTTCTTGGCCATCTTCTTCATCAGTTCCACTGCGGAGGCATACGGCATGATCTGCTCGTTCAGCGCGAAGAACGCGGACTGCAGAATCGTGTTGGTATGGCGTCCCATCTTGACCTGCATGGCAAGGTCGGTGGCGTTGATGATGTAGAAGTTCGCGTGCTTGCGGGCCAGAGCCGCCAGCATGCTGTTGGGCAGATGCTTCTCGAGCTCATCGGCCGGGAAGGTCGTGTTCAGCAGGAAGGTGCCGCCGTCTTTCAGATTGCGGACCATGTCATACTTGAAGCAGTAGGCATCCAGCGAGCAGGAGACGAAGTCCGCCTCGTCGATGTAATAGGTGCTGCGGATCGGAGACTTGCCGAAGCGCAGGTGGCTTCTGGTGACGCCGCCGGCCTTCTTGGAGTCGTATGCGAAGTACGCCTGGGCATAGTTGTCCGTGTTGTCGCCGATGATCTTGATCGTGCTCTTGTTGGCGCCGACGGTGCCGTCCGAGCCCAGTCCGAAGAACAGGCAGGACGTGTAGTCCGTCTTCAGCTTGAGCGGCTTCGGATCCAGGGACAGATGCGTGACATCATCGTTGATGCCGATGGTGAACTCTTCCTTCGGAGCATCCTTCTTCAGTTCTTCATAGACGCCGTTGATCTGAGCCGGATTGGTATCCTTGGAGCTCAGGCCGTAACGGCCGCCGATAATGGTGAGATCCTTGTGTTCCTTGAGGGCATTGAGAACATCGAGATACAGCGGCTCACGGGAACCCATTTCCTTGGTGCGGTCGAGGACGGCGATCTTCTTGACAGAAGCCGGCAGAACCGCTTCGAGATATTTCGTGGAGAACGGACGATACAGATAGACCTTGATCAGGCCGACCTTCTCGCCGGCGGCATTCAGAGCGTCAACCGTCTCTTCAATGGCCTCGGTGACCGAGCCCATGGCGATGATGATGCGCTCCGCATCCTTGGCGCCGTAGTAGACAAACGGTGCATAGTTGCGGCCGGTATGCTCGCTGATGGCCTTCATGTACTTGGCAGCGACATCCGGGATGACGGCGAAGTGCTCATTCTGCGCTTCACGGCCCTGGAAGTTGATGTCATCGTTCTCGGCGCCGCCGCGGGTCACGGAATTGCCGTGCGGGTTCAGCGCATTCTGACGGAAGGCCTCCACCTTGTCCATCGGAACCAGCGACTTCAGGAAGTCATAGTCCATGACCTCGACCTTCTGGATTTCGTGGGAAGTCCGGAAGCCGTCGAAGAAATGCATGACCGGCACGGAAGCGTCAATGGCGATCAGATGCGCGACGCCGGCCATGTCCATGCAGTCCTGAACGGAATGCGAGCACATCATGGCAACGCCGGTCTGACGGCATGCATAGACGTCCTGATGATCGCCGAAAATCGAAAGTGCACGGCTGGCAAGAGCGCGGGCGGCAACATGGATAACGCCCGGCAGCATCTCGCCGGAAAGCTTGTACAGGTTCGGGATCATCAGCAGCAGACCCTGGGAAGCGGTGAATGTCGCCGCCAGTGCTCCGCCCTGCAGCGCGCCGTGGATAGCGCCGGCGGCGCCGCCCTCAGCCTGCATTTCAACAACCTTGACGGTTTCACCGAACACGTTCTTGCGGCCCTGGGTCGCCCAGGCGTCCGCAGACTCTGCCATCGGTGAAGACGGTGTGATCGGATAGATACCGGCTACTTCTGTAAACGCATACGCAGAATGTGCTGTAGCGGTATTCCCATCCATTGACTGGAATACTTTTTCTGTACTCATATGTCCTCCTCTTTACGTACGCATCTATTATAGGACAACTCACCGTCTTCCGCACAGCAAATTCGTCTTTTCCGGGGCCCGGTTCCGCCGTTTCCCATGCGGAAATCCGGGCTTTTCGAAAGCGGCGGCCGGCGCAAGAAAAAAGCCTTCCGGAACACCGGAAGGCCGCGGCATGCCGCTTACTTCTTGCCGAACAGGTTTTCGACGCCCTTCAGGACGTCTGCGCCTTCGCCGCTCGAGAACTTCTTGAGCAGATCGCCGCCTTCGGCGCCCAGCTTCGTCTCGACTTCCGCGGCGATCTTCTGAATCTCCTCGGTGCTGAACTTGTCTCCGAAGTTCTTCTTCAGGAACGCTTCGCCGTCCTTCAGATACTCCTGAACCTTTGCCGGATCCTTCTTCACTTCATTGATGATCTTTTCCGCTTCTGCTTTATAGTCCATGATGAATCCTCCTCTGAATGAATTATACCCCTCCGGACCGGTGCCGGTGAATATTTGTTCAACAATTGCCGCAGCCGATGAAAAAAGAAGGCGCCATGCACGGCCGCCCTCTTTCCCGGAATCTGTCTGTTTCGGTTACTGCTGCATGGAGCGCATGACCTGCTTGATCTGCGCTTCGGAAGGCTTGCGGCCCATCTGCAGGAACATTGCCCGGATCATCTTCTCCGTCACCGGAGGGTGTTCCTTCAGCTGCTTCTCGATGGACTTTCTCGTGAAGTAGTAGCTGATTGCCGCGCCGACCGCGCCGCCCACCAGCAGCCACATCAGTGAAGACCAGAATTCGCTCATTTCGACACCACCTATCTTGTCCTGATTTCTGAAACTCATTCTAGCGTGAATACTGCATTTCTGCAAGAAAAAGCCGTCGCTGCCGACGGCTTCTTGCGGTTCAATGCCAGGAAGGTTGATATGTTCCCTGTTATGTGCAGGTGGGTGTCCTTGGTCTTCCTTTTGGATTCCCGCTCGTGACGGGCTTTCACACCAGAAGCTCCAGTCAGAACTCCCTTATATCAAAATGTAGGAAAAATATGTGGTCCTCCCTGGGACTTCATTATACGCATAGACGCCCCCGGAAGAACAGTCTTGACAATCCCGGTGAAATCAGCGAGACTCTTTTGTTCCGGAATCCTTCTTCGAGATTTCAATGCCGAGCACGTCAAGCAGCTTCTTGTCGACGGTGTTCGGAGACTCGGACATCAGATCCATCGAGCTGTTGGTCGTCGGGAATGCGACGACATCGCGGATGTTGTCCGTGCCCGCCAGCACCATGGTCAGCCGCTCCAGGCCGATGCCGACGCCGCCGTGCGGAGGCGTCCCGTACTGGAAGGCGTCCAGGAAGAACCCGAACTTCTCGCGGGCCTGCTCCATGGTGAGGCCGATGGACTCAAAGACCTTCTCCTGCAGCTTCTGGTCGTGGATGCGGATGGATCCGCTCAACAGCTCATACCCGTTCAGCACCAGGTCATAGGCCCGGCTGGAGACATGGGCGGGATCGCTCATCAGCTTGCCGACATCCTCTTCCTTCGGGGCCGTGAACGGATGGTGGGCGGCGACGTAATGCTGCGCCTCCTCGCTCCACTCATACATCGGGAACTCCGTCACCCATAAAAACTTGTACTGCTCCTCATGCGGGATGCGGTCGAGCTCATGGGCCAGCCGCACGCGCAGCGCGCCCAGCGTCTGCAGCGCCACCGGCGTCTTGTCGGCGACGATCAGGACCAGATCATCCTCATGGATGTCCAGCTGCTTCATCAGCGCTTCCTTCTCCGCGTCGCTGATGCCCTTGGCGACGGAGCCGCTGAGAGCGCCCTGGCTGAACTTCAGATACGCCAGCGCACGGGCCTGGAAGGTCTTGGCGAATTCCTGCAGCTTGTCGAGATCCTTGCGGGAATAGCGGTCCGCGGCCTGCTCGAACTTCACGGCGATGATGCTGCCGCCTTCCTCCAGCACGGTGCGGAACAGGTGGAACCCGGTATCCGCGAACAGTCCGGAAAGATCCTGCAGTTCGTTGCCGAAGCGCAGATCCGGCTTGTCGCTGCCGAAGCGGCGCATGCACTCCTGCCACGGGATGCGCACGAAATGCTCCTCCAGGTCGCGGTTCTTGACGCCCTTGAAGATCTGCTTCATCAGGTTTTCGACGACGGCGAAGACATCATCCTCGTCGACGAAGCTCATCTCAATGTCGATCTGGGTGAATTCCGGCTGGCGGTCGGAACGCAGGTCCTCATCGCGGAAGCAGCGGGCGATCTGGAAGTACTTCTCCATGCCGCCGATCATCAGCAGCTGCTTGTAGATCTGCGGGGACTGCGGCAGCGCCCAGAAGCGGCCGTTGTAGATGCGCGAAGGCACCAGATAGTCGCGGGCGCCCTCCGGCGTCTGCCGGCCCAGCATCGGCGTCTCGACTTCGACGAAGCCTTCCGAGTCCAGATAGTTGCGGGCGATCATGCAGATGCGGTGGCGCAGCATCAGGTTCTTCTGCAGCACCGGCCTTCTGAGATCCAGATAGCGGTACTTCAGGCGGGTGTCCTCGAGGGCATCCGTGCTGTCGGCGATCAGCATCGGCGGATTGGCGGCGGTGTTGACGATCGCCACGGATTCCGCGATGACCTCAACGTCGCCGGTCTCCATCTTCGGATTCTTGTCCTTGCGCTCGCGGACCGTGCCGCTGACGCTGAGAATGTACTCGCTGCGGACATCCTTGACGGCGTCCGCCATCTTCTCGTCAAAGACGAGCTGGGCGATGCCGCTGCGGTCGCGCAGGTCGATGAACACCAGGGATCCCAGATTCCTCCGCCGGGCGACCCAGCCGACCAGCGTGACCTTTCTGCCGGCATCCGCGATTCTCAGGGTGCCGCTGCCGCATGTGCGTTTCACTGCCATAGTTATCTTCCTTCCCATTCCTTCAGCTGCTCCAGCAGCTGATCCCGGCGGACGGTGATCTGCTCCTTGTCCGCCGAACGCTTCAGATTCACGGTGCCGTTCTTCAGCTCTTCCTCACCGGCGATGACGATGTACTTCGCCCCGCCCCGCTCCGCCGAGCGGAACTGCGCTTTCAGCGAGCGCGGCGTCAGGTTGGCCTCCGCCTTGTATCCGGCCGCCCGCAGCTGCTGGGCGATGGCCAGCGGCGCCGAGCCGACGCTGCCCAGACCGATGACATAGAGATCCAGCCCGGAAGCCGGCGGAAACACATGGCCCTCCTGCCCGGCCAGACTCAGCAGGCGCTCCAGACCGATTGCGAAGCCCATGCCGGACAGATCCGGACCGCCGAAGTAGCTGACCAGGTGGTCATAGCGGCCGCCCGCGAAGATTGTGCTCTGGGCGCCGGAATCCGGCTGCGTGGAGACGACCTCATAGACCGTATGCGTGTAGTAATCCAGACCGCGCACCAGGCGGTCGTCAATCTCATAGGGAATGCCCAGCGCATCCAGGCCGGCCAGAACCTCCTGGAAGTACTGCCGGGACTCCTCGTCCAGATAATCCTCCAGCTTCGGAGCCGACTTCATGGCCGGGTGGTCATGGTCGATCTTGCAGTCCAGGATGCGCAGCGGATTCTGTTCGAGACGGCGGTGGCAGTCGCCGCAGAATTCATCGATGACCGGCGTGAAGTGCGTCTTCAGGGCCTCCCGGTAAGCCGCCCGGGAAGCGTCGTCGCCGAGGGTGTTGATCAGGACCTTGATGGAGCGGATGCCCATGCGGCGGACGATGTCATAGCCCAGGGCAATCGTCTCCGCATCGATCTGCGCGCTCTTGGCGCCGATGCACTCGACGCCGAACTGCGTGAACTGACGCTGGCGCCCCTTCTGCGGGCGCTCATGGCGGAACATCGGGCCCATGTAGTAAAAGCGGGCGGGCAGTTCCATGGAACCGAACATCTTGTGCTGGTCAAAGGCGCGGATGACGCCGGCCGTCCCTTCCGGACGCAGAGTCAGGTGGTCATCGCCCATCGCAAACGAATACATCTCCTCGTTGACCATGTCGGAGCTGTCGTTCTGGCGGGCGAAGCCCGCGGTGTCCTCACACC
>Ga0183095_10855_pt1 | contig 50915 bp, 45 predicted proteins | sample BioMet4_FD_130346 | JGI IMG/M metagenome (GOLD analysis project Ga0183095, IMG submission 130346) | Microbial communities from bioreactor (seeded with sewage sludge) at LBNL, California, USA - Biofuel metagenome 4 (v2) (version 3) | ecosystem: Engineered > Bioreactor > Anaerobic > Unclassified ...
ACGTTATCGGCTAGTTGTTCCTCTCTCTCATAAAGAGAAATACTAGCCGATTTTTTAATATGTGAAAGGATTTTTTGCCATGTTAGATGTATTTATGTTCGGTTTTAATGCCATTGCACCCATGATTCTTTTAATGTTTCTAGGTTTTGAATTACACCGACAAGGATTATTTGATCATACCACTCTAAAAAAAATGAATAGCTTTACTTTTAAATACTGTATTCCAGCTCTTATGTTTACCAACGTATATATTCTCAAAGGTTTAGAGGATATTCCTGTAGGCTTAATGCTTTTTACTATTGGAAGTCTTTTTTTAATTACCTTAGTCGGATTTATTGTTGCTCAATTAGCCACTAAAGAATTTAATCAACGAGGCGTTATTATTCAAATGGCTTTTCGCAGTAATTATGCCGTAGTAGGGGCTGCCATGGCAGAAGCTTTGGGTGGACCAGCAGGAATTGCTGTCTCTGCTAGTCTGCAAGCCCCTAGTATTCTTTACTTTAACATTATGGCGGTAATTTGCTTGACCTACTTTTCTAATGGTGTAAAGCAAAAGACTAAGATTAGCAATATAGTACGTTCTATTATTTTAAATCCTCTGATTCTGGCACAAATTGCCGGTATTGGCTGTTTAGCATTTCGTGCTCTTTTACCTCTTACCCCGGAAGGCAACCCGATTTTCACCATAGCTGCCAATTTGCCTTGGCTATACACTACAATTACTAGTTTAGCAAAAATGTCTTCACCCCTAGTTCTCGTTTTACTGGGAGCCCAAATTAGCTTTAGTTCTATTTCCAATCTAAAAAAGCAATTGTTCATAGGCAATATACTAAGACTATTAGTTGCTCCGGCAATAGGTTTCTGTCTTTTTTATCTTACAGTTGAATGCAGACTTTTACTTTTGACACCAGCTGTTATTAGTGCTTTATTAGCTCTGTATGGTTCGCCTTCTCCTGCAGCAGCCGCTGTTATGGCCGAATACATGAATTGTGACGGAGAACTGGCTAGACAAAGTGTTGTCTGGAGTACAACTTTAAGTATGGTATCATTATTGTTCTGGATTATTATTTTACGCAGTATTGGATGGTTATGAGTAGTATTTCCTATTTTTGTACTTTCTTGCTACAAAGATATTTGCATAAAAATTAGAAAAGAGTCGGCAGCTGCCGACTCTTTTTGCATATTAATTTCCCTGTTTTGGAATCACTTCCAAATAATCCAATAAAAATGTATTAAACATTTTGCCTGTAATACGATTTAATCCACCTTGCGCAGCATGAATTTCGTCGTAAATTTCTACATCATCTTTACGAATATTCTTTCCTGCTATTACCACAGGAACCGGATCACCACTATGCTCACGTCTTTCACAGGGAGTTGAATGATCTGCCGCCATGGCAATAATCACATTAGCATCGTTAATTTCTTGCAAATACTCTAGAACATAGCCTAACATTTTGTCATATAATTCTACTCCTTGAGCTTTGCCTTTTGGCTTATTATCATGACCCATTAAATCTGTACATTTCATATGCAAACAGACAAAGTCATTCTTTTTCAGCGCATCGATAGCCAGCCTTGCCTTTAACTGCACATCCGTGTCAATGTTTCCTGTCATTCTGGCATCGGTTATTGTGGTAAAACCAGCCAGTTTTGCCACACCGAGAACCGTACTCTCTGCTGCTACGCAAGCACCTGTAAAACCATATTTCTTCGTTATTTTCTCCAAATTAGGCATTATACCTGCTCCGCGAGTAAGAATGAAATTCGCCGGCGGCAGCCCTTCCTTAATTCTTTCTACATTCACCGGGTTACCAGCTAAGATTTCGTGAAATCTCGGTAATAGACAATTAAGAATATCGGCAGTTTTTGCCGCTTCCGGCGAAGAATCTTTTGGTAATACTTTTTTGTAAGATTTGCCTTCAACTTTCGGATCCGAATCTGACACAGCAGCGCTAAGCCCCTTGCCTCTTAAAACAAGTACAGCACGATGCTCCGTTGCTTCCTTAAAAATTATTTTAACATTATCAATAGTAATGCCGTTTAGTGCTGCCGCTAACTCTTTTGTTCTATTTCTGATTCTTCCTGCCCTGCGGTCTAGAACTGTAAGCCTATCATCTACAGTGGCAAAGTTGGCCCTAAAAGCCACATCGCCCCCTTCTAATTCCACTCCTTCTCCAAATGCTTCAATGGGACCACGTCCGGGGTAATCTTCAAAGTTATAGCCAAACAACAACATATGTCCTAAATCAGTGCCAACTGGCACACCGCATTGATAAACATCCATAATTCCTGAAGTTCCGTTTTTAGCCAAATAATTCAGATGAGGTTTTGTTGCATATTCCAGTGGCGTTTTGCCGCCTAAATCTGTGCATGGTCTATCTCCCAATCCATCAGCAATAGTTAAAAGTATTTTATTTTTCATAATTTGCTCCTATATTTGTCTTAAATTAGTTAATCAAAGAACGAATTTCAGCCAGAAGAAATATACTAAAGAAATACTAACGGATCCAATAAGACAGGAAACTATGCCATAATTTAATTCATCCTTAACTTCAAAATATCCTGTACCAAAGTACAGTGTATTAACTTTGGAATGAGGCGGTAAGGTAATTGTATAAGCTATAGCAAAGGAACAAGCTAACGCCAAAGCTACAGGATCCATACCCAATTGTTTAGCTATACCAATAACGGCAGGAATAAGAATCGTAGTTCGTACTGTTTTACTTGTAAACACTAGATGACTAAACACAGAAATAAATATTAAAACTATTGCAACACTGGCATGGCTCATCTTATCGATACCAATTGCACTGATAAGACCATTAATTATCCAGCTGGCACCACCAGATTTATCCAGGGCATTACCTACTGCATAAGCACCTGCAGAAAATATCATTAAATCCCATTTAATATTAGCTTCTTTCCATGTTATTACCCCAATACCCGGTAACAGACAAAGTAACATGGAAAGTACTGCTGTTTGCTCAGTACTAATAGCAAAACCAAACCAGCCTTTTTGATAATCCCCTGTAGCCCACAATAATAGAGTTATTAAGAAAATAATTGTCGTCTTTTTTTCTTTAACACTCATAGGACCCATTTCCTGTAATTGCTGCTTTAATAATTGTATCGCCTGCGAGCCTACATTAGTTAATTCCCCTTTAAAATTATACATTTTTATGCCAACCAAAAAAGCTGCAACAGCAGTTAAAACCGCCTGGGGCAAAGATCCTAGGAGCCAATGCATATATCCCACGTTAGCGCCGGTTTGCTGATTAATGAAGCCTAGAGCTAGAACCTGTGCTGAAGTTGCTGTCATTACTACCGAAGTAGCAAAAGCATTATTTTGCACTCCTTGCAGCATAAGCAATTTTCCAAAATTACTTTTACCCGGGGCAGCTTTATATACTTCCAAAAGCACCAAAGCAATGGGCACAATGAGAGATGCTCTAGCTGTAGTGGATGGAACGAAAAAAGCCAAAATGAAATTTACCAACACCAACACAGCTAAAGTTCTAATCGGTGTTTTTCCAAACTTTGTTACTAAAACCAAAGCTATACGTTTTCCCAAATTTGAATTGCTCATAGCTGATGTTAAAACAAAGGCAGAAACCATTAACCAAATAATATCATACCCCAAAGTACCAAAAGCTACAGATTGCTTTTTTACTATGCCTAACAATGGCAATAATAATATAGTAATAATTGATGTTTGGTAAATTGGTATAGGTTTAAATATCCACATAATTAACGCAAAAACAAACATTGCCAGTGATTTTTGTGCCACAGGTTTCATGCCATGTGGAACCGGCATAAAAAACAAGCCTAAAAATACTATTATGGCGACCAAGATACTAATCCACTGCTTTGCTCCCATTTTTTCTTTTTCTTTCGTTGCCATGTTTTTCCCTCCCATTTCATTTTTCATTTCACTGCTTTTAAGGTTATTCTATCTGTTTTTCAATTATAATACAATTTTATTATCTTATTATTTTGATAACATTATGTTATAATTAGCAAGAGGTGGATTCTATGGACATCGAAAAACTACAAGCCTTCATCACTTTGGCTAAAACAAAAAGTTTCACAAAAACAGCAGATGCCTTATATATTTCTCAGCCTGCACTAAGCAAACAAATACAAAGTTTAGAGCAGGAGCTGCAAGTACCGCTTTTTAACAGAGCTAAAAAATCTTCTAATTTAACTATTTATGGAGAATATTTTCAGGCCTATGCCCAGAACATACTGATGAATTTTCTTAATGCCAAAGAACATATTAAACAAATTGAAAATTTGGAACAAGGCACCCTTAGCTTTGGAGCAACCAATTTTATAGGAGTATATTTAGTTCCCCCTATTTTAGCCTTTTTCCGCCAACTTTACCCCGGTATTACTATTAATATGACAATTAACGCTTCAAAAAACATTTTAAATTTACTTAATAGCTATAATCTTGAATTTATTTTATTGTCTGATTATGTCAAAATTGACGAAGAACGTTTTATTCGTAAAACTTGGCGCACAGACCAACTAAAAGTCATTGTAGGACATCAGAGTCCTTTATACAAAAAGCGAGTTTTAACTATAGAAGATCTAAACAATCAAGTCTTAATCACTAAAAGCAAAACCTCTTCTCTTTATAAATTCCTTATTCCCAAGCTTATAAAAGATGGTCTGCAATTATCTCACCCACTTTTCATTAGCAATCAGGAAGCTATTAAACAAGCTGTAATTAATAATATAGGTATTTCTATAATGTCTCCCTTAGCTATCCAATTGGAAGAAAAGTTAGATCTCATAAAAGCGCTGCCTATTAAAGGAGAAACTTTCAATCGTAAAATTTCTATCGTTCATGAACGAAATCGTCATTTGACACCTGCCACAATTGAATTTTTAAAATTATTAAAGTGAAAAATTACAGCATCATGTAATATTTACCTACGCCGTACCGCTATTGCACACACAAAAAAGTGCCAAGAGGGCTCCTCTCCTGAGGAGATATCCCTCTTGGCACTCTTGGTTTATTGAAGACATTCTGTGAAAAGCTAATGTAATAGCCCTTCACTTAATAAATGTCCGCAGAAGGGTCAAATGTGCAACTTTTTTTGCAAGAATTTGCTTATAAGCTTGTCTAATTGTAGACAAAAGTATGACATTTCGTTTATTTGCTATTTACTAAACACAACACAGACAGGATTTTCTGTTTTAATTTCTTTACCGGAAAAAGTTAAATTCCCGGTTGTTTTATCGATTGTGAAAATTCGAATTGTATCGCTCAATTCATTGGCAGCAACCAGTTCTGTCCCGTCAGGGGTAATAGTTATAAAACGAGGTTGATTTCCCCCGGTTAAAATGCAACTTTGTAATTTCACAAACCCATTTTCAGGATTTACCTTGAACACGCTGACGCTATTATGCTTACGATTGGAAACGTAAATATGTCTGCCATCCCTACCCGCTACGATACCACTGGCCCAGCCATCACCTGTATAGGTTTCCGGCAAAGTTGGCACAATTTGTTTTGGCTCCAATGTACCAATTTTAGCATCAAAATAATATGTTGTTATAGAATAGTCCTTTTCATTCACGCCATAGCAATAATTTTGAATTCCACTAAATACCATATGTCTTGGCTCTGCAATTTCCCTGGACCTGGTTGTACAAGTTTTTGTCATTTCTCCTGTGCTATGATTAATTCTAAAAACATCCACTTGCCCAAATCCGGCTTTCCGCCCCTGACAAGATACCAGCAAATAATTCCTGGAAGGATCCTGTAACACTTGATGGGGATGGGAAATACTGCCTTCTTTAATTTCTGAAATTGCGTACAATGTCTTTAATTTTTTTAGAGTTCCGTCAGAATTCCGCGGTACAACTGCTACGGTACCAGTTTCCAAATTGGCAACATAAATCCATTTATTTGATTTATCCACAGATAAATGGACAGGATTTTTACCTCCGGTTTCCACCGTATTTAATAATGTTAAATGACCTGTTGCTGCGTCAATACTAAAAGAACTGATTTCGCTGAAATCACCGTGAACTGTGTATAGAAATTTTTCTGTCTCATCAAAACAAAGAAAAGACGGATTAATAAGATCTGAAAGCAATTGAGTGAACTGCCATTGGCCATTGACAATTTTATAAACTCTGATGCCTTTACCATTAGCATTGCGTTCCTTTGTTGTTCTGCATCCTACATATGCGTACATTTATTTTCCCCCTTATATATAGTCACTATCACATACTAAAAGTCTTGAAACCGCCAACTAACGCAAACATTACAACTATTAAAACAGCCAAAAATGATAAGGCAAAAAGATGCAAAAACATTTTTTGCTGAACTTCCGCTGAGGCATCTGTAGCCTCTGCATAGGTAGCTAAAATCAAGCTTCCCCCTGTAGATAATGGACTGACTCCAGCTACGGTTGCAGCCGCCACAATACCTATTATCATTTCTACAAGTTTAACGTTGCCGCCAACATCTTTAATTATCTCAGGAACAGTAGGAATCAAAGTCGGGAAAACAACTCCGTTGGCTGAACTGAACCAGGACATAAAACCGGCTGTGGCAGCTATTAAAGCAAATGCAGTATGTTCATTCATCATAGATGCCAAAATATTCGCCAGTAATTTAATACCGCCCACATTCTTAACAACGTTCATTAAGACATTAACACCGCAAATAAGCAGCAGCACATTCCAAGGAACTAACTTCAAAGCTTTTTTATCATTTACCGCTTTTAAGAGCATAAGGATAAAAGCTAAGGAAAAGGAAACCATCCCCACATCTAATCTAAAGATAACTACTAATATCACCAAAACTAATAAAGCAAATGTACATATTTTTTGTTGTCCATTTAATTTTTCTTCAGTTTCGTTACCAATATCAGCTGCCAACTTAATTTTATAGCCCCCCAGAGCAATATAAAAAACTACAGCTATCAAAAAATTAACTAAAGACACTCCATAGAAAACAGGTGTAGCTATACCTGGGACATTCATTTTTGCCGTTAAATCAGTTACTATAATACCAGTTAAAGCAATAGGTGAAGCAGTACCGCCCACCGCTCCCAAAATTGCCATAGAAGCCATTAAGATAGCACTTGCCTTCATTTGAACAGCAAGGCTAACCGCAAAAATAACCATTACAGACTGAACTGAAATAGCGCCCGGACCTGCTGCCGACATAAAATAAGAAACCACGTAAATTACAATGGGCATGAGAAATGGTCTGGTTTGAAATAAGCTTACTATTTTTTTGGATAATAATTCCAAAGTTTTATTTTCTTGCAGCAGACAGAAGAAAAACATAGTGCCTAATAAAGTTAAGAATAATTTTGTGGGAAACCCTGCGAATAGAACATTCATTTTCCCATGAGTAATGAGAGTTAAGATAAAGCCTAAAACAATTGAAACAACACCTACATTGATTTTACGGAAAAAGCCAATTGCAATTGCTCCAATAAGAAACGCTAAAGATAATCCTTGCATAATTCTGCTCCTCTCTTTTTATCTTTCCCGAACTTTTTATCTACTTTCATTATAAATTGTCAGAATTATCCTGTAAAATTATACTTTTTCATTTTTGTCATTCCTTTTGGGAATGGTATTATGTATTATGATTTTTTTCTTCTGCATATTTAATACTAGAATATATTTAATCAGTTATTTAAGCAAAAGCGCAAAAAACAAACGCACTGATTGACATAGCTTAAACTAAGCACCTCCCAAGCTAATAAACTGCGCTTGAGAGGTGCTTAGTAAGTCTATCACTTTATAAAATTATTTTTTCAAGAATTCTTTATTAACCAGATGCTCTATTTCTCTGCCATCAACATGTGCTTTAATATCATTTACTAGCATAGGAATAATCGCATCTGCAATATCTGCCGTACCTCCTCCTATATGTGGTGTGACAATAATATTTGAATTTTTTATTAATGGATCAGATTCTAACAAAGGTTCATTTTCAACAACATCCAAACCGGCACCAGCAAGCTTACCGTTTTCCACTGCATTTAATAGGGCTTTGTCATCCACAAGTCCTCCTCTAGATGTATTAATCAAAATTGCCCCTTGTTTCATATTTGCTATCTCTGGTTCTCCTATCATATGTTTATTGTCATTAGTCAAAGGAATATGTAATGTGATAATATCCGATGTAGCAATAAGTTCTGGTAACTCCATAAATTTTAGTCCATATTCTTTTTCTTTTTCAAAGCTCAACCTAAAAGGGTCATAATATAGCGTACTCGCGCCAAAAGCTTGAGCTTTAGTAGCCACTTTTCTTCCAATGTTTCCTGCGCCAATAATACCTACAATTTTGTTTCTCATGCAAAAAGAGTTATCTAAAAAAATATTTTTGCTCCATTTGCCTTCTCGAAGACTATCTATATGACAAAGCAGCTTTCTTCCAACGGCCAGCATGAGCAGTATTGCAAGTTCAGAAACAGCATTGGAATTCGCACCGGGCGTATTGGTAACCAATACCCCCTGAATTCCGGCAGCCTTAATATCCACTGAATCAAAACCCGTACCCCACCTCATAATCATCTTTAAATGCTTATTATTAGCAATAATTTCTTTGGGCGCCTTAAAACTTCTCAAAATTATAATATCTGCATCAGTCAATCTGTCAAATTCATCTTGCTTTTCAATGGCAACTAACGAATAATTTTCTTTGGACAACATTTGTTTGATTTTTTTAAATGTGTTATCAGGATATTGTCCAGCTAAAACTATTTTCATCTTTTATTGCCTCCTTAAAGCTACAGCCATTTTTTCCATCAATTCTTCTGACGGATTTTTTCTGTTTTTAGTAGAAGTTTCTACTATTAAATGATAAAGACTTACCTTTTCCTTTTCAGCTACAGTTCTAAACTTTTTCACGTTACTTGAATGACAACCTGAAATTCCTAAGATAATATCTAACGGTTTTATAGGGTTATGGTAGTTCTTTTTTTCCATTGCTGGCATTAAACACATATCAATAAATTTCAATAACCCATATAAGTTTATTTCTTGCATTTCGCCACAACGTTGCATCATTGCTACACACAATTCTGTAGCAAGATTTCCAGCGCTACGAGCCATTCCCATTAATCCACAATCTAAAATTGTTGCGCCGTTTTTATAAGCGGCTAACGCATTGGCAGCAGACAGCCCCAAATTGTTGTGACCGTGAAAAGCAATAGGTATATTTACCGTTTTTGCTAATTTTTCAGTATAGATTGCTACTTCGTCTGGCAACATAGTTCCAGCTGAATCCATTATAGTTATTTGGTTTAAGCCAGCTGCTTCCAGCTTTTTTCCCTCTTCTGCCAGTTGCTCAGGCTTAAGCAAATATGCTTTCATCAAAGAATAATAAGCTTGTAAGTTGTTTTTTACTATATTTTTTACTATTTGCAAAGAAATATCTGCATCACCTGCATCAGCGCCTACTCGTAAAAAACTTAATCCATTGGCTTTCGCCATTTCTACATATTCTACACGATAACGTTTACTATTTAGGAACATACCTAATTGAGAGCCACGCTGCAAATACTTTTTTGCTATTTCAAAATATTTAGCATCTGTTTCTGCTTCAGTAAACCCAGATATTTCGTACGCACCAATTCCACCGGCATTACCGAATTCAATAATAGGTACATGACAACTGGTTAATCCATCTAATATCAAATTTGTTAATTCGGCTGGGAAGCCCTTTCCAAGCACATTTGCACCATCTCTTAAGGTGCAATCCATTAGTTTTATTGCCACAATTATTATCCTCCCAAAAACAGAGTTTAGATTTTACTGGCGAACTCTTTTCTTAGTATCAAAGAAAAACATTCCACAAAGGAAAAATCCTATGCAAATAGCTGCTCCAACACCCATAGTCATTCCCACTCCACTTAGTAACCACATAGGTGTTAACCCAACAAATATATCTTTCCAGCCCATAAGTGTCGCATAAACTCCATGGGTATCTCCAGCAGAAGATTGTGAATCAGGATCAACAGCCCTTACTAAAGCTAGCCCCGTTGAAGTATTTCCTGTTGCCGCGCCAAAAGACATAACTGCTTTTTCAAACCATTCATCTTTACAAAATCTCTTTGCACACCACAAATCCAAAGGAATTGTCAAGACTACCAAAGCTATTGTGTAAATTAAGATAGGAGCAATATATGTTGAGATAAACTTTACGTTAAGAGTCGCCATAGCCGTAAACACAACCAATTCCAACAAAAATCCACTAATCATTTTAACTGTCTTGACATCAACATAGCCTTGCAATTTCAATGTCTTAATTAATTGCCACATTACCGCACCGCCCACAACGCCATGCAATACGCTAGGCAAATGGCTGAGACTAGGAATCACTAATGTTCCTAAGGCAAAAATCTTTTGTCCCAAAAACAAAGATGCAAACAACCAACAAGCTTGCAATGCCAGGTGGTTAATACTAATGCCAGTAGTAACCATATGACCAGTTTCTTTTCTTTTATCTTCTGGCAATGTCCCGCCGTAAAAATATGCTGGTTGCTTAGTCGGCTCTTTAACATAGGTTGCCCATCCTTTTCTTACACCATAATTAACAATTATCATTCCTATAATCATTGCCACAACCAATCCAATGGTAGATAAAATCATTCCAACTTCCATATTGCCATTAATACCAAGTTTTTGGAACGCTGCCCCAGCTGCAGCAGCAGTGCCATGTCCACCATGAAATGAAAATACACCCATAACGCCCCAACCAATAGGAAGTCCTGGCCAAATTTTAGATAGTACATATCCTAGACCGGTTCCAATACACATTTGCATTCCATAACACGGCATAGGAACACAAACATAGTCCAAATACTCTTTAAGTTTTTCTCTATTGAAATCAACGCCAAACACTAATGAAGCCATAACAAAATCAATTAATACTGTAGGCATACCTTTAAATGCAGCCGGCACTTCTATAAAGCCAAACCCTTGTTGTCCTAAAATTAAAATCAAAACACCACCAATTAAAGATGATGGCAGAAATAATTTCTGTAATGGTTTAATATACTCTCTAATAAAAAATCCTGCTAACATAAATACCGATAATACCAAAATAGCGTTTGCAAACACGCGCACCGTCATAGCAGTTCTCCTCTCATTTATCCTCTATACACATCGTCTATAATTTCATACCCTTTTGCTTCAATTGCTTTGGTAACCCATTCCCTATTAGCTGTGCCATTTCTCGAAGCAGCTAGCTTTCCTTCATCTTTTGCCTGAAAAGCTTTCGCATTCATCAAGATAGTTGCAGCATCCTTTCTAGGAATGCAAATAACCCCATCTGGATCACCCAGAATAATATCACCTGGATTAATACTGATTCCTCCGCAAGCAATTGGCACATTAATTTCTCCCGGACCTTCTTTATAAGGCCCACCTGGTGTTGTTCCTGTGCAATATACAGGAAAATCCCATTTACCAATTTCATCAATATCACGAATGGGACCGTCAATAATTATACCTGCAATTTTCTTTGTATATCTTAAGTAGGCCATCATAACCTCACCTAAAATTGCTCTGGTATTATCTTCTTCATTGGAGAAAACAATAACATCTCCCTCACCAACGTAATTTAGGGCTGCATGCAAAGTCAAGTTATCTCCCGCTCTGCCTTTCACAGTATATGCCGGTCCAACCATCATTTGGTCATGCGGTTTACTAACCAAATGGATTCTTGGATTCATAGCACAACTCCGTTCCATTACGTCAGCGACGTTAGACGCAGGGATACTTTTAAATTCTTTCATCACATTTTTATCAGGCATTTCTCTCTTCAAATAAATTCTTTTACCTACTGACATTTTTTCTCCCTCATAAACTGTTTTTCATTGTTGACACACTTCTTTGACTTTTCTGTATACTCATGATATTATTAATGATTAACAAAAATAAACAGTATTTTATAGAATTATTGACAAATAAATTTTGTTTAAAAGGTGGCTTTTTTCATGGATTTAATTAGTCTATATTACTTCAATGAATTGTGTAAGGATCTCAATGTTACCAAAACTGCAGCACGTTTATTTTTATCCCAACAAACGCTTAGTAATCATATAATGCGCATGGAAGCAGAAGTGAAAACTCAGCTATTTTACCGCAAACCAAAGTTGCACTTAACAGATGCCGGACGCGAGATGCTCATTTTTGTCAAAAACGTTCTTGCAGATAAAACTCTTTTTGACAATCATATGGCAGATATTGAAAAAGAGCATTGGGGACTCATTAGATTCGGTGCCAGCCGCCTATGTGCCCGAAGTTGTTTACCAATAATTCTTCCCAAATTTGCTCAAGAATACCCACAAGTAAGTATTTCTCTCTTAGAAACTACTTCAGGACAACTGCAACAACAAATTTTAGATGGTGAGCTAGACATGGCACTTTCAGTTATTAGTGAAAACTCACCTATACTTAAATCAACTATTGTAATGAAAGATCAGGTTTATCTTTGCATTGCCGATTCTTTACTAAAAAAACATTATGGTAAAAGAACAACACGTTTGAAACAAAAAAGCATAAAAGGTGCCCACGTTTCTGATTTTCAGGAGCTCCCTTTTTCCATAGTATCTCCACCTAATATTCTAGGTATCACTATTAGTAAATGCTTTGAAGAAGCAGGCTTTGCACCCAAAGTTTATTTTTCTTCTAGTACCACAGGCATTACTTCTGCCATTTGTTCCAATGGACTTTCTGCTTGTTTCTTATCTCAATTAAGTATTGCTAATTCACCTGACGCATTAACGAAAGCTGTAAATATTTTTCCTTTAATGTATGAAGGTACTTTTGTTTACCATAAGAGATATCTTGTTCATCACACAAAGCATTACATGACACAATATATGTTACGTTTTCAAGAGTTAATTACAGACTACTTTACAAGTATTAGCGAAGCCAACTTAGCTCGCGTGTCTAAATCTAAATAGCATTAAAAGTCAAATATTCCTGCAGTTTTTCCGGTGCCCTTTTTAGTATCTGTATAAGTTTTAGCCGTTGCATAATCCACATCATGAATCGGCCAGGTAGGAGTTTTACCCTCATATACTTCCTGTACTCCCATTGCCGCAAAATATGATGCTCTGTGAGCTGCTTCAATCGTATTTCCGCCAATATGGGGATAAATAATAACATTATCTAGAAGAAGAAGCTTATTATTAGGGTTTACTGGTTCTTGTCTAATAGCGTCAAGACCTGCTCCCATTATTGTACCATCTTTACATGCCTCATATAAATCCTCTTCCACAACACAAGCACCACGTGCTGTATTAATCAAGAAAGCAGTTGGTTTCATCATAGACAGATGTTTCTTATTAACTAAATCTTTTGTAAGAGGTGTATTAGGCGTATGCAGAGATACATAATCAGACTCTTTAAAGATTCTATCTAGATCACGAACAACTTCCACTCCGTCAGGAAAAGCAACCGCCGGCAAATAAGGATCATACGCCAATACATTCATTTCCATGGTTAAGGCTCGTTTAGCAAGCCGTTTACCAATGTTGCCGCAGCCAATAATTCCTAATGTTTTACCATTTATAGTATTTTTCCTAATCTTCAATTTTGCTTTAAAATAGTCCTCCACCCATGTTTTACGTACTTCTATTACATTACGGCTGCATTCTAAAATAAGCATTAAAGCAGTTTCTGCAACAGACGTACTATTAGCAACTGGTGCATAAAGAGTTTGCACTCCGTTATCGTGACAAGCTTTGACATCCAAGGCATCAAATCCTGCTCCGTGACGGACTACTACTTTCAAATTTGGGTTAGCTTCAATTACTTCTCTAGTAATCTTTGTAATACGCACAATCATAGCATCTGGCTGAAATTCTTTCATGTCAGCCAAAACGTCTTCTGTTTCAAAACCACGGCCTTTAATTAAAGTGTGGCCAGCATCTGTTAGCAATTTAATTCCTTCTGACATAATTTCTTGTGGCAATAATATTTTCCATCCCATATTTTTCTTCTCCTTTATCATTTTTAAACTATTTGTATTTTCTGAAATCAATATACTATAAACTTTTTACAAATTCTAACAGTATTTTTTTAAGAATTCGACAAATTTATTTTGTTGTTATAATGAGTTTCCACTATTCTATACACAAAAAAGTGCCAAAAGGGCTTCTCTCCTGAGGAGCTCTCTTGGCACTTTTGTTTTGCTAAGAACCTATTTGCCTTCTCTTGCCACTATTCTGTCTAATATTTCTGCAGCTTTAAAAATTATTTGATTGCAGTTTCCCGCTTCTTCTCTGTACTTTGCCTTTAAATTATGACAATCCGTGCAGCCCATTTCTTTATAGAACGACGTGATGAACTCGCTTTCCAGTTCTTTGATTCTCTCGCTTTCGTGAGCATTGCGCTTAACGTAAAGATTGCTCAGGACCATGACGCCACCGGTAAGTGTACCGCAAACTGATTCTATGCCCATGCCGCCGCCAAACCCTGCCGCTAGCTTTAATGCCTGTGGCGAAAGGCCCATATTATAGACATGATTTGCACCGTAGACAATTTTCTTTGCACAATTTAAATCCAAGTCACAACCAAAACCATGCTCCAAAAGTTCTTTTAACATCTGTCCTCATCTCCGCTCTCACATTATCTAATGCTTAAAATTCGTCACTCTCACCTGCCGCAAGGGTGTCTGCTCCGTATTTATTATCTCCTTGCTGACCGCTCATGGCTGTTAATTTCAATCCAACCATAACTTGAATAAACGGAACTAAAAACCATAAAACATTCCACCCGGAAAGGTCATAATCATGAAACCGTCTAACCGTGGTACAAACCTGCATCCACAACAAGAAAAGCATAATCACAGCATTAACAACATTGATAAGCGTCTCAAAAGGCACCACCGCGGCTAAAATTTCCAAGCAGGCTTTTATTCCCAGCTGTAAAACAAATAACCCTATGGTGCAATAAAAATATTGTTTACGATTCAAACGGCCTTTCCGTGTCCAGTAAATGGCTTTCCAGTTTTTCAAAAAATAAACATATATCCTCTTAAGTTCCTGCCAGACTGAACCTTGCGGTTCCGTTTCTTGAAGAGTTCCCTGCAAAGGATCCTCTCCATACGCATTCCTGCCGATATTTCCCCTTCTATAAAACACCATCCAGCTCACTGCACCTAACCCTACATCAAAGCAAGCTGAAACCAGAGACATGACCACATTAAATGACCAGGTAGGTTTACCCCCTAGCGCCCCCAACCAATAAACTCCTGCTGTTCCTATGATAACCAAATATGTAAAGAAGGCAAAAACTACAGCAAGTAAAAAGCCACTGGAACGGCCAATATCATGCAACCGTCTTACGGTAAATGATAACATCCAGAAGCCCACAAAAAAGCTCACAACCACAATAGCAATTGTTAAAAAAGAGGTCGTAGCCAAGCGTGAATTAGTTGCTATCATTATAGCCAAAAACGCCAGGCCAATAATCAGGGCGGCGAAAGTAATAAACAGAGCTAAGGCTGCTGAATGAATGCAGTACTGCCGTCTGGTAATGCGTCCCTTAAAAGAAATATATTTACCCTTAATTTCTTCATCTGCTAAATCCTGTACTTGTCCCCATAATTCACCAATATTCATAACAACACTCCTTCCTAAAACATTACTACCTTGCATCCCCATGATTAAACTTTTTATTAAATCACAGATAATATTATATTTCTATTATAGCAAATTTTTAGGCATAAAAATAGCACAGCAGGTTTTTCTGCTGTGCTATTTCACTTACGCTCTGTACTGCTACTAGTTGGTGGCTACTTTTCCTACAGCTGTTTCATAATAAGAACAAATTATGCGGTAAAAGCCGGATAATTTCTGGTCTAACTCAGCATTTCCGGTATCAACCAGCAGAGGCTGTCCCCGCAATTGAAACAGTTTATCCTTAGTAGCTAGAATAATCAGGTTATCCTTGCCAACTTTTTTGATTACTTCCGGAGTCAGTTGTTGGTTGCCACGTCCAAACAAAAATCCTTGACCACCGGTAATTGTAACCACAAGTTTAGCCTTTTTACCACGGATGTATTGCATAATTTGCTTTCCGTACACATCTTTGGCCACTAGTTTTTTATTACAGACAATATCCACACCTATTAGGGTATGTGCTAGTCCCAGTTCTTGCATAATGGCTCTGGTTGTTGTTCCCGCCCCAATTAAATAGTAAGTGTCAGGTTCCATATCATCTACCACCCTGGCAGCAATGGTTTCCATGGCTGTTGCTTCACTGGGTGGCGAAGCACACTTGCGGTTTTGAGTATAGGCATGTTCCATGGGTATAGTCAGATAGCCATAAAGTTTTGTGTTGATAATGTCATGACGATATTGGTTTTCATCAATATCTACAACTTCCTGCTCACTGGTTTTAGTTACTTTTCCCGTTAAATACAGATTAGCTAAAGCCCCTGCTGCACTAGGATTAACAGCATAAACAGGAGAATGGATTTTTACTCCTGCCGGAATACCTAAAAACACAGTGCTTGCTTTAGCAGCAGCGTAAATATCCCGTGCCGTTCCGTCTCCTCCGGCAAATAAAACAAGGTCCACGTCTTGCTGCTGTAACCAACGCACCAAATCTTGAGTGGTTTTTCCTGTTGTGTGTCCATCAGAAAGGGCTCCGTCCACTACATAGGGAAAGCCCATTTGCTTAGCGATTCTCCCGCCTAAAGAACCAGGTCCTGTATAAACAATGACCTGGTTTTTATTAGCTAAAAGCTCCGTAAGAGCTCTTTGGGTACGTTCTTCTGCCCGGGGAATAGCCCCACGGTGGATGGCTTCTTCTGAGACTCCGTCAGTACCTTTTAGACCTACACTGCCGCCCAGGCCCGCAATGGGATTAATAATTAAGCCAAGCTTTTTACGTTCCATGGGGGTCTCCTTTCACGTCAGCAGTTCTATTATTTATATTTTCTCAGATAAACTTTCCAACTTGTTGCCCATTTCTTCGGGTCATCCATTACGGACTCGTCCACTTGGTGAGTAGTACTGCTATGAGGTGCAGATTTTACGTACTCTGGATTGTCATAGCACTCCTTAAATACATACTTCAGGGTATTTACATACTCATCAATATCTTCCTTGGAAGGACTTTCCGTTGGTTCCAAAGTAATTGGTTCAGGCAGGAAAAACGGATGGTGAGATGTCCAATAGTGCATACCAAAGTCCATCATCCGGCGTTGAATATCCGTTGTGGATACCCCTGTATCCTTGTAGATTTTCTCCATGGTATAACGGCATTGTTCCACACGTTGATTGTCATCAGTAATGTAAAAGGCGCTGATGCCGGGAATCTCCAGCATCTTTTTGAACATATAGTTGTTGTTCAGCACTGCTGTCTTGGTAACCTGGTAAAGACCATTAGGCCCCAGAGAACGAATCCAGCAATAAGTCTTAAGTACAACAGGTGCTACGCCATAGTACGCACGTACTTTATGCACACCAAATTTTTTGTTCTCAAATTTATAATTAAAGAAATATTTTTTGCCATCAAAGTCAATTAAAGGTGCCGGTAAGAACTCTTCCAATCCTGCACGTACACCTGTAGCACCGCAAGCAGGTCCACCACAACCGTGGGGTGTGGAGAAAGTCTTGTGGAGATTGAAATGGCACATGTCAAAACCCGCTTCTTTAGCACGAGCCACACCCAGGACTGCATTGCCGTTAGCCTGGTCGTAGCAGCACAATGCTCCCATCTTGTGAGCATATTTTACGAATTTTGCAATGTTGCTATTGTACAAACCTGTATCTTCCGGATTAGCTTGAATAAATCCTGCCGTACGCTCTGTGCACACAGCTTTAAATGCTTCTAAATCAGGGACCCCTGTTTTCGGATCCGGCTGCAGATAAATAATCTTGTAGCCTTTCAAAGCAGGTGCCGCCGCATCAGAGGGGTGAGAGTAAATCGTGGTAATAAATTCATCACGAGTTTCGCCCTTACTGTTCATATAGGCCTTTACAATAGAACCCATAGTGAACAGACCTTGAGACCCGCCTCCCGGTTGGAAAGTAAAGCGGCTCATGCCGGAAATTTCCTGCATATATTTATCTGTTTCATGGAAAATTTCCATGATGCCTTGAGCGGTGGAAGGATCCTGTTCAGGGTGCAGATCAAAAATACCTCTGGCCAATTGTTCGTTAATCTTAGGGCTGTACTTCATTGTACAAGTTCCTTGGCCAATTTCTATGTTCACATCAGCTCCCAGTGTTTCCTGAGACAGACGCATATAGTGACGCAAAACATGATTTTGACTTAATTCCGGCAGATTAACTGCTTGCTTTCTGCGAAGTCCTTTTGGCAGCATGGACACACCGTTGCCCACTGCATCCACAACTTTTTTGTCAGCTTTAGGAACCAGAATGCCACGCTCTCCCGGTTTGCTTAATTCATATATAATCGCTTCGTCCCATTTGGCTTCGTGAAAACCCACCCGTACCTTTTGTGACCTATCTATACGTTTCATTTCCATCTGTATCCCCTCCTTATCTGGTTACCTCTGCGAGAGCTGCCGCTAAGCGGTCAATGTCCTCACAGGTATGAATTTCCGTCACGCAATATAGTGCGGATTGTCCCAGAGTCGGGAAAATTTTGCTCAGGTCTTTGCCGCCGAAAATGTGCTTGGCTAGCAAAGCTTTATTGATTTTTGCCACAGTTTTCTTAGTATCGGTGAAGTCCACAACGAATTCTTTCACGAAAGCTCCACCTAAGCTGTTGGCTTTTACCCCATGAATTTCATTGAGTTTTCTTACAGCATACTGAGCATTTTGCATCATGGTTTGTCCCACTTCTTCCATACCACGCGGGCCCATTGTTGCCAGATATACACCTGCTGTAATACCCCATAAGGCTGTTTGCGTGCCCACATATTCCTTAGCCTTTTCTCTTAAATGACCAAAAGAAGTGCGGTCATATGCTACATCCCCAAAGCCATATTCCCCGGCTTTGCTGGTTGGGGCAATGCCAAACAGACGGGAAGGAAATTCCATAACGAAACGTTCTTCGTCACGAGTTGCCATAAACCCGGCCTGGCCACCCCCATAGTTCATATGAATGCCTAATGGCTGCAAGTCACCGCAGACAATGTCTGCACCATAATCAGAAGGGGGTGCCACTACTCCTAAGGTAATAGGGTCCACACCAACTAAGCTCAAAGCTCCGGCTTTGTGTGCCATATCAGAAATCTTTTGTGCGTTAACTTCTAGTTGTCCTAGGTACCCGGGATTTTCAAAGTACACACCTGCTGTCTTATCCGTAATTTTTGCTGCCAAATCTTTCAGGTCAATTAAGCCCTGTTTATCACACTTCACCTGAACAAAAGTAACATCAGGTTCACAATAGTTGTACATAATGTTCAGCTTGTCCGGATCAAGAAGTTCCGGAACAATTACCTCAGGACGACCGGTATAGCGTTGAGCCATACGAGCAGTAGTAGCTGCTGCCTGTGCCCAATCCATAGTAGGTACATTGACTACATCCATGCCTACCAATTCTGCCATCATACTGGCATATTCAAATAAAGACTGAAACCGTCCTAATTCATTGTAGGGTTCTCCCCCATATCCTGTCAGGAATTCTCCCCGAGAATTAATATCGTCGCACAAAGCCGGTACATAATGCTGCCAGCAGCCGGCTCCCAAGAAGTTCAAATTATCCTTGCAAGTAGTATTTTTATTCAGCAGTCCTTCTACATGGCGCTGTAAAGCATATTCCGAAGCAAAAGCCTCCGGTATATTTAACTCTTTATGCATTTTAATGCTGTTCGGAATATCATGATGAAGCTGGTCCAAAGAAGTCATGCCGATTTCTTTCAGCATTTCCTTTTGGATTTTGGGATCAGAATCCGGAATATACGGATGGTTAGGAAATCCTCTCATAGTCAATGTTCCCCTTTCGAAATGTTAATTAAGCAATACCGCCGCCGTCTACAACAAGAGCAGCACCGGTTACCCAGCTGGCTAAATCAGAGCACAAGAATAATACTCCGTTAGCAATATCCTCAGGTTGGCCAATACGTGCCAAAGGTCTGTCTGCACCGCAGGATTTCAGGAAAGCAGCTTCATCTGCATCAGACTTAATTGCGCCGATTTGCTTGCCTTCGCTGACCATCATAGCGGTAACAGTATCACCGGGATTAACGGAATTTACACGAATATGATCTTTACCATAGTCAATGGCCATAGCACGGGTAACGTTAACAATACCGCCTTTAACTGCACAGTAAGCAGCTGCTAAATCCCCGCCTTTTAAGCCCCAGCCTGAACCAGTATTAACAATGGAGCCGCCGCCCACTTTTTGCATTTCGGGAATAACATGTTTGCTCATTAAGAACAAACCTTTTAAACCTACGTCCAGAACGAAGTCCCATTCTTTTTCCGTAAGATCTGCCATGGCTTTGCGCACAGTAACACCGGCATTATTGTGGAGAATGTCGATACGTCCGAATTTATCCACAATAGCTTTAACAGTAGCGGTAACGCTTGCTTCGTTGGTAACATCGCACTTGAAGAAAGCAGCCTGACGACCTGCGTCTCTGATTTCCTGAGCTTTTGCCTCAGCTTTGTCGCTGACATCTACAATAGCTACAGCAGCACCATAGACTGACAATAATTGTGCAACCCCTAGACCTATACCGGAACCGCCCCCTGTAATAACTGCCACCTTGCCTGTGAGATTCAAAGGATCTTTTTTCTGTAACATAGTTTATTACCTCCTAAAATTTTTAAATTACTTTCCTCACTTATTGTCTTCTACTAAATATATAGCACAAACCGTGCCAATCATCTATTTCAAGAAAATTTTATTTCTTTCAATTAAAATAAGACATTTTATCCCCTATTTAAGCCACTTTCTCTATGTTGTGTTTTTGACAAGCTACCATTCTACGCTGTTTCTGGCTATTCTTTGCCAACCATTTGACAAATTTGTCACTTTGACAATTTCATGTTATAATTTTGCCAACAGTAATTTTCCCGTCTGAAATATGCTTGCTTTCTTCATTCCAATGCCTACGGAGGTTGGTAAAATGGATAATCTGCAACAACTTCGTCAACCCATTGAACGTATTATCAATGCTATCAGTATTTCTCTTAAATTGGAAGTAGCCGTTTTTGACAAAGAAGCACGTTTAGTTTGCTGCACTCCCACTTACTTAAAGAAAAAAGGTAAAGTAGTTCATGCTCCGTCTATACAAGAAGTATTACATATGGGAAGCGTTGTGGTCAATCGGCCCGGACAAATGCCCTCCTGTATCGGGTGCCGTTTTCGGGACAACTGCCCTTCCACCATGGAAATCTTAGCCTGCATTAAAGCAGGAGGCATTGTTACAGGCGTTGTTACCATTACTTCTTTTACTAAAGAAGGGTATACTCGCATCACCACTAATGAAGACGTCTATCTGGATGCTGTCCAGGAAATATCCCTAATGTTGGGAAACTTCATAGGCAGTAAATCAGCACAAACCTCCAACATACATATAGATGACATTATCCAAGGCATGATGGAAATGTCCACACATTCTGTTCTGGTAACAGATGGCAACGGTGTCATTACCCAGTACAACCAAATTGCCAAAAACACTTTAAAATTCTGCCGGCTTTCTGCCAGTTCTCTTTGGCATATCATCCCGGAAGAAATTGCCAGACAGGCCCTGCGAGGTGTAGATTTTCGGGAAAAAGAATTCACAAAGGACAATTTCTATGCTAAGTTCACCAGTAAAGCCATTTATCGCAATGATGCCATTGTGGCGGTCATTGTCCGACTTTCTAACGAATCATTTGGCAAAAACCAAAAGGCTTTCAGTCTGGAGCATATTATCGGTTCCACCCCTCAGACCATGAGTATTCATAGATTAATTGCCAAAGTTGCCAGCAGCCCTTCCCCGATTTTAATTACCGGTGAAACAGGAACCGGTAAAGAACTGGTAGCCAGAGCCATTCACGAACAGAGCAACAGAGCGAAATTCCCCTTTGTAGCAGTAAACTGTTCCGGCATTCCTGCAGCTCTTTTCGAAAGTGAACTCTTCGGTTATGCCGAAGGTTCTTTCACCGGAGCCAAAAAAGGTGGTAAAATCGGTAAAATCGAAATGGCTCAAGGTGGCACCCTTTTCTTGGATGAGTTAGGGGAAATGCCTCTTTCCATGCAGCCCAAGCTTCTCCGTGTCCTTCAGGAATATGAAGTAGAACGAGTGGGTTCCGCAGAAAAAATTCCTTTGGATATTAGAATTATTGCCGCCACCAACTGCGATCTGGAAGAAATGATGCGTCAAGGCAAATTCCGCAAAGATTTATTTTATCGGATTGGGGTGGTGAATATCGACCTGCCTCCTCTCAGAGAACGGCAAAAAGATATTATGCCTATTGCTATGAACTATTTGGAAAAATTAAAGAATAAATTTCCCGTTGACATTCAAAGTTTTTCTCCTGAAGTGGAAGATTTCTTTGTGCACTTTCCTTGGCGTGGCAATGTACGTGAATTGCAAAACACCATCGAATACATAGCCAATCTATGTGAACACCAAGTAGTCACAATGACTGATTTGCCCAAAAAATTATTGAGCCAAAATTTACCGGGAAGTTCTCACTTTAGCTCTGTAGGCAGCGGTTTCAGCGTTCAGGAAGAAGAACAGCTGCAAAACCTTATGGACAAATATGGGCAAACTCTTAACGGCAAAAAGAAAATCGCTGAAACTTTAGGTATCAGTCTACGTACTTTGTACCGCAAAATGGAAAAATACCAATTAAAATAGCAGCCAGTTATATATAAAAAACACGGTAATGAGAATTTTCATGGACTACGTCGTTGGAGCCCAGGAATTTTACTCACTACCGTGTTTTTTTCACTTAGTTTTTATGTACAAAGTCTTTTGTCATAAAGTTTGCATATTCTGGATTAATATTATATTTCTTTAAATAGTACTTATGCAGGAATGTAGCCATTACACACAGCGTTACCAAACCAATGGGCAATAAGATGAAAGGAGAAATCCTGGTGAAACCATAAATAGTGTACAATACCAAGATTACTCCGCCTACGGACATGGCATAAGGCAACTGGGTGGCAACATGGTCAATATGATCGGCACCGGAGAAGATAGATGCCATTACCGTGGTATCAGATACCGGCGAAGAATGGTCACCGAAAATTGCCCCGGATAAAACTGCACCGGACAAAGCCACGGAAATATTAGGATCACCGGTAAGTTTGTAACCAAGAGAAATAGCCAGCGGTGTCATAATTGCCATGGTACCCCAAGAAGTTCCGGTAGCAAAAGCAATCAAAATGGAAATCAGCATAATAACAGGGGGCAAAACGCCAAAAGGAATATTATGTGTTGTAATCAGTTCTACAACGAAATTGGCTAAACCAAGCTGTTTAGTAATAGAACCCAATGACCAGGCCAGAACCAGAATAGCACCGGTAAGAACCATCAGTTTGAAACCATCTACGATAGTATTCATGGTTTCTTTGAAATCCATAAGCTTCGTGCCCAAAGCCAAAGCAACACCTGTAGCTGCCATTACGAAAGAACCCCACAGCAAAGCGGAACTGGCATCGCAGTTTTCCAGAACGCTCAAGATACCCTCGGCAAAATGTTCTTTGCCTGTCCAGCCAATGCCGAAGAAAATTGTCAACAAAGCTAAACCTATAGGCAGAACGAAAGTTTTAATCATAGGACGTTCCATTTTCGGTTCGCCCAAATCATTGCCTACGTCCATCATGGGCATTGCCCCGTCACGGTTGTATTTACCGGTTTCCAGGCAACGGTCTTCTGCTTTCAGCATAGGACCATAGTCCATACCGGTGTACATAATGAAAGCAACGAATAGGATAGTCAGAATGGAATACATATTGAAGGGCAGACTATGGATGTAAGCCGCCATTGGTTTAATATCCGTAATCCCGGCCAATTTAATACCCTGAGCAATCATACTGATCTGATAAGCAATCCAGTCAGAAATCAAAAGTGCTGCGCAAGGTGCGGCTGTAGAATCCAATACATAGGAAAACTTTTCTGAAGAGATGCGATATTCTTTGCAAATATCACGGAAAACGTTGCCATCTACGGCTGCTACCAAGCAGTCATTAATGGAAGTGCAAATGCCCAGACCCCAGGTGCCCAGACAAATGGAACGGCGTTTTTTGAAACGATGTTTTGCAGCCCTGGCCAAAGCGAAACTGCCGCCTAGCCGCCAAATAAAAGCAATACCAACGCCCATGAACATAGTAAAAATAACCAGCAATGCATTGTCAGGATCTCCTAAATTCTGCACCAGAATCTTCAAGGTGTACGTTATCCCGGCCCCCGGATTAAAACCACACACAATCAAACCTCCGGTAAAAATTCCCATAAACATAGAGAGTAAAACCTGTTTTGTTACGAAGCACAAGACGATTGCCACCAGCGGGGGGAGCAAAGATAAAACCCCATAATTTTCCATAATCTCGATCTCTCCTTTTCCTTTGTCCTTCATTTTTTTACTTGCACGTTAATTCTCCTATAATTTATGTAGCACATTCCGTGCCAAATGATTTTTTTCTCTAAAACGTTCCTTCCCTTTTGCTGTTTTTTGTAACATTTATTATAAATTCATGTAATTATCAGTTTATTTAATAATTGTTTTCTCTTGCAAGAAATGTTTTTTTGCTTTCCTTGCCACTCCTGTGACAACTTTGTCACCTTGGCAAATGACTGTCATTAGATTTGAACTTTATGCTATAATGATGAATATAGAGTTACAAATTCAGTGTCCAGAATTTCAGATTTCCTATTTTATATGGAAGGGGGAAGAACAATGCCACTAGAACAACGCTTGGAACAGTCTCAGAAACTGATTCTCAGTCAGACTATGCGTCAGGCTCTTTTGCTCTTGCAGCTCCCCTTACAAGATTTGGATAAATATCTTCAGGAGGCATCTCTGTCCAATCCTGTTCTGGAAGTGGAACATTCCTCGGATACCTGTCCCTATCCTGATTCTGCCACTGTGGAACGAGATGTGGAAACTCCTCCTGAATATCAGGAACACTCTATTTGGGACAAGGCCAAATCTGCAGATAAAACGGTAGATTTCACGGACTTTTTCTCCAACCCCCAAACTTTTTCGGAGCATTTAACGGAACAATTAGGTCAAATCAAAGACCTGGACCCATATACCCTAGCCCGCTGCCGTTATTTGGTAGACTGTCTGAACCCTATGGGATATCTGGAATTTTCTCTGGTTGACTTGGCAAAAGAAACAGGACAATCGCTGCCCGCCATGGAACAAGCTCTAACCATTGTACAAAGTTTAGACCCCATTGGTTCCGGGGCTCGGACGCTGTCTGAGTGTCTGTTGCTGCAATTGGCCAATACCGCTGATTTCACTGAAGTTAATATACGTTTAATTCAAACAGGACTGCCCTTAGTGGCCAAAAACGACCTGGCAGGACTGGCGAAATTATTAGGTGTAAAACCTGCTGAAGTGCGGCTTGGTATGCAGGTAATTAGACGCTTAAACCCCATTCCTTCCCGGGGATTTTATGCTGTAGTTGACTCTTCCTATATTCAGCCGGAAGCAACCATTCGTTGTGAAGATGGCCAGGTTTTTGTCGATATGAACGACCATGTTTTACCTCAGGTTACTTTGAACCCCGAATATTGTGCTTTGCTGGGCAAAGCCGACTGTCGTGATGCACAGCCTTATCTGCGGGAAAAACTGGCTGAAGCGAAAAACCTTATGGCCAACCTGCAAAACCGCAGTGACACCATCAGCCGTTTAATCTCTACTGTAATAGTAATGCAAAAAGCATATTTTTTAAATGGGGCACCTTTAAAACCTATGACTATGAAGCAGGTAGCCGATGCATTAGGGCTTAATCATTCTACGGTAAGTCGGGCCGTAAAAGACAAATTCATCCAGTTTCACGGAGCCGTATTTCCCCTCCGACGGTTCTTTACAGCTGCTTTACAAGCCACAGACGGTACCGTAACCTCTGCAGCCGCCGCCAAAGAACAGATTCGGCATTTTGTGGCAGCAGAAAATCCCGGCAAACCTTTGTCAGACGAAGTGCTAGGGGAAGCTTTGGCCGGTGTTGGTATCATATTGTCCAGACGTACCGTTGCTAAATACCGCACAGAGCTTGGCATTCCCGTTGCCAGCAGCAGAAAACACAAATAACGTCCTTTTAGAAAAGCCCGTCGGTTTCCCACCGACGGGCTTTTCATTTGTTTTACTTTGTAGATATATACTTTTGTACCACTTTACCTGTTGCCAAAGATTTTTTTACATCTATAATACGCTGATTAGTACTACCCCTGAACCGAAGATTCAACTGTTTCTTGGCCAAAATAAACTCCCCGTCTACTAAAACATCAATGTAGGAGAGCATTTCCCCGGTCAATTTCTTATCTGGCCACTTTCCTGGCAATATTTCCGTATCATAGAGATAACCGGAATAGCACCAAATATCTTTCGTGGGGTATTTAGCTTTAACCTTCGCTAAAAACGGTGCCAATACCACTTGATTTTCCGGTTCAAAGGGTTCTCCTCCCAATAAAGACAGGCCACGAATATAATCCGGAGCCAAAGCATTTAAAATTTCTTCTTCCGTAGCTGCCGTAAATCTTTTTCCATAGCTAAAATCCCAGGTTTCTTGATTGAAGCAACCGGGACAGTGATGCCTGCAGCCGCTGACAAATAATGACACCCGCACACCTACTCCATTAGCCACATCACACTTTTTTATATCACCATAAAACATGCTGTTTCTGCCTCCGACCTAATTCGTTCGAAATATGTAAAAATTCTTCTGTGTCTGTACCAGCCTGCTTACAGATGCATAACCCTGGACTTAATTTCTTTCGTCTTACCAACATTCCAGAAATTTTCCCCTAAATACCCGCAGGTACGCCTGGTTACATTCATAGTAGCCTGATCCTTGTTATGGCATTGAGGGCATTCCCATTCAAGATTATCATTGATGGCTATTTCCCCTTCAAATCCACATTTTTGGCAATAATCACTTTTGGTATTAAATTCTGCATATTGAATATTATCGTAAATATAGTGAATAACAGCTTCCACGGCTTCTGGATTATGCTGCATATTGGGTACTTCCACATAAGAAATACACCCACCGGTAGAAATCTTTTGAAACTGACTTTCGAAAGAAAACTTGTGAAACGCATCAATATGCTCACGAACGTCCACATGATATGAGTTAGTGTAGTACCCCTTATCTGTAACGTCTTTAATAGTGCCAAACCGTTCTTGGTCAATACGAGCAAAGCGATAGCACAAAGATTCAGCCGGTGTGCCGTACAGAGCAAAGCCTAACCCACCTGACTCTTTCTTCCAACGGGCACAAGCATCCCGCATGTGCTCCATAACTTTTAAGGCAAAGGCCTCTCCCTCAGGAGAAGTGTGACTGCTCCCTTTCATAAGCAAAGTCAATTCATATAAACCAATATAGCCTAAAGATAAGGTAGAATAGCCATTTAGCAATAATTTATCAATGGTTTCCCCTTTTTTCAGACGGGCAATGGCGCCATATTGCCAGTGCACAGGACTAACATCTGATTTTACTCCCATGAGAGCCTCATGCCGGCACATAAGAGCCTTTCTGCATAACTCCAGTCGTTGGTCCAAAAGCTTCCAAAACTGTGCTTCATCGCCGTGAGCCACAATACCGATTTGGGGCAAATTGATGGACACTACTCCCTGATTAAAACGACCTTCGAATTGGTATTGCCCTTCTTTGTTTTTCCATGGAGACAGAAAACTGCGGCACCCCATGGGAGAGAACACATTGCCTTCGTAAATTTCCCGCATTTTCTTAGCACTGATATAGTCAGGGTACATACGTTTAATGGAACATTGGGCCGCCAAATGGGTCAAATAGTCATATTTGCCGCCGGTAAGATTATTGCAGGTATCCAAAACATATACTAGTTTCGGAAAAGCAGGTGTAACAAATACACCTACATCATTTTTGATACCCTTTAACCTTTGACGAAGTATTTCCTCGATAATCAGGGCATTTTCTTCTACATACTCATCATTTTCATCCAAATGCATAAACAAAGTCACAAAAGGAGATTGACCATTAGTGGTCATTAGAGTGTTAATCTGATATTGAATTGTCTGAGCGCCGCTGGCCAGCTCATCCCGCACTTGCTGCTTTAAAATATTGTTAAGCGTTGTTTCGTCTAGTTTGCCCTCAGTATCTGCCAACAGTTTCCTGCGGAACTTTTCTTTACTGCGGCGAAGATATTTGCCCAAATGACATAAATCCACAGACTGTCCCCCATATTGGCTGGAAGCTACAGACGCAATAATCTGGGTCATAACAGTACAAGCCACTTGAAAGCTTTTGGGACTTTCAATCATTTTTCCGTTCATAACAGTACCATTATCCAGCATATCTCCAATATTTATGAGGCAACAGTTAAAAATTGGCTGAATAAAATAATCAGCATCGTGAAAATGGAGAATGCCCTCATCATGAGCTTTGGAAATATCTTCCGGCAGAATTAACCGGCGAGTCAGGTCTTTAGACACTTCTCCGGCAATTAAATCCCGCTGGGTAGAAGCCATAATAGCATTTTTATTGGAATTTTCTTCCATAACATCTTTATTTTCCGCGCGAAGCAACGACAAGATGGATTCATCCGTAGTATTAGCCTTACGCACCAAAGCTCTAGTATAGCGATATATAATATAGGCCTTTGCCAGTTCGAATTTTCCTAGAGCCATAAGTTGATGCTCCACCATATCCTGAATATCTTCTACCAGCAATCTGTCTTTATTCTTTTCTTCCACATAACGAGCTATCTCAGCAATACTGGCTTCGTCAATTCTCTCTGCTTCATCTACTGCTGCATTGGCTTTCTCTATAGCTTTAACGATTTTAGACGGGTCAAAAGTTACGGTGGAACCATTTCTTTTAATTACTTTCTTCATTTTTCTGCCTCTTTTCTGCTAATAATTATTATATAGAATTTCTAGTTATTTAGTAAGGGCTATTGCTGTATTTATTGCTTTTATATAATACCTTAAAATGCCCTAAAAAGCAATAAAAAAGCACAATATCTTGTGCTTTTTTATTTTATGATGTCAACATGTAGTTTTATTGTCTCCATTGGTGCTCCATTGGTGCCAGGCACCAATGGAGACATGCTTTAATTCCACAACATTTGCTGATTGAAATGCAGCAGTGCTTCGTTTATTTCATACAAATCATAATCACCTAACTTAATGTAATACTCTATAATAAGGTCTCTTTTGTCACTGTGACTCAAAGCGTAGCCTGCTCTGCCAATTAAGTCCTTGGTTTCATCTAAGTTCATTTCTAAAGCCAAGGCTAAAACTAGGGCAGTAACTTTACTAGGCTTGTATTCAACTTCGTTTTTTATCTTGGAAAAAAGCTTTCTGTCTATATTAGCCTTTTTGTACACATCAGCATCCCTTAAGCCATGTTCCCGAATATAGCGCATTAGATGCTGAGAAAAAGATTCTTCCACTTCACTCACCACATCCCGCAGATTACGGGACCGACTCATGCAATAATCCATTTTAATCTCTGGTTGTTTCGTCTTGGTCGCTTTTTTCTTAGGCGGTTGCAGTGAATCCGAAGCAATCTGAAGGGAAAATTTCTCACATGTATCTGACGGTGCATCATAATGCATTTCAATGTATTTTTTTACAGCATACAGCCTTGCTTCTGTAATTTTTTCCCCCAAATCATCGCCCCATTTCCTTTAGATATATCCATTGTACCCCAAGATGCCTTTAGCAACAACCCCCTTGGGATTTGCCACTCTAGCGACCTTTTTCATCTTCGGCAATATCAGCCTGGAATCCATCGGCACTAGCCATTTTGTTGGCTCGATAAGATTTCAAAGCATTATTAACGGCCCGATAATTGTTGTGTATACCCTTGGTATCATTGTGATAATTAGCCGCCCATTCTCTGCTAATACCGCATTTTTCCGCAATTTCCGGTGAATCAATATTGGCGCCCAGAAAGATAAACTCCCAACCCTTTTTCTTCTTCTTTTCTACCAATTCTTTCACTTTTTTGTAGGTATATTCCTTGCTGGCGTTTTCCATGCCATCTGTAGTAATAATAAAGACTGTCTTTTGAGGCTTTTCCTGCAAATCTTTCTGCACACGGCTAATATGCTTAATAGATCCTCCTACTGCATCCAAAAGAGCTGTGCAGCCTCTTGTAAAATACTGTTTTCCGGTCATCTTCTTAACGTTTTTGATTGACACCCTATCGTAAAGGATCTCTGTTTTATCATCAAAAAGCACCGTAGAAAGTACAGCCTCCCCTGCTGCTTTTTTCTGCTCTTTCAGCATAGAATTGAATCCGCCGATAGTGTCCTTCTCCAATCCCTCCATAGAACCGCTCCGGTCCAAAATAAAAACAACTTCCGTATAATCCTTCATAATGAATCCCTCCTTTTGGGTTTCTTCATAAAGTTTAACAAAAGTTGTTTATAAAGTGGTCGCCTGTCAGGCGACCATTTTTGTTGTATTTAATGCCTACAAACTTTTCTTATATATTTCAGCTAATTTTTTATATTCTTGCACATCATCTTGGATGCTGGCGATTTCTTCCGTGGTAAGCTGACGGATAACTTTGGCCGGGGAACCATACACCATGGAATTAGCAGGAATTTTTTTGTTTTGCGTTACCATGGCCCCGGCACCGATAATACAATTATCGCCAATTTCCGTATAGTTCAAAATACAAGCACCCATACCAATCAGACAATTATTGCCTACTTTCCGGCAATGCACAATGGCATTGTGGCCAATAACCACATTATCGCCAATATCTAAAGGACAATCTGTTTCCACATGCAAGGTTGCATTGTCTTGAATATTGGTATTTTTACCAATTACAATATAATTAGTATCACCACGGATAACCGCATTGTACCAGATGCTGGAGCCTTCTCCTACCACAACGTCTCCTGCCACAACTGCTGTGGGTGCAATAAAAACACTGGAAGCAATTTGCGGTTTGTGATTTTTTAAAGTCAAAATATTAGCCATTTTCTAATTCCCCCATATGATAAGCTTTATTATCTACGCCTATCCAAGTTTTCCAAAAATCGTCTTTTAATAAGCTATTCTTTATGTTTTCTCTTAATACAATAACTACTATACAATTTATGGGTTAATAAAGCAACTCTTTATGGGCTAAAATCTGCTCTATATCATTATTGTTGTCCACTATATTGGCAACAGTGGAAACTTTTGCCGCCGCAGCAGCTTCTTCCAATTTTTCAATCATATGTTCCGTAATATTCTTATCAGATTTTTTCTTCTCCCAAGTGTCCAAATATGCTTCACAGGCATGTAAAAGCTTTTCATTAGGTGTCCCGGAAGGAAATCCGCAAAAGAAATAGGCATCCATCCTAAATTTTTCATCTTTTACTATTTCTTGTATTTTAGTAATCATTTGTTCTTTTTTCATATTGTTCATTTTGTTTTCCCTTCTTCTTACACCAGGTCACAGAACTTTAAACCGGCTCTGTCGGCATCCAGCTTGGCATGAACACCTATTGGCAATATTCCATGCCGTTTGCCGTGTCCAAAATCATCTGTATAAACAACTGGTATTTTATTTCTCGTGCCAAACCTCTGTAAGCAGTCCAACAGCATTTGCGGCACATTATCTGAATAACTGCCAAAAATTAATCCTGAAACATTTTCTATGAATTCACTTTGCTCAATATAGCCTAGATATGTAGCAATTTCTTCCGGTTTACTAAATTTCTCATTATCTTCCAATATCAGCAAATATTTTTTTCTCTTATCATATTTAAAGTGTTTATTGCTAAGAAGCATGGCAAACAAAGGTGCATATCCACCTATTATTACCCCTTCGCAAAACCCTCCGCACAAAACTTTCCAAGGTTCTTCCCCTATAAAAAACGGTCCTTCATAGTCCTTAATGAAATTGGCATAAAACTGTTCACGATCGTATTGACGAAAATAACAAAACTCTCTGACATCAACACCATAATATGTAATCAAACCTGTTTGTGCATAAATAGCATTTAATATGGAAGTTCCATCGCTGAAGCTGGCAAATATTTTGGGATGACGAGCGATATTTTTATAATCAATATATGGCAGCAAGTCCACGGCAGTATCTCCGCCGCCAAACATAATCATTTCTACCTCTGGATCTGATACCATTCTGTTAAAATCTTCAACTCGATCCTTTGTGCTTGCAGCATAACCGTAGGCATTTTTAAACAAATGTTTTCCTGGTTTAACGGTAAAACCCAACCGGCGCAAGGCCATAGCAATACGCTCATAAATTGCCGTTTTCGCTACATGGCTCGGGCTAACAAGTCCTATGCAGCTTCCATTCATTATTCTTTCCGCCTGCATATATTCACTTCCCAGTCTCTTATTAATCTTGTTTATCTCTAGATTATGGTTCCACATAATAGGTTCTGTTACCTTCTTTATCTTCCCATCTGTCAATACGTCCACGTGCCAATAAATAATCTAAATGAGTCATTGTTTCACCTACTGCGAACCACTGCTGACCGGGGGGAAATTCTTCCCAATTCTTGCTTCTGATTTTCCATGTCATTTTTCCGGCAATCTGGTAAGCATTAAGTCCGGGATGCTTTTGTATAATATTTTCCGTTTCTTCCAGACGCATCCTATGATGAACAAACAATTCATTAATTCTTTCCACCATTGTCATATTACCGGTAGTTCTATGACCCGGTAAGGCCATTACCACAGGCATTTTTTTTACTTTTATTAGACTGCTGAAATAATCTCCCAATGCATCTGGCATTTCCGTCCAAATACTAATATTTGGCGTTATGTCAAAAAGCACATGATCTCCTAAAAACATTAATTTCTTTTTTTCATCATATAAGCACATATGTCCCGGTGTATGTCCCGGCGTAGAAACACAACTAAGATTATACCCACCATAATTCAGCCTATCTCCTTCTTGCAGTTCTATGGCAGAATATGGCTCTGGCGCATACATAATCGCCGGATTGCTGACAAACATACGCTTAAGAACAGACTGGCTCACACCTTCTTTTAAAGCCCGCTTATGTTTAATAGGCCAGGTATTACGCAATTGCAATTGATGAGCAGTTGCGCCCATAAACACCTGACACCCTAGCTTCGCCAAAGCAGGAGCATTTCCTGTATGGTCAGAATGACAATGGGTAAGGAATACATTTGTTTGTCGTGGATTTATTTGTAATTCTTCCATGCCTTTTAATAAAGCCTGTAAACATTCAGGCCTGTTAAATCCCGTATCCACAAGAAGATTTTTCTCTCCTGGGTTCCCTTTAATAACATATGTATTAATCCATTTTAAAGGGCTGCCGGGCAAAGGTATTTCAAAAGTATATAAATTGTTGTCTAATTGTTTAATCATAATAATACCCATCCTTTAATCAACAGAACTTTTTTTGCTTTATACTATATAATTACAACCTGTGTAGCACTGGGTGAGTAGTGCTGCACAGGTTGTTAAAAGGAGGTAAATTTAAAGTTCTTTCTGTGCTGCACGATAAACATCAATTGCTTTGGTCAGCTTAGGAACAATCTTCTTCAAATCTCCCACGATGCCTAAATCAGCTAGTTTCATCATGGGACATGTTTCATCTTTATTAATGGCAATTATAAACTCTGAATCTTCCATACCTGCTAAATGCTGAATAGCACCGGAAATACCGCAGGCAATATATAAATTCGGGCGTACAGTCTTGCCCGTTTGACCAACTTGACGGCTTTTTTCAATCCAGCCGCTATCAACACCGATACGGGAAGAGGAAACTTCTCCGCCTAATTCTTCTGCCAGTTCACGTAAAGGCTCATAACCTTCGGCGCCGCCAACTCCACGGCCACCGGACACAAGAATCTTAGCCTCGGTAATATCAACTACTTTTTGTTCACTTTCTACTACTTCCATGATTTCTACATTCATGTCTGCCATAGAAAGTCCTGCATCTACATTTATGATTTCACCTTTATTGCTAATTGTTTTAACCGGCATAGCCATAACACCGGGGCGCACTGTAGCCATTTGGGGTCTATAGTTACGGCAAACAATAGTTGCCATAATATTGCCGCCAAAAGCAGGTCTCGTCATCATCAGAAGCTTTGTTTCCGGATCGATGGCCAGTCCCGTACAATCAGCGGTAAGGCCTGTATGAACCCTTCCTGCGACTCTGGGTGCTACATCTCTGCCTATGCTGCTGGCGCCATACAAAACAATATTCGGTGAAAACTTTTTAATAATATAATAAATAGCTTTAGCATAAGGTTCCGTTGTATAGTGCTCTAATACAGGGTTATCTACAACCAGCACCTTTGCTGCCCCGTAATTAATCAAAGCTTGAGCCTGGCTGGCAATATTACTTCCCAGTAAAACGGCTACAACCTTTTCGCCTAAATCAGCAGCCAACTTCGTAGCCTCACCAATCAGCTCATAACTGACCTTCTGAATATGACCGGCCCGCTGTTCTACAATTACAAAAATATCTTTGTTCATAATAAGGACCTCCCTTAAATAAGGTGGCGGGCGATTAATTTATCCATAATCGCTGCAACTGCCTGGTCGGCTGTCAAGTCTTTCATAACTGTTCCTGCCGCTTTAGCCTGTTTCGTAAATGATTGGACTACATTGGTAGGAGAACCCTTTATCCCGATCCAGTCCGGATTTAAAGAATTACGCAAGCTTTCGAAATCAATGATTTTCACTTGCTTTGCATAAGCATCAACAATACCGCCTACGTTCATATATCTTGGTTCAGCTAATTCCGTAAGAGCCGTAATCAGGCAAGGCAGCTTCACACGAAGAACATGTGCCCTATCTTCAAATTGACGTTTAACAATAACGCTGTCTCCATCTACTTTTACACTCTCAGCATAAGTAACTTGGGGAACACCTAACTGTTCAGCAATTTGGGGTCCTACTTGAGCTGTATCTCCGTCTATAGCCTGACGGCCGGTTATTACCAAATCAAAACCTATCTTTTTCAATGCTGCCGCAATAATCGTAGCTGTTGCATAGGTATCTGACCCGCCAAATTCTCTGGCGGAAAGCAAATATGCTTCATCAGCACCCATGGCTAAAGCTTCTCTCAGTGCAACATCTGCCTGAGGCGGGCCCATACATACTACAGTCACAGTTCCGCCTTTTTCTTCACGTATTCTTAAAGCAGTTTCTAATCCTGCTTTATCATCATGATTAATAATACTTGGAACACCATCACGGATTAAGGTATTTGTCTTAGGATCCAGCTTCACCTCAGCGGTGTCGGGGACCTGCTTAATACAAACTACTATTTTCATGTTTTATGCACTCCCCTCTTACTTTAATTTCATGGATCCTGCAATCACGATTTTCATGACCTCAGAAGTTCCTTCATAAATTTCCGTAATCTTTGCATCACGCATCATACGCTCTACAGGATATTCACGGCAATAACCATAACCGCCCATCATTTGCACTGCATACCGGGTAACTTGGTTAGCTACATCAGAAGCAAAAAGCTTTGCCATGGCAGCTAAAGGACTAAATCTCTCATGATTATCTTCGGCAATTGTTGCACGCCAGGTCATTAATCTTGCTGCATCTATTTTTGTTTGTAAATCAGCAATATTAAATTGAGTATTTTGGAAAGCTACGATTTTCTTGCCAAATTGTTTTCTTTCTTTAGCATACTTAATTGCTTCATTTAAAGCACCTTGGGCAATACCAACGCTTTGTGCCGCAATACCGATACGTCCACAGTCAAGTGCACCCATAGCAATCTTGAAACCTTTATTTAATTGTCCGAGAATCCTGCTCTTGGGAACTCTCACATTATCATAAGAAACAATGCAGTTGCTGGCCGCACGGATACCCATACGCTGAATGTTGTCCCCAACTTCTACGCCAGGCATATTTCTATCCACGATGAAAGCAGTCAAGCCCTTGGCTGCGGGAACTGTTCTGTCTGTCAAAGCAAACAAAATAATAGTATCCGCAAATCCGGAATTGGTAGTAAATATTTTAGACCCGGTGATAACATAATCATCCCCGTCTTCTACGGCAACCGTCTGAGCACCTTGTACATCAGAACCGGCACCGGGTTCAGTCAAACCGAAACAGCCGATTTTGCTGCCGTCCACTAAAGGACGTAAAAACTTTTGTTTTTGTTCTTCCGTACCGAAATTATTCAGGCAGGAACATGCCAGAGAAGTATGCACAGAAATAGTGATACCTGTGCTGGCATCTATTTTTGACACTTCTTCCATACACAAGGTATAAGCTAAAGTATCAGAACCGCAACCACCGTATTCTTTGGCATAAGGAATACCTAAAAAACCATATTTTTGCAACTTCTTCAGCAAATTAAGATCATACTTTTCCGTTTCATCCATATCTTTAGCAAGAGGTTTTATTTCAGTCTCTGCAAATGTACGGAAAAGTTGCTGCTGAAGTTGATGGACTTTGTCAAGTTTGAAATCCATACGAACCTCCTGTTACAACATTTGTTTAAGCAAACAATTATTATGTTTAATTTTAAAAAAGCAAGGTCATTGCAATTACCATAAGATAGATACAATGACCTTACTTAGACTAATTGCTAATTAGCGCTTTTGGAACTTGGGATCACCAAATTCAGGGCGTTGGAATTCTTTCTTAACCATCAAAGTACCTGTACCATAAGCGCACAGAACAGGTTCAGCCAATACATTGGCAGCAGAATCTGCTAAGCCCTTATCTTCCTGGCGAGCCAGTTCAATAACTTTATGAGCTTCGAAATGGCATGTTAAGGAAGTATGACCAACTTTTTCAATCCAACCGGTATATTCCATCCAATCTCCGGCATAAACAGGAGCGGTGTAGCGAACTTCGGAATAACCAACAAACAAGGACTCATCACCAAACAAGCGGATAGCCAGTTCAGTTCCCACATCGCCCCAAGCTGTTACGATATGAGCTCCTTCCACTAATTCACCTGCATAATGAGCATCTCCGGCAGACATACGATAACGAATAGTAACTTTTTCACCTATCATGATAAAATCCTCCTAATTTTTCGGCTCAATGCCGTAATATATGGAAAGCGTTTTCACGTTAACCAGTTAAAACAAATTAATCCTTAAACATTTTTTTGCCATCCGGTACTTTAACATCCAAAGGCATAGCAATCTTTGAAACATTAATCAAATGGATATAGTCAACATTACCGCACAGAATATTGTTGCCCCATGTACCGCAGCTTTCAGATACAGCAGGAGTCAAACCGTTAGTAGAGGGTCCCCAGGCATTAGGTGTAGGTTGATTTACCAACACTCTTGCTACAGGAATACGTTCTGCATAGTAATCAATATGCTTTTTATCATTACTGAAAATACCTGCAGTATGACCAATACCACCGGATTCCACCATGTTTTGAATAGCCATGGCAGTTGCTTCTTCGAAAGTGTCATAACTCTTTAAAACAACGATGGGTCCCATTACTTCTTTATTCAAGACATTAGCCTTGCCTACAACATCCATCTTCAAGCCGATTACTTTAGTGGTCTTGGGAACAGTAAATCCTGCTGCCTTAGCAATAACAGGTGCATCCTTGCCTACATAATCAGCATTTGCTTTACCATTGATAAATAATACTTTGCCAAAAGCTTCAACATCAGCTTTTTTAGTAAAGAGTACTACACCTTGCTTCTCAAACTCAGCAAACAGCTTTGTTTCCAGTTCCTTGGGATAAAGCATCATATTATCGCCATCACAAAGGATACCGTTATCGCTGCCAATAGCTACGATTGAGTCTTTAACTGCAGAAGCAAGATCATAACCTCTGTCCAAAACAACAGGGGGATTCCCAGGTCCGACACCGAAAGCAGGGGTACCGCTGGAATATGCAGCCTTAACCATTCCAGATCCTCCGGTAGCGATAATCAAATCACAAGCTTGCATCAAAGCCTGGGAATTTTCTAATGTAACTTCACTAAGAATCTGAATCAAATCCTCAGGAGCGCCAATAGCAGAAATAGCTTTACGAATAAGATTTACAGTATGAGTCGTTGTCTTAGCAGCACGAGGTGCCGGGGAAACGATAATTACGTTCTTGCCTTTAACCGCATCCATGAAGTTTCCTAAGGGAGTTACGGTAGGATTGGTAGCAGGAGTAATACAAGCAATGACTCCGGCGGGATGGGCAACTTCAATAATTCCCGTCTTTTTGTCTTCTCCGATAATTCCTACAGATTTTTTATCCTTTAAGTAATCCCAAAAGGCTACAGGAGTATCTGTGTTTTTAGCAATTTTGTCTTCATAGTAACCAAGTGCTGTTTCATCTACTGCTTCTCTTGCTAATAATTCTGCATTATCGAAAACTACTTTTGCTGCTGCATAAACTACTTTATCTATTTGTTCTTGGTTGTAATCTTTAATTTGGTCAAAAGCCTTCCGACCTCTGTCTACATAATCTTGAATATTCATTGGACTTCTCCTTCTCTATTTCTTTGTAAGTTATTTTAAATCCAGCCCTCATAAGGCCTTTGGGCTACACCACTATGCAGCCACTTTATCAATGTAATAAAGTCAAACACCGGCAATTGAGTAGCAGCCTGCACTGCAGCTGCATAGGGAGGCATATCACTGCATTCAAACAAGATAGCTCCCAGGTCATCATTTTCTTGAACTAATTCTCTGGCTAAATGTACTATTTCCTGTTGTGCAATAGAATTATCAAAATGGCCTCGCATATCTACAACAGCGGCGAATTCTTTGGTTTGTAATGCATCTTGAATGATTAGATCATCCATGCCCGCAACACCGCAGCTCTTCAGCAGTGCCGGGGTCATAGACTTTTTATTAGCAGTGAGTATGCCTATTTTTTGTCCCGGTTTGATCAGATTCCTAATCCAGGGGATCTGTACCAGGCTGGACATAGCCACAGGCACATCTACTGCTTGGCGCACTTGTTGCTGATAATTGCCAAAGAACCCGCAGGCGCTGCAAATAGCTCGCACTCCGTCATTTTCGACAAGAGATTTAGCTGTTGCTACAATATCATCGGCAATGGTGGGATCATTATTAAATAAGCGATCATTGGTAAGATTAGGCACTGCTTTCATCCGAACAGGGAAATCATAAGTACAAGCATTTACGACATTTCCCGGTAAAAGGGGATAATTAACACTTTCAATATAAACAATGCCGATTGGATATCCTGCTACTTGTTGGTGTTGAATTCCTTTGAAAAATCCACCATTGTTGCCATAATTTATCAGTCCATATCTGCGTCCTTTTAGATATTTGCTCATGTCGCAGCTCCTACCTCTCTTATTTAACTTTATAACCGATACGTTGTAATTCTTTCTTCATCTTTTTTCTGAGGGCAGCGCTAGGTTGAGTCAAAGGCTTACGTACAATTCCACCTGGTAATCCCAAGGCATCCAAGCCAGCCTTAACAGGTCCCGGATAGGGTTCTTCTTCCATCATGTCATATAATGGGCTTAACTTTTTGTTTAATTCTCTGGCAGCAGCCAAGTCGTTTTTCTTGAAAATCAAGTCATATAATTGACGCATTTCCCGAGGCAGCATATTGAAGATAATGGAGAAAGCCGCATCAATACCAATGGCATAAGATGGTAAAAGCAATGGTTCGTTAGCTTCCATAATGCAGAAATTGGGAATATCGTATGTGAGCATATAACTACGGCTAGTATGAGTTTCATCAATAGTTTCTTTTACTGCTACGATATTATCAATCAATGCCAGCTTTCTAATGAATTCCGGAGAAAGTTCAACGTTAGTTGCACCGGGAGTATGGTACACAATGATACCGATTTTTGAACCTTCCGCGACTTCCTTAAAAAATTCGTAAATTCCATCTTCTGTAGTTTGTTGATAGTACGGAGGCAACACCAAACCCCATTTAGCACCACAGTCTGCTGCGTAGTTGGTCAAAGCAATGGTAGCCTTAGCGGTAGTTTCGCCTGTTCCGGCAACAATGGGCACACGGCCGGCTGTGATTTCGCAGCCTTTTTTAATAAGCTCTTTTCTTTCTTCCAGAGACATCATATGATACTCGCCGGTAGAACCGCCTACTAAAAGTCCGTCCATACCCCCATCAATTACATAGTCAATAATTGTTTTGTATGCATCATAATCAATACTTTCATCTGCATGGAAGGGCGTAACCAGTGGAACAAATAATCCTTTAGGTGCTTTGCTTTTCATAATAAAATACCTCCTGTTTTAATTGTTTTTTTTGCTTCTGTTATAACTAAACGGTGCTAAATCCAAATAAGGTTTTTCACCGGCTATAAGTTCCGAAATCAGGCGGCCCGTCATTGGTGATAAGGAAATACCATCACCTTCGTGACCTGTAGCAATATAGTAACCGGGAACTTTATCAACATCTGTAATCAAAGGAAGATGTGCATCCAAGAAAGGCCGAACCCCTGCGTAAGAACGAATGCAATTCATTTCTTTCAGGATAGGATAAAAACGAATAGCACGTTTGGCAATGGCATGAATAATTTCTATTTCTGTATTTACACCATATCCGGCAAAATTACGGCTGCTGCCAATTAAAACGTTATTTGCTTTAGATGGTTCAATGGTAAAGGCAACATTATACTTTTCCACATCCGGATCACGTTTGCATTTGAACTCAGCAAATTTAGAAACCATATAACCGAATTCCTGTACTTTTTGATTACAGAAGGGGAATGATGTAGCAGAAACTAGAATGACACCTTTTCTTGGTTTTACAGGAATATCTACCCCGACCATCTTACCAATTTCAGGAGACCAAACACCGGCGCAATTTACTACCTTCTTTGTGCTAAGGAAACCTTTATCTGTTTCTACTCCCTCAACAGCATTTTTATCGTTAAGTTTAATTCCTTTTACATCAGTATAAGAATAAACATCTAAGCCTTTACCTTTAACTTGATCTACAAAGGCAAAGCAAAGTTTAAAAGGATTTAATCCGCAGCATGCTTTGCTGAAAATACCACCTTTCAAGTCTTTTGCCATAAAAGGTTCGTGTTCCAACAGTTCCTTAGGGTTCAAGATATCAATGTCATAGCCATCATCCTGCATACTCTTGGCATACTTAGAAGCTATATCCATTTCTTGATCAGTTTCGCAGGCATACATACTGCCTTTTTGATGAAGCTCAAAATCATAGGACAGTTCATTCTTTAATTCCAAAAATCTCTGAATACTTGCATAACCCAAAGCAGCATCAACGCCAGGCATTTTATCCACAATCAGAGCAACAGCATCGCAATGACTTGACGTACCTCTAGCTATGTCTATTTTTTCAATCAAAGCAACTTTAAAACCTTTTTTTACCAGATGATAAGCGCAGCTGGTACCCATTACACCGGCACCAATAACAACCACATCGTATGATTTATTTGTCAAAGCCATCACCTCCCAAAGTTCCGAATGTTACAGGCCGTTGAGGTGTTCTCGGTGTAGAAAAGCCCGCTTTATCTGCACTTATACCTAACTCGCGGCATATAATTTGTTGCACTAACAATTCACAAGTACGTCCTTGGCATAATCCCATTCCGGCACGAGTTCTAAGTTTTACTTCCGTTACATCTCTGGCACCTGCCTGAATTGCCTTGCGTATATCGCCAACTGTCACTTCTTCACAGCGACAAACCAGTTCATCGTCTCTCAAGTTATCTTTCACTTTAATCCCTCTTTCTCAGCAGATTATTTCTCCCTGTAAATACTTCTAACTTCGTCAACATATTCAATAGGAACCTCTAAAGTAACTACTGTTGTGTCTGTTTCTGTCATGCCAGGCTTACTGACTGTACCCATATTGGCAATAGTCTCTTCCGGAGTTGCGGCACAGATACCGTTGCTGGCAGGAATCACAACACCATTCATGGCAAGTTCCGAACTCATTACCGCAGCATTGCTGGCCGTAGCCAGTTTCAGGGCGCAGCCGACTTTGCCGCCGTCACAAATCATGCCGGTAATATTAGCCGCCATATTGATAATAGCATTACCGATTTGCTCCTTACTGCCTCCTTGCAGATAAACAATGGCAGCAGCTACGCTGGTTGCCGCTGCAATGCCGCAGCCACACATAGCAGATAACTTTCCGGTACGCATCTTAATATATACATTTAACATATGAGCAAAGGCTAAAACTCTGCATAACTCCAGATCTGTTGAGTGAAAATACATAGCAGTTTCGAAAATCGCCATAGTCACAGTAATACCATGATTACCGCTGCCTGCACTGCTCATAACAGGGAACGGACATCCGGTCATTCTACCTTCTGCGCAGCTGGCCACTTTATACATAATGCGGCTGGCCAAATTGTCACCCATAATCTTGCCGCCCATACTTTTCTCCAAAGTCTTGGCAATGCCTATACCCACTTGATGCTGGGCCACATAATCGCTGACCGCCTGATTCATCTTCACACCATCCAGCATGAAGCCTAAATCCTTTTCATCTGCACTTTGGCTGAGGTCATATATTTCTCCTACTGTCATAGCATAAAGTTTATCATGAAGAAGGTCATTTCCACCTGCGGCAGCCCTTTTGTCCAGCACAATCTTGTCATCTTGGGAAAGAAAAACAATATTGGAGTGATTACCGCGAATAATGCTTCTGCCCCGATGAGACTTTGTAACTACTTCTGCTTCAGCATAGAGATTTTCTTCGTTGACAATTTCAATATGCACAATGTCCTTGCCTACCAAGGCAATGGCAGCCTCGCTGATGCTCGGTGTAATTCCTTCCAGCAGTTGGAGTCCGGCTTTATAGTTACGCAGGACTGCTCCCAAAGCTCCCGCATACTTCATTCCAACCCTGCTGAAACCGGGGATGGATACTGCCATACCGTTTTTATACAACCCGGGATTCATTTTCAGATTAATGGCCGTAATATCCCCATCTACTAGGGAAGCTGCGGCAGCTGCTCCCAGAGCTGCGCATACCGGTTCTGTGCAGCCTAGGGCAGGCACAACCTCCTGCTTTAGCAACATTATCATATCAGCTTGGTTCATTGCAGAACAGTTTTCGCTTGCTTTGCCGATGCTTCTGCCAGTTTTGACTTCTCGTTTTCCGGTTTCTTTTTCCATAACCAATCCCGCCCTTCTACTAAACGTGTAACCATCATTGAGGCTACAGTATCTCCGGATGCATTCAGGCATGTAGCCATGGGATCAACTAAAAATCCAATAGTTGCAATCAACGGAAATGCTTCTTGAGGAAAACCGAATAAATTTACAATGAGCATTTCACCGACTAAACCACCGCCCGGAGCACCTGATAACACGAAAGCACTCAACACTGCTACTGCCACCGCCATTAAATAAGTACTGATGCCAGTAAATTCCTGACCGAAGATACCATACAAAAAGCTGATCTTCACAATGGCTGATAATACCGAACCATCCATATGCATGGTAGCACCCATTGGTAGAACAATATCTCTAATATCACGAGGCACACCTATTTTATCACATGCTGCCATATTAACAGGCAAGGTTGCCACAGATGATTGTGTAGCAAAAGCTGTAATGGCCGGATTGCCAATGTTCTTAGCAAACAGCATAACACCCTCTTTGCCGGCTGCAAAGTATGCATAGCAGGCAAAAGCGATAACTCCGTAAGCAATACTCATTGGATAATAAACCAGCATGGCACGACCGTAGTCACCTAAAAGCTGGGGTCCAAACTTGCCGATTAAAGCTGCGAAGTAGGCGCCCAAACCAATAGGAGCAAACCTCATAATGAGATCAACTAATTTCATTATAATGTCATTCATATTATTAAGCAACTTACCTACCGAACTATCTTCGCCGCCGCACTTGGAAACGCACAAGCCAAATCCTATAGCCGCCACGATAATCGGCAGCATGTTTTTCCTGCTCATGAGGCCCACAAAATCACTTACCGTTAAAGCTCCTACTATCATATCCGCAGCAGAACTGGCCTTGCCCATTTTTGCTGCTGCCATGACAATATGAGTTCCTGCTGCCGGTGGGAAAAGATTAACAACTACTAAAACAACCACCGCTGCTATTAGCCCTGTGCCCACAAAGACTAAAATCAAACTGCCTAAAATTTTTCCCAGTCTTTTCATATTAAGCATATTGCCTACTGCCGTGGAAATGGAAACGAAAACCATGGGAACGACTACTGTAAACATAAGGTTTAAAAAGATATCTCCTATAGGAGAAAGAACCGTTGCTTTTTCTCCCATAATCAATCCTAAAATACAGCCTACTGCAATACCACAGAGTAATATAATCGAGAATTTATAACTTTGCCATACTGACTTTTTACTTAAGCTGGTCCCTTCCATGGTTTTAGTCCTCCTTTAAAGCATCAACCGCATCCTTTAATTGTCCTAAAGCTTTCTCCAGGACACTTCTTGGGCAAGCTGCATTCAGTCTCATATATCCTGTTAAGCTCCGTCCGAAATCACAACCGTCATTCAATCCCAGTTTGGCTTTTTGAATCATGAAATCATGGAGTTCCTTATTAGTCATACCCAGCTTTCGGCAATCCAGCCAAACTAAATAGGTTGCATCAGGCACATTGGGATGAATACGGGGAATGTATTTGCTGCAATACTCATTTATGAAATCAAAATTCTTGGAAATGTAGGGCAGCAATTGCTCCAGCCACTCCTCACCTTCGTTGAAGCAAGTTTCCATAGCCACAATGGAAAATGCATTATTTCTATGAATATCTTTGCTGGACCACCACCAGTCAAAAGCCTTTTTCTGTTCCATATCCGGGAATACTATAGTGCAAGCCTGCAGTCCTGCCAGGTTAAATGTTTTGGTACCTGAAAAGCAGGCAATAACTGTCTTTTGGGCCAATTCGCTGACTGTGCAGGCTGGAATAAATTTCTTGCCGTGGAAAATCAAATCAGAGTGAATTTCATCACTAACCATTTGAACATGATACTTAGCGCACAATTCCACAATTCTGCTGATGGTTTCTTTGTCCCAAACAATGCCTAGAGGGTTGTGAGGGTTGCAGAATAAAAACATGCTTACTTCCTGGAGTTTATTTTCCAGATCTGCCCAATCAATGCTCCATTTGCCATCTTTTTCCACTAAAGGATTTTCCACAACTTTGTGGCCGGTGTTTTCTACTATTTCATAAAATTCCCCATAAACCGGTGTCTGAATAAGAATCTTTTGATCCTGTCTTGCCCAAAGAATAGCCATAGTAGTCATAGCCGGTACAATACCTAGGCTCCAAGAACAGAAAGCGGGATCAATTTTCCAGCCTTTGCGTCTTAATTGCCAATCACAGCCAGCCTTAAAATAACTGTCAGGCCGGGAAACATAGCCGTAAATCCCGTCTTCAGCTCTTTTCTTTAACGCATCAATAATAGGTTGGGCGGTACGGAAATCCATATCCGCAATCCACAGGGGAATTACATCATTGGTACCGAACTTCTTTTGTCTTTCATCATACTTCGCTGCATAATTTTTACTTCTGTCCACAACTTCATCAAAATTATATTGCATTTCAGCATCTCCTTTTTTTTAACTACCTGCTCCTAGGATATTTCTTACCCCAATTATGTGCCATTTTTTAATAGTTGTAAAATATGATATATTCATTTATAATATTAGTATATACTTATATTAATATAGAATTTTTGCAAAAGGAGAATTGAAAATGAACATCCTAGATATTGAGTCTTTCCTGGCTATAGCTAGTTGCGGTACTATCTCCAAAGCTGCCGAAAAGCTTTTTATCACCCAACCCGCCCTAAGCTTAAAAATAGAAAGTTTAGAAAAAGAATTAGGCTGCAAGCTATTTATCCGAAAGCGGGGCATTCGCAGCGTAGAATTAACAGCTGAGGGTAAGCAATTTATTCAGTTGGCTGACAGATATAAAAGTTTAAGAGACGAAATGCATCATCTGTCTCATACTTCAAGCGAATTGCCCCTCAGGCTCTCAGCCATTAACAGTATAAATACTGTCATTATCCCCAATGTAATCCTTGATTTTTTAAATCAGTTTCCTCATGCCAGGTTAGAGGAAGAAGACCTGGCCAGCATGGCCTCTTATGATGCTATTGAAGCTAAGCTGATAGACCTGGCTTTTATCGTAGATACTCGCTATTCTATTAAGTCTCTCTGCGAACCGCTCTTTTCGGAAAAGATGAAATTTGTTTGCAATGTTAATAATAACTTCCCCCGACATTTAACAGTAAAAAGTCTAGACCAAGACAAAGAAATTTATAGTCCCTGGTTTCTGGAGTTCGAGCAGTGGCATGATCTTTGGTTCAACAGAAATGCCCGTCCCCGGGTACAGGTGCAAACCATGAATCATCTTAGTTTTTTCTTGCAGCAGCCCGGTAGTTGGAGTATTGTCCCTGCTACCGTTGAATATAGTTTGCGAAAATATCCCTATATTGTGTTCCCTAAATTGCATTCTGATATTCCTGACCGTGTGGTTAAATATTTAACCCATACCGACATACAATCCCGCTACACAGTACCTTTTATTGAAGCCACACAAGAATATCTTAAAGAACTGGAAAGCAAGAATTTAATAAAATGTCGCCATTGGTGACAGGCACCAATGGCGACATTTTTAGTGTTTTATTATTATTTTTTTAAAGAAGCATATTTTACTAATTCCTTGAAGAATTTCATGCAAGTATCAACTTTGCAGAGAGCTTTTTCAGGCTTTCCTTGGGCAATTGCCAGGCTGCAGTCATTTTCCGGATGGAATTGGACGCCTACGCAGAAGGTTTTCTTGGGATTTTCAAGACCTTCCAGAATTTCTACGCCGCCTACAACAGTTTTAGCAGTTTGAATCAGGTCTGTTCCATTCACATTTTGTACTGATTGATGATGCCAAGAAGATACATTGGCTAGCTTAGTATCCCCAACAATATGATATAAATGGGAGTTCTTGGTGGTCAATTCTACATCATGGCGTGCATAAGTCCTGTTCTTTGCCCCTACCGGCATTCTGTGGGTATCATGATAAGCAACACCTTTAGCAGCATAGTAAGTAGGAATATCCTGAATGAAAGCACAGCCGGAAACAATACCCATTACTTGTTCACCACGGCAAACCGCTAAAGTAGGAAGGTTTTTGCCAATGCAATAAGCCATTAAAGTATAATCGGAAACATCTCTCGTAGCATTAATTCCTTCGCCCTTATTAGCTTCTTTTTGAGGAAGAGCAAACAAGGTCGGACTAACATCCTCGCCTCCTGTGAAGAATACGGCATCAACGCCCTTCAGCACTGCCGCTGCATTAGTATGTGAAAATGTTTTGCTTTTAATAGCATTGGCGTAGGACTGTTTGAGAGAACCGGATTTAGCTAGGCATTGTGCCGCTACTTTTCCGTCTTTATCATAGACAATATCCTTACTGGTTACTTGCTTTAGTTCTACAGGGATACCGCCGGCAGCTTCAATAACCTTCTTGAAGTTAGCATAATTCTGGGTGTTGCTTTTCCAAGTAATACCAATTACCGGTTTTTTGCTGATTGTTGCTGCTTTAGCGGCAAAAGCCGGAATGGCTCCACCTACAACCATCATTCCCATCAAAGTAAAAGCTGTGATTCTTTGTTTCAAATTGAACTTCATGCTTACTACCTCCCTTTTATTTTTCTTGCCAAATTTTAAACAAGCGACAGAGTTGCCGATTCTCATCCAACAACACTGTCGCTTATATTTCAATTATAGCAACAAAAATAAGTTAGTTCAAGATATTATCTTAGGCAACAGACATCTCTGTTTTTTTATTGCACTTGCTATTATTTTTTGTTAGTCGTATAATTAATTATAAAATTATTTTTAAATTTACCAAACTGTCTAATATAAGTTGCCAAGAAAGGGATGATAGCATGTGTAAACAACGAGGTTTCACTTTAATAGAGTTAGTTATTGTCATTGCCGTGTTAGGCATTTTAGCCGGTATTGCTATTCCCAGATTTTTGGATTCTACTGCCAGTGCCAGAGGCGCTAAGCTAGTTGGCGACCTGCGAACTATTGACAGTGCCATTATGATTTATCAAGCAAAGACCGGTTCCTATCCCACTGAATTAAACCAATTAACAGAAACTACCAATGATGGCAGCGGACAACAATTATTAGCCGCCATCCCGGTACCGCCTACCAGCAATATGCTGGTTGAACAAAATAACGGTAAGGAAAAAAGCTTCACTCCTGATGCAAATACTTATGCTATTACAGATGGCAGAGCAACTTATACCTGTGCAGAAGGAGAAAACAAAAATTTAAATTTTTATCTAGGTTCTAGTTTCACCGACAACTTGGTGAGTACTATCGTTGGTTGGCAAAATGGTTTCACTACAAAAATAAAGGATAACCCCTATATATATGCACAAAATGATTTTCTGGCTACAGGATTAACACAGGAATTAACTTCTGAAGAAGTCAGCAGTCTTCTAGGCGGAAAAACAACTGACACTTCTCTCTACCTTAAATCTGCTACTGCAGTTCTTGAAGATGGCTCATTAGCCAACATCCAATTTGTAACACAGTACAATACTACCTTTCCCAATAGTTCTTGGGAAGCAAAATATAATGCTTGTGCCTTTATTGTCAATGGCGAGGTCTATGCTAATATAAATAATAATGGTGTACTTACTTCTTCGAACAGTTTACCCAGCGCAGTTACATCTCCCAGCGGAAATACATTGACTAGCAACGCTCAATTGGTCCAGTATCTTAAGCGTGAAAATCTGGACGCTAATTGGTTCGTCAGTCAGTTAACAACTGCAGGATATACAAAAATACAGGGTAATTAGTTCAGTCCAAAAGTCCCATAGGTTCATCGTCAGAAGCATGCATCAATAATATGCTTCTGGCGATTTTTTTCTATGGGTTCATTGTCGCCATTGGTGCCAGGCACCAATGGCGACACATAAAGTGCTATAATTAGTATATTGACGAAGGAGGTTGACTAAAATGGGAAAAGTAATTAGACGTGCCGGTGTTAAAGAATTTCTTTTATTATTTATTGGTGCTATTATTTATGGTGTAGGCACGTCGTCTTTTGTTGCCCAGGCTGATATTGCACCCGGTGGTGCTATGGGTATTGCTTTAATGGCAAACTATTTAACAAACTGGCCGGTAGGTTGGCTGACGCTGCTGGTCAATCTGCCTTTGCTTATATTAGCATGGTATTATTTAAGTCATAGATTTGCAGTTCGTACAGGTATAGCCTGCGTAATTTGTTCTTTCATTTTGGATTATATTATTACCCCCAATGTGCCCTTGTACATTGGCGACAGGTTGCTGGGAAGCTTATATGGCGGTATTTTAGTGGGTGTGGGTATGGCCTTTATTTTTATGTCAGGCTGTACAACAGGAGGCAGTGATATTGCAGGGTATTTGCTGCAGAAACATCGTCCCGAAGTTTCTATCGGCAGAGCACTGTTGATTTTAGATAGTGTTATTTTGCTTATTTCTATTTTTGTTTTTCGTGATGTTGACGCAGGACTTTTTGGTTTAGTCAGTTTGTATGCTCAGACGAAAGTAATAGATGCTATGATTTATGGCTTTGATGCAGGAACTAAGGCCACAATCATTACCAGACATCCTGAGGAAATTTCTCAAAAAATCATCGAAATTATGGACCGCAGCGCCACGATTTTACAGGGAAAAGGTGCTTTTAGCGGACAGGATACATCTGTACTTCTTTGCACTGTGCGCAAATCCGAGTTCAGTATTTTAAAACAAATCATTCGTGAGACTGATAAAAACGCCTTTGTTATGGTTACGGAAACCACAGAAGTATTCGGACTAGGTTTCAAAAGCTTTAAAGAAGCAGTACGGTAAAGCATGTAAAAAGCCCTCTGGCTCTATGCCAGAGGGCTTTTTGTCGCCAAAAGTGCCTGGCACCAATGGGGACACCAATGGGATCATCTATGGACCATCGCCATAAAATTATCACATTTGCGTCATAGTTTCGCCCTAGTCATGAATTATGCTAAGAAGCATAGGAGATGAACATATGACTAAAATGTTTAGAAAGACTTTAGTTTTGGCTGTTACGACAGCTCTCTTGTCCGGCTACAACACTATATCTTTGGCTGCAGACCGGGAACAAGGTTTAACCAAGCTAGAAAAAACAACGATTAGTGATGATATGTATTCAGAAAATATGCGAATGAATTCTAAGGGCAACCAGCCTCACGGCATGCCTCCCACGGGAGCACCGCCTAAGGGCAAGCCGCCCATGGGAAAACCACCGGTGGGTATGCCCCCGGCAGGCGGGTCCCATGACGATCAAGGCAAGAAGCTTTCCGACTTTACCGCCGTCAATATGGTGGACGGCATGGAGTTTAGCTTGAACGGTGGCAGTTTCCTGGCAACAAAGGCTGATCAGAATGTAGCACTTGTTAAAAACAGCGGTCGACTGAATATGGATAAAGTAGCACTTAAAAAGCTAGGTGACACTACCAGTCCGGATGGCAGTAATTTCTCCGGGCAGAATGCCGTTTTCTTGGCAGCAGACAGTACAGCTTCTCTGACCAACAGCACTATTTATTCTGCAGCAGAGGGAGCTAATGGCGTTTTTGCCACAGGGAAAAATGCTAAGATTGAAGTAGAAAATTTGAAGATTAATACCACGAAAAATTCTTCCAGAGGTCTGGATGCTACTTACGGCGGTACTATTATTGCCAAAAACGTGGACATTACCACCTGGGGCGCTCACTGCGCTGCTTTGGCTACTGATCGAGGCGAAGGCACCGTGACCGTTTCTGACAGCAAACTAACCACCGCCGGAGAAGGCAGTCCCTGTATTTATTCAACGGGTAATATTACTGTGACCAACAGCAGCGGCCAAGCAACAGGCAGTGAAATAGCTGCTATTGAAGGAAAGA
>Ga0183095_10857_pt1 | contig 50486 bp, 52 predicted proteins | sample BioMet4_FD_130346 | JGI IMG/M metagenome (GOLD analysis project Ga0183095, IMG submission 130346) | Microbial communities from bioreactor (seeded with sewage sludge) at LBNL, California, USA - Biofuel metagenome 4 (v2) (version 3) | ecosystem: Engineered > Bioreactor > Anaerobic > Unclassified ...
AGACACCGTCTGGAAGCGCGATCAAAGCTCCGGTCACTTAATATTCGGCCCCAATGGCCTGAAAAACCGCCCGCGAAAACCAAGAAATGCCGACAATGGAGTTTCCAACTACCTGTTCAGAGATTCCCTAGTTGCCAAACGCACCCAGGCGCTGAAGCTCCGTAATCATTCGTCAGGCCATTTACGACGTCCCTGTGTTCCACCTAGATTCCACCCGGTTACTCTCCTCACGCCCACACACTGCCTTTCCACCAGTAGAGCGAGAACTTACGATATGATTGCCGACCAAAATACAGAAAAACGAAAACTCATCGCTAATTGAGATGCGACTGTCATGATCTTGTCAGACAATGAGACTAAGGTCGATCTCCTCAATAATGAGGCGATTGCTAGGACCATCGTCACGCTGATGCGTGAGCGGCCCGACCACCCGGTAACCATCGGCGTTCACGGCGACTGGGGAGCCGGCAAGTCAAGCGTCCTGGAGATGATTGAAGCCGCCGTTAATGCAGACAATCATGTTCTGTGCCTAAAGTTCAATGGCTGGCGATTTCAGGGCTTTGAAGACGCCAAAATTGCTCTCATCGAAGGCATCGTTACCGGACTCATTGAAAATCGGTCCCTGCTGACCAAGGGCGGAGACGCCGTAAAGGACATCTTTCATCGGATCGATTTGCTGAAGGCGGCCAAGAAAGCCGGTGGCCTGGCCCTCACTGCGTATGCTGGCTTCCACGGTCTCGGGGTCCATGCACTCGCTATCCCGGCTTTCCTCAATACGCTTGAAGGCTGGGCATCTGACCCGAAACAGCTCACAAAAGAGAATGTGGAGTCTGTCCTCTCCGGCGCGAAAGGTCTCCTCAAGCCAAGCTCCGAGACAAGCAATGTCCCGGAAGAAATCGCCGGTTTCCGAAAGGCATTCGATCATCTGCTCGACAAAGCCGGCATCGATCAACTCGTAGTGCTGATCGATGATCTGGACCGTTGTCTTCCCGACACGGCAATTGAAACACTCGAAGCTGTGCGCCTGTTCCTTTTTACTTCACGCACAGCATTCATCGTGGCCGCGGACGAAGCGATGATCGAATATGCCGTCCGTAAGCATTTCCCGGATTTGCCCGATACCACGGGTCCGCAGACCTACGCCCGAAACTATCTCGAAAAACTCATCCAAGTTCCGTTCCGCATCCCGTCCCTTGGAGAGACCGAAACTCGCATTTATGTAACCTTGCTCTTCATCGGAGCCGAACTCGGCGAAGACGACCCCGACTTCGCAAAACTTATTTCTGTCGCGCGCGAACGACTGAAGCGCCCCTGGACGGGGATCGCCCTAGACATGGCGACGGTAAAGAAGGCACTAGGCGGCAAGGCTGATCGCGCCCAGAACGCTCTGATTTTGAGCGCCCAGCTTGGACCTATTCTAGCGAGCGGCACCAAAGGCAATCCTCGCCAGATCAAGCGCTTCCTAAACACACTGTTGTTACGTCAATCTTCCGCGAATGCCCGTGGTTTCGGCGACGATGTTAAGTTGCCGGTACTCGCCAAGTTGATGCTCGCAGAACGCTTTATTCCACGTCTGTTCGATCAGATCGCAACTTCGGCGGCCTCTGTTGCTGACGGTATTTGCACCGACCTGGTCCGGCTGGAGGAGGAGGTGTCGGACCGTAGGGAAGAATCTCCGAGACCTGTCTCCCCCGCGGAGGCGAAGGGACCTTCTCGCTCCAAGGCTTCGTCCAAAGCCGAATCGGCAAAAAGCGTAGACAGCGCGCAGTTAACTGAGTGGCATTCATCTCCGGCAGTCCGCTCGTGGGCGCAGATCGAACCGTTCATTGGCGAACTGGACTTGCGGCCGTATCTCTTTGTGGCGAAGGATCGCAAAGATTATTTTGGCGCTACCACGGTTCTTGGACAGCTTGCCAGTGTCGCGGAGAAGCTCCTCGGACCGAAATTCCTGGTTCAGAGTCTTGATACGGAACTGCGTCAGCTCGCCGTTCCCGAGGCCGCCCAGGTTCTTGACCTCGTCCGTGCCCGGGTCGTGGGGGGCGATACCTTTGATACAGAGCCTGCCGGAGCCGCAGGAATAGCGGTACTGGTAAAGGCACATCCGGCCCTCCAGGCAAATCTTCTCGATTTTCTCGAAGCGCTGCCGCGGCAAAGACTAGGCCCGTGGGCATGCAGCGGTTGGGAGGGCGTGATCAAAGACCCGGATCAAAGCCGGCGATATGATCAATTGCTCGAAGCGTGGAAGACAGACGGCAGCCCGCTTCTTAAGGCCGCAGCAGGCGCCGCATTGCGCACCCGCAATCAAGGAGTACAGCGCTAATGGGTACTTCCAACGCAAACGGGGGGCAAGGCGGTAACACGCCCCTCATTCCGAGTTGGCTGCCGCCCGACGGCAGCCCCGCGCCGACTCCGCTGTCTCCGGCCGCGCCGCCGCCACTGCCACCTGACCTACCACCTGGTGCTCCACCGTCAGCGCCCGCACCTGCGCCTCCCGTCCTTCCCCCAATACCTCCGCCAGGGCCTGGCGATAGGTTCACTGCTCCCCGCGGCAATTTTTCACGTTTTGTCAGCTCGGGCGGCACTGATCGCGCCAGTCTGGGCCGTGCTCTGTCGAGTTATGTATCTTCCGCATCGGGCGGCAGCCGCACGGCAGCCCAGCGCATGGCGAGATCCCCGGCGTCCGGTGCTCCGCTCCTCAGTTTTCTTTCTGGTGTCTTTGCCAATGGTCCGCGGGAAGCTCTTCGCGCGCTCAACCTCGAAAGGCTTGCTGGCCGGCCTATTGAAGAAGTGTTTCTCGGCCTAATGGAATATGTCTGCCCCGAAGGCGGCACGGTGGACGAAGGTATTGCACGGGACGCTTTCATTGAGACAATCGCTGATCTGGCAGAAAGCGGAATCTCCGACTTCGATGCCCTCACAGCCGACCAAATGCAGACGATCTTCGAACTCTACGCGACACATGCGATCGAGACGCGCCTGTGTAACGACATCGGGACGAAGGCCATAACTCTGCCGCCCGATGCGGTACAGGCAGCATCTGTCCAGCGACAGCTCCTCGATTTTGTTCGCCGCAGTGTCGCTGATTCGTTGACCCAAGCACGGGCAGCCATGCAGGCCCTTACACCTGAACGAGTTTTCGGATTTGTCACTCGCGTTTATGAACAGGCTTACGCGATCATGCATAGCATGGCGGAAGCGGAGGCGGAGGCGTAACCCAACATGAAGCGTCACCTTATTGTTGGACGTTTCGGCAATTCTGATGAAACGGAAATTCCAAGTGCCACCGAAGAAATGATGACCCGCCTGGAGTTTGTCGTTGCCAAGAATCGCCTTGAACATGACATAAGTAGTTCTCTTGATGGCTTAGCCAAGATCGGCGTTTTTCCCTCCGAGATTGGGCTTGATCTTCTGGTTCTTGCCGCGCACGTGCAAGCGTCCGATACGAGGATTTCACGGTCCACAGAATCACAGGATGGCTGGACCCGGGAGATTCGCCTCGTGGTTCCGGTCAGTGATCCGGCACGATGGAACACCGCGATACCCCTGCTTCAGCGTCTCCTCAATTTCTTGACGGGCGACAGGTGGACGATCGGGTTCAGACCGCGACCTGCTGGATTCGAGAAAGCGGTTCGCAGGAAGCTGCCGCAATTGATACCTGCACCATTCGACCGCCTCGCTTTGTTTTCAGGCGGTCTCGATAGCTTGATAGGAGCAATCGATTCCTTGGAGCAGGGAAAGACGCCTCTGTTTATCAGTCACGCGGGAGACGGCGCCACGAGCGATGCACAGAACAAGCTTTTGGGAGCCTTGGAGAAAAATTATCCGAAACAGCATTTTGCACGCTTGCGAATTTGGATGGATTTTCGCAACTGGGGCATACCTGGCATTGACGCTGAGAAAACAACCCGGGGACGATCCTTCCTGTTCTTCGCGACGGGCGTATTTGCAGGTACTGGCCTTGAGGGAAGCTTCGTTCTTAACGTTCCCGAGAACGGTCTCATCGCACTGAATGTTCCACTTGACCCGCTTCGTCTGGGCGCGTTCAGTACCCGCACGACCCACCCCTTTTATATTGCGCGGTGGAACGAACTCCTGGATATTTTGGGTATCTCAGGCCGCGTCGAGAATCCCTATTGGGACAAGACTAAAGGAGAGATGGCCGCAGCTTGTCGAAATCCGGCCCTGCTCGCGAAACTCGCTCCCAAGTCCCTCTCATGCGCATCACCGACTAAGGGGCGATGGTTTGGTCTGGGCGCCGGCCACTGCGGTTTCTGTTTGCCATGTCTGATCCGTCGGGCCGCGCTGCTCGATTTAGGCGATAGCACCACATATTCCCTATCGGATCTTACTGACCATGAACTCAACACGCGCGAGGCTGAGGGACAACAGGTACGATCCTTCCAATATGCGATCGACAAAATCCGCCTGAAACCGGAACTGGCTGCTCTCTATATCCATAAGCCGGGCCCGTTGTCAGACGAGTCACCGGCTCGTCAGGCGGCACTTGCCGATGTTTACAAGCGTGGACTAGCGGAGCTTGATAGACTTCTCGCAGGCGTTCGCACCAGCCCGAGTTAATCCTCCATGAAGGCTGCTCTCGTCGATTTTCACTGTCACCTTGACCTTTTCCCGGACCTCGCTTCGGCCATCAGCGCTGCCGAGACTGCCGGTATTTACACTCTGACCGTGACGACTACACCAAGGGCATGGCCGCGAAATTACGATCTCACGCGCAAGACGAAATACATCCGCGCCGCCCTGGGCCTTCATCCGCAGCTCGTCGCAGAACGCTCCGCCGAGATCAAGCTTTGGGAGGAATATTTGCCGCACGCGCGCTACGTCGGAGAGGTTGGGATCGACGCCGGTCCGCAATATTACCGCTCTGTCGATTTACAAAAGGAGATCTTCGCGACAATTCTGCGGAAGTGCGCAGAGACAGGCGGCAAAGTCCTAACCGTTCATAGCGTTCGCGCCGCTACAGCCGTGCTCGATCTGATCGAATCGCATCTGCCTCGCCACCGGGGCCAAGTCGTTCTTCATTGGTTCACAGGCTCCAAGTCAGAGGCGCGCCGCGCCGCTGATCTTGGCTGCTATTTTTCGGTTAATGCTGCGATGATGCGCAACGAACGTGGCTGCGGTCTCGTTGCGGCATTGCCGTCTGATCGCCTCCTCACCGAAACGGACGCGCCCTTCACGCGCGCCGACAATCGTTCCACCTCTCCGAGCGATGTCAAAGCGACAGTAGAGGCGCTCGCGGCGCTACGGCGAGAGACGCCGGAAAATATGGCGCACATGATAAGTTCGAATCTGCGGGCAGTCCTTGGTGACGCAGGAGCGCCACTGGACGACTGAATTAAATCATGGTCGGAACACAATCGAAGCTCTTCACGCTGGCGGCGCAAAAATCTGATTGATAATCTCGCAGACGATCTGGATTTGCAGAGATGAGTCCAGGAACCCACGTGTCGCTTCGTCGACAGAGTCCCGCTTCGATTTCTAAACCCAGAGTTTTAGACACTACCTCAGGTCGCCATCTCCGGCGGCCTGTTTTCATGCAGTTGCGAAGGGGCTTGGCTGAGCCCTTTTGACACTAGGTCGGCTGAATGTTGCTCACGCAGGATTCGGCACACGCTGGTGCGGGAGATGCGGTAAGCCTTCGCCAGTTCGCTCAGGCTCAGACCGCGAGCGCGATCGCGAAGCAACGCGGGACGGTCCACATCGAGGGGAGCACGACCGATCCGTCGTCCTTCGAGCTTGGCTCGCCGCATGCCGGCACGCACCCTCTCAATAATAAGGTTGCGCTCCAGTTCGGCGATGGCGCCGATGATGACGATCAGGGCGCGGCCCAGCGGGCCGCCGCTGTCGATGTTCTCGCGGAAGGAGATGAACTCGATCTCGAGATGATTCAGCTCGTCGAGGACCTCCAGGAGATGACGGACCGACCGCGCCATGCGGTCGAAGGCCCAGAGCAGAACGACATCGAACTTGCCCCGCCGGGCATCGGCCAGGAGCTGATCGAGCCCGGGACGCTTGGACTTGGCACCGCTGATCTTGTCGGTGTATTCGCTTACGATCTCAAAGCCACGCTGCGCGGCCAGGCCGCGCAGATCATGGAGCTGGGTCTCTGGGTGCTGATCGATGGTCGAGACTCTCATGTACAGCGCGGCCCTTTTCATCCCCGGCGCGCCGCCTTCTTCTTCGGAGCCGTGCCGTTCTTGGCAACGTACTGTTCAATGAACTCCAGCAATACATCGGTCATGTTGACGCCGTTGGCGGCGGTCGCCGCCTTGAAGGCATTGTGCAGTTCGACTTCAACATTCAAGTTCATTCTTTTCACCTTGCTCTCTTTCGTTCTACCCACCTCCAATCGCGGGGCCGGCCGCCCCGCCCGGAGGTGAGTCTATACGCTAATGAGTACCATTGCATCCACATTCCGGCCGAACCTGTACTAGCCACGCTGCTGGGCGGCGCGGGCCAGCAGGGCAATCAGATCCAGATCCGACCACCGGACCTGCAACGTCCTGACGATCGAGATGATCACCGGCAGTTCGTCCGGCACCAGCTGTCCTCCAGAGCCAGCCATTGCGACAGTTTCAGCCCGGACAGCTCGGCGGCCCGCTCAACAGTGAGGCCCAACTGCTCTCGGCGTTTACGGCTGTAACGGGCGACGGTCGAAGCCAGCCAGCTCCGTTCGTTCTCGGTCTTGGCGATGCGTGCGGAAGGTGCGATGGAACCGATTCGTGACATACTCATATACTCCGAACTCCTGAAGGGCGGCCCTGTCAAGCAGAACCGCCGGAATAATCACAATGCTGAGTATGTACTCACAGCGGATCGGAACCAAAGATACGAAGAAATCTCCATCAAGGACGCGCTTGCTATTCAGAACGCGGCCTTCATGATCCCGCGCGCCATGACCACCATCGTGCAGGAAGGCATCGAGCCGATGCTCATCGCCTCCAGCCTGCTGCAGAAGGTGGCTTACAAGCCCGGCATGACCACCGTCTTCCCGGCCATCGAACCTCTCCGCGCCGACGAAGCCGGCGACGGAATGGATCTTCCCATCTACAACATCAACATCGCTGGCGCCCAGAGCTTCGGTGTGACCGCCAAGAGACATGGTCTGCGCCTGAAGATCGCCAAGAGTAGGTCTCTTTGTCCTGTGCCGGAACAACAAACTCGCGTACGCGCGAGCAAACGACGGAGAGACGGTCCCCGCCATACTCTCTCGTGTCCAGGCTCACATCGAGGTCGGACAAAACCGGCCGGACCGCAGGGGAACATATGGTTCCCCTGCAGAGCACTGGGACTTTTCGCCACGAACGTGATGCAGATCACAAGGAAATTGCCGACATAGTATAGGCAGATCGTGTCCAACCCGATATTTTTCTCCGTCAACTTTTCCTTCTGTCCCCTGCATACATCGATCGAACAAAAGAGAAGTGTCCGGACAGATAGATATGGGAAGAATCAAAAATTGCTTTGAGGACTCTCCACGAGAAAGTACAGAGAGAGTTTGGAAAATATTCTTTACGCGCGTCCCGGCTGTCGGCTATCGCCGACCAACACCGGGTGAGTCGGTTAACAGGTTGGGACATTGCGCGTGGTACGTTTGAACGGTGCAGACCGGTGCGCATTGGAGCTTCGATCAGTCATTATCAGAAATACCGGGTCGCACTGAAGCCTTCGTCCTTATTCAATCAAACTAAACTACCGAAATAAACAAAGGCTCCGATTGTGCCGGCCGTTGTTCTTTGGTTGAGGACCAAGAAGCTGGGTCAGGAGAAGCCTTCATGATTATTGTAGGGTGCGATTTCCATCCCAGTTGGCAACAAGTTGCGTTTTTTGATTCCACAACAGGTGAGGTTATCGAACGTAAGCTAGGGCGTGTTAACACTAGCGAAGCGCCTCGATGATGAGTGCGAAGCAGATGAAGGCCATAAACAGGCAATCGAGTTTCTCGAAGCGCGAGAAGATTCTGCGGTAGCCCTTGAGACGGCGGAACAGACGCTCGATTTCATTGCGCTTCTTGTACAGAGCGCGATCATAGCGCCAAGGATCGACGCGGTTCGATTTGGGAGGAACCACCGGAACCATTTCCAAGTCGAACACCAACTGGCGTGTCTCATTGCCTTCGTACGCTCGGTCCATGAGCACGGGCATGCCCGGAAACGAGCCGAGCTCGCGCAGCAGTTCGCGGCCTTCGGGCGCATCGTGGGCGTTGCCGGGCGAGAGTGCGAAGGTTATTGCGGTTCGATCATTCGCGGCAACCATATGAATCTTGGTGGTCCATCCGCCGCGAGGCTTGCCGATGGACTGGGGCCCGTTTTTTTTAACGCGCCGGTGCCATCTGGATGCACCTTCACCGATGTGGAGTCGAGGCTGAAGGCCTCAATGCGGATACGCACGATCTGCTCCATCTGCATCTTCTCGAAAATGCGGTCCATGACTCCGTTCTTCGACCAGCGGTTCATGCGGGTGTAGATGGTGTGCCAGTTCCCGAATCGCTTGGGAAGTCCGCGCCACTTGCACCCGTGCTCGGCAACATAGAGTACGGCATTGAGAAACTGGAGGTTCGATAAGCTTACGTTTCCGCGCTGTACTGGCAAGCTATCTTGTATCCGCACAAACTGCTCTTCGGTGATTTCCATCTACTTCAAATTACACCAAGAGCGCCAAAGTAGTGTTAACACGCCCTAATTCAAACTGGTACAAAATTCGCCGGGCACTCCAATTACGGCACCGCCGGAACTTTTTCCGGTTCTTTCACCGGCTCATGTACCGGTTCTTCCGCTGGCTGATGTAACGGTAGTGGTACCGGCTCTTCCAATGGATAATGAATCTCATGCTTTCGTGGTTCTCCAATCTGCGCCATTCCTGGAATCTCCTTTCCCGTTAATCAATGATTGCTGCTTTACTGAATATCGCATGGTTATATCTCTGACTGTGAGTGCTTTCAGTGTTCTGACTCCGGCGCAGTTGCTCCGCAGCTTGGCAGCGGGCACCGCTAATCTTGCTCACATACATGATCTGCTTACACATCCCTCAACTGCTCCTCGTCCATTCCGAAGTAGTGGCCGATTTCGTGGATGATGGTGCGCCGGATTTGTTCGCGGAGTTCGGCCTCGTTAGAGCAGACGGCTTCGATGTTCTTTTGATAGAGAACGACGTAATCAGGCCCGGTCGGCATGTCGAAGACGCTCTTTCTGGTCATGGGCACCCCATGAAAGATGCCTAGAAGAAGTTTCCGCGGCTTTCCCGATTGACCGGGTGGGAGGTCTTCCACCAGCACAGCGACATTGCGAATGCGCGTGCGAAACTCTTCCGGAAGCGTATCGAGCACTTCCTCAACGATCTTGGCGAACTGACCGCGCTCCACGAGTCCTCTCCTTGCGCCGAAAATAATAGCAGTGAGCGGAGTCTCGCAATAGTCGAATCACCCCGAAATGGGGTTAGAGCGCTGCGCCGAGTGAAAACGCTCGGGATGACTGCAAGAAATTAACACAACGAGTGCGCCACACCTATCATGCGGTAACATCATTTCGAAAACTCGGCTTGAGGTATGAGGATGGCATGTAATCCGGATGTATTGAAACATGTTCCGCTGTTTGGATTGCTGGACGGAGATGAGTTGGCGGTTCTTTCGGGCCAGGTTGATGTGGTGCGTTTTGATCCGCGCCAACGCATTTACAAGATCGGCGACAAGGACTCGCGAGCCTACGTGGTAATTTCCGGCAGCGTGCAGGTTGTGACCGTGGACGAGGATGGACAGGAAGTGGTCGTCGACAATCCCGCGCCCGGACAGTTCTTCGGCTTCGCCTCCATGATCGACGGAACTCCGCACCAGACCAGCGCCATAGCCATCGAAGCTACGGAGTGTATCGAGGTCAACCGTAACGACATCTCCGTCCTGCTGCAGCGCAAACCGATGGCCGGCATGGACCTGCTGACCATGCTGGGCCGCCAGTTTCACGCGTCGCAAGAATTGGTGCGCGTGCGTTCGTCGCGCCACCCCAATGAAATCATCGACGAAGAATTCCGCTTCGGTGATCGGATCGCGGATTTGGTTGCACATTTTGGAGGTTCCTGGACTTTCATTATCTCGTTCCTGCTGGTGATGATTGTCTACACCATAATCAACGTCCGGCTCGGCCGCTCGGCGTGGGATCCGTATCCGTTTATCCTGCTCAACCTGTTCCTCTCGATGTTGGCAGCGATCCAGGCGCCGGTCATCATGATGAGCCAAAACCGCCAGGACACGAAGGACCGTCTGCGTGGCGAACTAGACTACGACGTGAACCGGCGCTCGGCCAACGACATTCAGGGACTGGCCCGAAAGTTGAACCTCGTTGCCGAAAAAGTAGGCGATATCGAGGACTTGCTTCGGGATAAACGCGAGCGCGATCCGCTTGTCCCACGCTAGCGTGTAAGCCGCAGAAGGCCAGGTAGTCGCACCAGCGGTCCTATTCTGCAGGAAGTGCGGATGCTTCTTCGTCAGGCAGCGCCAGAAGTGGTCCCCGACATTGAAGTCGAGAGCCTGTCACTACCCTGCTTGCAGCAATGACATACAACGGAAGTTGAGATAAAGTCTGCGTGTGCAACTGCTGATGATCCTGAAGCTACTGAGTCTGTTGATGCTGGCCAACGGCACGCCTGTGATAGCAAGGGCTATCCTGCGCGACTCTTTTTTTCGCCCCGTCGATGGGGGTTTCAGGTTTATCGATGGGCAGCCACTGTTTGGCCCATCGAAAACAATACACGGAATTGTCCTCTCGGTCCTGGTCACATCGCTGTGTGCGCCACTGATTGGATTGGAATGGAAGATCGGAGCTGTCATGGGTAGCGTAGCCATGGCGGGCGACCTCTTCTCCAGCTTCGTGAAACGTCGTTTCCATCTGCCGTCTGGGAGCAGGGCTACCGGCCTGGATCAGATTCCCGAATCTTTGTTTCCGCTTCTTGTCTGTAGCAATTCGCTGTCTCTTACAGCCCTGGAGATTGCTGTCACAGTTGTGATCTTTTTCATAGGAGCTGTTCTTGTTTCTCGCCTCTTCTTCAAGTTCGACCTGCGTGATCGACCAAACTAGGCAGGGCCAATGCGAGCAGTCAGGCACATCTCAAATGATGCTCAGTTTTCGCTGCCACAACAGGCGCGGCAAATCGTTCGCCGCCTTCCAGCACTACGCCTTCGCCGGGAATGACCTGCGCGAATGGCAGTGGAATCTACTCTTGCTCTTCCAAAGCCCGCAATGCAAGACCGCTGGCCACCGAGGTAAACTCGTTCCCAGTGCGCACTCGCTCCTTGCCGAAGCGCGTCTCGAAGATGCGCCGCACAGCGGGGACAAACGATGTTCCTCCCGTCAGGAAGGCACGATCCACCGCACGCGCATCCACCCCGGTTGCAGCCAGCAGTCCGTCCACGCACTGCTCGATTTGTTCCAGTTCCGTGGCGATCCAGCCTTCAAACTCCGCCCGTGTCACGGTGATTCGCAGCGCCAGACCGCCCTCGTGAAAACTGAATTCCGCGCGCTCCTTCTGCGATAGCTCGAACTTCACCCGCTGTACCGCCTGGTGCAGCTGAAAGCCCAGGTCTTCGTCCACTAACATGATGAGCGATTCAATCTTTTCCGGATCCAGCGCTCTTGCCAGCGCGCTTTTCAGCAGTTCCATCACCTGGCGTGTGCGCAGAAACGAGAGGTAGTGCCAGCGCTCCAGGTTCGCGTAAATCCACGCCGGTACCGCCGGCAATATCTTTTTGCCGGAGCGTGCTAGCGTATCGGATCCGAGTTTCGGAGAAACCAGTTTACGAACGATTCGGGCATCAAAGGCATCGCCCGCCAATCCCACGCCGCTATTACCCAGCACACGTTTCGACTTGCGTTTCTTTTTCGTGGCTGGCCCGACGTGGAGCAGCGAAAAGTCGCTTGTGCCGCCGCCAAAATCCCCGATCAGAATCAGTTCGTCGTGATCGAGCGTGGACTCATAGGCATAGGCTGCGGCGACCGGCTCCATCTCGAACTCCACCCGTTCCCATCCCGCCAGCTTAAACGACTGGCGCAGGCGGTCAAGTGCGTAGCTTTCGTCTTCGTCGCTCTCCGCGCCAACGAAGCGAACCGGGCGGCCCACTGTGGCTTCCCGCACTGGCACGCCAAATTGGCGTTCGGCATGAAGCCGCAGATCGGCGAGCATACGCGAAGTCAAATCCTCCAGGGTGTAGTGCCGCCCCATCACCTCGGTGCCGGTTAGCGTGCGGCAGGGCAGGTACGATTTCAGCGACTGAATCAGCCGTCCCTTGTGCTCGGCCTCCAGATACTGCTCGATCGCCCACGGCCCGGTCCACGATTGCAGGCGACGTCTCCCATTCTCTCTGTGATTTTCGAGATAGAGCACCGAGCGAAAGGATTCCGTGCAGCCCGCCGCCGAGACAAAGCGAACCAGTTCGCTCGACTGCCCTGTGGCCAAAGCCAGCGAACTGTTGGTGGTTCCGAAATCGATACCAATGGCAGGGGAAAGAGATTGAGTAGACTTCACATCCTATTATTCCGCAAAATCCGCTTCGAGCGTTGGGGGTTGGAAAAAGCGGTGATCTCGGCGTCAGGAACTGCCCCACCACCTTTAGTCGGCAGAACCGGCAGCTCCATCGGCGGAACCCTGCTTCCGTTGGCTGGCCAGCAGTCAGGCACATCGCAAATGATGCAGGGTAATTTCTGGTGGACAGTTAAAGCGGACCGCGACGATGCTTGATCCGACCCCAACCGAGGTGTAGCCCGCCAGCGTATGGTAGTTCCACGACCCGGCTCCCATGCTTCTGGGCAGAACGGAATCCAGAGTGATCGGAATCGAACCGGGCAGACATACCTGCCCGCCATGCGTATGCCCGCTCAGCATCAGCTTAAAGCCGCTATGCGCGGCCTGACGGTAGATCTCTGGCGTATGGGAAAGCAAAATGGAAAATTCGCCGCAAGGGATCTCCGAGGCTGCGTTTTCCAGGTTGTCGGCCCGGTAGTAGTGAGCATCGTCGACGCCTGCCAGATGGATGCGATGATCGCCACGCCCAATCGAGTCGTATTCGTTGAGCAACATCCGTATTCCCATTTCTTCCATTCCAGGGACCATACGGATCGTATCGTGATTGCCCAATACGCCATAAACCAATTCCTTGAGATGGGAACGGACTCGCGCCAAGCCCTCCAAGGTCGCGTCAAACGGCCCAAAAGTGTTTCCCCGGAAATCTCCTGTCAGAACGCAAATGTCGTACTCCAGGTCGGGCAGATACTCTATCAAGCGCTGCATAGGCCCTGGGTTCATGTCCACGTGCATATCGCTGATATGCAGGATGGTGAATCCGTCAAACAGTGATGGAAGATCTAGCAGCTTAATCTCGTTGTGCCTTACCTGTATGCGTTCTGTGTTCTTACAGCCACGCCAGTACAGCCCGGCCAGCCTTAGCGTAGTTCGAATCACGGCATGGGCGGAATACCAGTTTTCCGGGTGAAAGAAGTTGATGCCCTGACCAAAGATATCCTCGTGATCTTTCTCGATTCCCAGACGCTGTTGCGCCTGCACTCGTCCGAGGCGTCGCTCCAGCTTTAGGTAAGTGTCGTCCTGCGTCGATGGGCTGTGTGCCACTGAACTGCCCTCGTCAGCGAAGTCAGATTGGATGTTACTGCGAATCTGGCTTGAAGGTTAGGAAATCTGAAACTTCCACAGTGGAGCTTGCCCCGTGGTGCGATGACTTCATTGATGCGCCGCGTCAGATTTCGGACCGGTTCCTTGCCCGAAGTTCTTACTGAGATTAGGTATAGAAAGTACCCGAGAAGTAACCGTCTGCATCTGGCCGATGTGGTCTGACACTCGCGTATGGGTATCATAAAGACCAAACTCGAATCGCCCCTGACCTGCCCGAGGTTTTGTACCAAGTGGAATGTTAGTGTACCGCTTTGTTGATCGATAGTCCGTCGTCGTCGCCGAGGGTGTGGAGATGTGGGAAACGCGCAGCGTTTTCCATATGTCCTTGCCCCGTTTCCGTTTCCGGAAGAATCGTCACTGGCGCTGGCGGCCGGTAGCCCAGCCTGAGAGGGTGTCCGCGTGGTCAGTGGTCTGTCCCTATTCGCCCATTTTCCGGCATAATGGTAGTAGGACTATTCAGACCATGACGGCGGATGCATACCGCGAGTCAGACCGAGCGTTGGAATACAGATTTTCTTCCCTCTGATATCTCCCCCGACCTCAAAACAATTTGAGAAGACAGCCCGCCAGGCTGAGGGGATTTTCCCGGCCATTTAACTGAAAAGGATGTTTTGAAATGCCCTTGAACTGCGGAATTGTAGGCTTGCCCAATGTTGGCAAGAGCACCATCTTCAACGCCCTTACGGCGGCCGAGGCCCAGGCGGCCAACTACCCGTTTTGCACAATCGATCCCAACGTCGGCGTCGTCAGCGTTCCTGACGAGCGGATGGATCAGATCACCAAGTTCGTCAAACCGAAGAGCATCGTTCCAACAACGATGGAGTTCGTCGACATTGCCGGCTTGGTCGAAGGCGCAAGCAAGGGTGAGGGACTCGGCAATCAATTTCTGGGACACATCCGCTCGACCGACGCGACCTGCCACGTTGTGCGCTGCTTTGCCGACCCGAACGTGATTCACGTGGCTGGCGGCGTGAATCCGCTACATGACATCGACATCATCAACACCGAACTGCTATTGGCTGATCTTGAGACGGTCGAAAAGCGCTGGGCCAGGACCGAAAGAGCCGCGCGCAACACCACGGACGTCGGTGTCAAGTGCGAGGCAGAGGCTCTGAAGAAGCTTCTGGAGGGCCTTCAGGCTGGCCGGCCTGCCCGCGTTATTGAGCTCACCGCAGAGGAGCGGATTGCCGCGTACGATCTCCATCTGATCACCGCCAAGCCGGTGCTGTTTGTGGCCAACGTGGATGAAGCGGGTCTCAAAGATGGCAACGATTGGGTGGCCGCCGTGGAAAAACGCGCTGCGGAAGAAGGCGCGCAGGTGGTACGCATCTGCGGCGCGATGGAGGCCGAGATCGCTCTGCTCGAACCGGACGAACGGGCGGAGTTTCTGGCCGACATGGGCCTGGCTGAGCCGGGGTTGAACCGGTTGATTCACGCTGCTTATCGACTGCTCGGGCTCATCACCTACTTCACCGCCGGAGTGCAAGAGGTGCGTGCCTGGACCATTCCCGACGGCGCCAAAGCCCCGCAGGCGGCGGGCGTAATCCACAGCGACTTCGAGCGCGGCTTCATTCGCGCCGATGCCTATCATTGCGAAAATCTCTTTGCCTTGGGCAGCGAACAGGCCGTCAAGGAAAAAGGCCTTTACCGCTCGGAAGGGAAAGAATATGTCGTTAAAGATGGCGACATTTTGTTTTTCAAGTTCAACGTATAAGTGAGTGCGTGACGCCTCCAGTAGGTTTTCAGGAACATGAGAAAGAAACGGCTTTCATGCTGCGGATCGTTGTCTAAACGATTTCCGCTTCCTTTGTGGGCCTATCAGGTTCTGGCTGCTTCCTCGCATTCTCCGCTGCTGCTACGGCTCGTTTGACGCGGCAGATCTCGGCGAAGCGCAGCAGTTTCTGGCGGTTGTACTGATTGCCTCTAATCGCGGCGGCGAGAGCCTTTGGCCCAATGTCGGTCCCTATCTTGTCCGCATATTTAAAGCAGTCCGCGACGGTTTTCATCGGACTATAAACGCGAACAGGAACGCCACCAACCCTGAGGTTGACTACACCTTGCGTCATGGCATCGCCAGAGAAGAGAACGAACTCGATTGGAACTGAGTCGACCCGTGGTTCGCGCGCCTTCCTGTCAATCGCCATCCAGATAGCTTCAGGCTCCTTTTCAACAAGTCCGTGGAACCATAGAGCAGAGAACAGGCACACAATGCCTTGCGGAACTCGCTTGCATGCCTCTGCGATTCGCTGCTGGGGAGTTTTAATATGACCAGAAAGGGCGTATGTTCCGCGGCCGACTCGCTCGATCAATCCAGCATTACAGGCCTCACCAACGTACTGCGTATGAATCCCTGCGCGCTTGAAGTCTCGGTTTCGCGCGACTCCTAACTCCGTCACAAGCTGACTAACACGCTCTCGCGGCGTCACGGCGTTCACAGATCATCTCCGCTCGCCGAAAATGCCTCGCAACCCCGCTCCAGTTGCGGGTTTTGGCAAAATGTCGGCAGATAGAGAATTTATAACACGAGATTTTTGGCTTCAGTTGCATGTTAAGTTGCATAGTTGTGCCCGAACTGCCGCTTTTTACCCGAATTGTACCCGCTAATAATGCCGTAAATTGCTGATTCCGAACAACAGGGGTGAGCTCGGGGGCGTTTGCTAAACCGTTGTACGGTCAAAAGCTGTACCGGGGGTTCGAATCCCCCTCTCGCCAGACCTTTCCTTTCAATTACTTCCAAGCCAATCCAACACTTTCCAAAGCTGAATCCAGCTCTGCTGATGTCCGATTGATGTCCGACAAGCTCAAAACCAGCTCAGGATTCACGTGGGCTGCTCATTTGACGGCGGATTTTTCCATTCTTCTGCGTACTTGAGTTGGACGACACGTGAGCCATTCTCAGTTCGCGATGTTGCCGGTCAATGAGGTTAGCGAACGCGCCGAGGGAAATCGAGTACGAGGAGTATCCAAGAGGGACATCACGTCTACGCGGTCCACACTCTTGCAGTGTCAATGTCGCGGTTCAATTCAGTTCAGAATTCCTGTTATAGATGGGCTTGATGACCTTGCGCACAATCTCTGGAAGGTTCGTCGCCGAAAAACAGCGAGCTGGCACCCGCGGCTCCGGTACACTTGAGTAGAACAACTGCGCCGCCCGATGAATCTGCTTCAGACCTTCGTACCAAAGTTCCGCTGCCGTTTTTACCTCTTTTGGGACAAAAAGGCACCTTACTGAATGCTCTGGCGGCCAGCAGGCTGCGTTTGTGTCAAAACTCCCTTCGCTGCCGCCTCGGCAACCTCGTTCTCAAACCGCGCCATCGCCTCGCTCACATCGCTTGCCGCCGTCTTGATGTAGTAGTTCGCCGTCGTACTCACGTTGGCATGGCGCAGAATGGCCTGAATCACCTTGTCCGGGTTCCCAGCCTGTAGAGGTTGCTCCCAAGCCATGTCCACCCATCCAAGTTTTTTACCTCAATCCGAGCCCAAGCCTTTTCATCCGAACAGGAGTTTAACTACCCGCAAGGCCAGACCAATAGCCTCACATCCTATGAAGGCAGCGGAGGCATCGTCCTCGGGGGATTCCTGCGCCGCATTCTCATTGCGCTCGATCGCGGCGATCTCGCGAAACTACCGTTCAGCGACGACGTCAACAAGGAGAGCCGGTTGCTGATGCGGCGCAACGTGCGAGCTCGCGTGTCAACCCTGGCGCCATTCCTCACCTACGAATCAGATCCATACATCGTGGTCGGCGATGATGGCAGGCTAATGTGGATCATGGATGCTTTCACGACCTCTGACAGTTATCCATATTCTCGACATTACTCTTTCGGCGGTAATCACATTAACTACGCGCGGAACAGCGTGAAGGTGGTCGTGGATGCCTACGACGGGACCACGACTTTTTATGTGTTTGACCCGGAGGACCCGATCATCGCAGCGTACCGCAGCATTTTCCCGAGCCTTTTCAAGGACGCGTCGGCAATGCCTGCCGGTTTACGTAAGCACGTGCGCTACTCCGAGTTATTGCTCAAGTTACAGGCGGAAGTGTACGGCCTTTATCACATGACCGATCCGGAGGTGTTTTACAACCGCGAGGATCTGTGGGCGCCTGCCACCAAAAGCGGCGTGAATGAGCGTGGCGAGCCCACGACACAGCCGATGGAACCGAACTACGTGCTGATGAAGCTGCCTGGAGAAGCCGGGGTGGAGTTCGTCGACATTCTTCCGTTTACGCCCTCCAACCGGAATAATCTGATTGGCTGGATTGCCGGACGCAGCGACGGCGCAAACTACGGGAAGACGGTAGTCTACAACTTTCCCAAAACAAAGCTCGTTGACGGCCCACAGCAAATTGAGGCTCGGATCGATCAGAACGCGCAGCTTTCAGGGCAGTTGACTCTTTGGAATCAGCAGGGCTCGCATGTGCGGCGCGGTAACCTGCTTGTGATCCCGATGGGGAGCGCCTTGTTGTATGCGGAGCCGATCTACCTGCAGGCCGAGCGGAGCCCAATGCCAGAGTTGCGTTTCGTCGTGCTCGCCCTGCAAGACCGGCTTGCCTACGGACCGACGTTCGAGACGGCGCTGGCGGGACTCTTTGGCGGAGAGGTCTCATCGATGAGCGCTGCTGCTGCACCTGCGGGAACGGTACAACATGCACCGCCATCTGGCGCCGCGCGCAGTCCCGCATCGGAGCGCAAAGCGCTCATATCAGAAGCAGCCAAGGACCTTGCCGACTATCAGCGCTTGACGGCGGAAGGCAGACTTGGCGAGGCCGGGCAGAGGCTCGAACAGTTGAAGCGCACGCTCGAGGCGTTGAGTGCGCATCCAGAATGATTTTGCTTTGGAGCTGTTCTGTTTGTTTTCGCTAGCCGCCGGTGTATAAGCCGGTAGAGGGATGGCCCGCAGGCCATCCCTCTTGCAAATCCCGTCAGTGTGTCACGATTGGCGTGGGCGGTGTGGAGCCGCCCACCGCACTGATCGGCCAATATGCACGGAAACAGTTCTTACGGTCTTTTCTATTAAAAAGATGGTTGCCAATGAAACAAATCGGCTTGGACATCGGCCATAATCCGGCTAATTCATTGGCCATCGATTTCGGTCGAACGTGTGACATGCCGAATTCGCCTGGGTAGGCTGAAGGCTCTCTAAGCTTGCTTATTTTGCCAATAGCCGCCACCGATGCCGAAGTGTTTAGGCGTCCCCGGTTGGCAGGACTTCTTCAATCACTGACCAAGGCCCACCTTGAACCACAAGATACTTCAGGTAAAGTTCGGCTGCTTGGCGATCTGGAGATGCGAGGAGGGTTCGAGCGGCATCCTGGACGCGCTCTTTCGGCAGCGAAGCGAGGTCAAAGCCTTCCTCAATTATTCCATCCGAATGTGGAATCCCCAGCGATTCAACATAGCTCACGATCATTGCACGATGATCGTGGAGCAGATAGTCCTGCAACAGATTATTTGCTATCTGATCAGGAAGAGTCAGAGTTGCTGCCGTCCAGTTGACCAAGCGCTCAATCGGGGCTCGTCGGACACTAATCTCACGAACGTTATTTGCTTTCGCGAGAGCGGCAAAGAGAAATTGTTTCTGTTCTTTCGTTGTCTCCGCCCAAAATACTTTGCTGGCGGAGACTCTAATCTCGTTCGGTAATTGTCGCCAAATACGGTTTGCAGAAAGTGGCATGCGCAGGCCTCACCTACACTCAAATATCGAGTTCCACTTACGATCATAACGGCTGCGCGACAATCGTGCCTTAGTCCGGATATACGCCGGAGGTCCACTTGCCCTCTTTGTGCTGAATACAAAATCCAATCGTCAAAGTGAGGCCGTTGCAACCCGGGCTGCCAGCCTGAAAAGATTGGCGCGGGTGTTCCCTTAACCACCACATAGGAGTGTAGTTAAACTCGATTCGTCAGGATTCGAAATGGCGGGATTGCGCAGGTTTCAACGGCCACCCTGATTTGATTCGCGCCGCACCTACTGATGCAATGAGAATCCGGACGGCAAAGCTGCCTCAAGATTGATTTGTTCTCCGGTCATGGGGTGGTGGAATTTCAGAAATTGGGCGTGCAGGAGATATCCTCCATCGCCAGGGAGGCCGGGGAGATTGTCAAGAGGCTGGCCGGTTAAGCCGTACAGAGGATCGCCTACCAGGGGATGGCCGATGGATGCCAAATGAATTCTGATTTGATGAGGGCGCCCCGAATTTAGGCTTACCTCAAATGTTGTGGTGCTTGTGTTGCGTGAGATCACCTTTGCCAATGACTTTGACGGTTTGCCACTTGGGTTGGCGGCCCACACGGAACCGATGCGCGGGTGCGGTACGAGGCCGATGGGTGTGAGGATTTCGTAGGCGTCCTGCTGTGCAATGTTTTGAGCCAGCGCCCGGTAGATTTTTTGAATTTTGGGTGTGTTCCAGTCCGCGGATAGAATAGAGGCCGCCTGCGGTGTTTTGGCGAAGAGGACGATGCCGGTGGTGGCTCGGCCCAACCGGTGGACAGGGTTTGCGTTGGGGGTCTGCTTTTGCACCAAGCGCAGGAGGGTGTTTTCCATGAAGCCGCCGCCGGGGAGGGTGGGCAGCCCGCTGGGTTTGTTGACGGCCAACAGATGGGGGTCATCAAACAGGACTTCGAAGTGCTGAGGGGCGTCTGGTTCAATCCAGGGTGGACGGTTCCAGACAAGGGTTTGGCCTGGAGTGACCGATTCGCTTCCGGTGGCGGTGACGCCGTTGAGGGTGACTTCGCCGTTGTTCAGGTTTTGTTGCCAGGCTTGTGGAGTTGAATGGGGGTAAAGGCTCGCCAAGTGGGAGAGCAGGGTTTGTCCATGGTATTTCCTGCTGATGATCGTGGTGTAAGCATAGCCCCGGTTGAGCATGTACTTCCAGTGTAAGCTATGGCATCAGAGGCAGGAGTTGCTGGGGTTCGAGCGACACTGGATTTAGGCGGCCAGAGCTCTAAATGCGTCCACTGTGGGGAGCCAGATTCCGCGCGGATCATGGGCAAACTGGAGATTGGCGGAATTAGGGAAGAGTAGCCGCCCTCCGGACTATCCGTTCGACAATCCAACCGTGTTTTACGGGACTAATCCGCAACTAAGCGTTACTTCTTCAAAGGTCCAGCAAAGGCCCAGCAGCCTTGTACGTACGTGGGCGGCAAAATGCAGTCGACTGTCGCTTCCCTCAATTCGGTCTATCCGTCCTGCAATAGAGCACAAACTCTCACACCCTCCGTTCCCACTCTGAAGCGGCTCGATGCCGGAAGGTGATCGGGAAATTTATCCTTCCGGCAGGCGTTTTGGAACAAAACAAAGAATGACTACTCTGCAGACCGGCGAAAACCGCAGTGTGGCGCAAATCGTGAAAGCGGAAATCGTCGATCTTTTCCAGGTTGCCTAGTCCGGCAGAAACGCCGCGAACTCAATTGCAAGACCCCTCGCAATGTGATCCCTGTTTTTTCAGGAAAGCGGCCTGAATTTCACGCATCGCAGCCAAGGGATCGGCAGCCTCCGATACGGCTCGGATCACAGCGACACTGTGGGCATACGGTCCAAGTTGTTGGATACGCTCCAGGTCTAGCCCGCCAATAGCCACGATGGGGTGCAAGCTGCTTCGGTATGCGGCTTCCAACAGCTCTGGACCAACCACCGGGTCGGGCCGGACTTTGGAATTGGTCAGATATAACGGCCCAAATCCTATGTAATCCACGGGCGCGTCGTTTGCCGTTTTCACCTGCTCCAGGTTGTGCGTGGAGAGGCCCAGCAGCTTGTGGTGGCCGATCATCTTTCGCGCTTCGATGGCGGAGATATCCTCCTGACCGATATGCAAGCCATCAGCATCTGACTCGATCGCAATGTCGGGACTATCATTGACAATAAACAGAGTGGAACTGCCTTTTGTCAGGGACCGCAACCGACGCGCAAGGGCGAGATAATCGTGGTCGTCATGGCCCTTGGTGCGCAGTTGAACGGCGGCGATTCCGGCCTCGACCGCATAGGCGCAAAGGCGTTCATAGCCGATGTGCGGCTTGGTCATGACCAGATACAGGCCGCGCTGAAGTTGAGGACGGGTTTTAGACGTAGACATAATCATTCATCACCGGCTGCAAGCCTCGCTCTTTCATGGCAGAGTAAACTTCGCTGACGGACCTTGTATCGGCTATTTCAAACTGGTCGTCTCCTGTCTCTTCCTGACATTCCTGATGACCGCCGATACCGGTGCTGACACCAGCTGATATTTTTGTGGCTGCGATTCCGGTCACGTTATCACGAAAATGCGCATGCTCTCTGGTGGAGACCGTGATCCCCGCAAATGGCATCAGCAGGCGATAAGCGAGGATAACCTGCAATAACTCAGATTCATGAAGGAGAGAACCGCCTATCACTCCATTGTTCGTGACAGGGCGAAGCCTGGGACAGGAGAAGGAGATCTCCGCTTGAGGGTATTTTCTTTGCAGCAGCCACGCGTGCGTTCCGGTTGCAAAGGCGTCCTTTTTAAAGTCGTCCAGACCAAGGAGTGCGCCAAAACCGACTCCTCTCATTCCGCCCCGAAGCGCTCTTTCCTGGGCGTTCAGACGGTAGGGAAAGACTCGTTTACGGCCATCCGGATGAAGAGTTTCATAAGTGTTAGAGTCGTAAGTCTCCTGGAAGACGGTGACATAATCCGCTCCGCACTCGCGCAGATATGCGTAGTCCTGCGTATTCATGGGATACACTTCCAGTCCCACCATCTTAAAAAAACGGCGAGCGATGGTGCATGCCTCTCCAATGTAGTGCACGTCGGACATCTTCCGGCTTTCTCCGGTCAAAAGAAGAATTTCTTCCAAGCCAGTATCAGCGATGGACCGCATCTCCCTTTCGATCTCCTCGGCTTTCAATTGGGCGCGGCGAATCTTCTGACAGCGGTTAAACCCGCAGTAAACGCAGCTATTCTCGCAATAATTCGCGAGATACAAAGGCGTAAACATGTAAATGGAATTGCCGAAATGCTTTCTTGTTTCCTCTCTGGCCTTGAGGGCTATCTCCTCCAGGAATGGCATGGCGGCCGGCGATAATAGCGCCCCAAAGTCTTCCAGCGTGCGGTTGTCTTTACTGAGCGCAACCCGGATATCCTCGGCGACATACCGGCGATAATCGTATTCTTCTCTGCGAGCGAGGACTTGTTCCATGATGGTGGACTCCATCAGGATCTCCATATCAGGCAGATAGGCCATGTGGTCTGTGCGGTTCAATGTATGATCCCCTAATCGTTCAAAAAGCCGGTAAGTGGAGACGAAGCGCATGCTCCTTTTTCAATGACACGCCCCAACCCGGCAAGGTATGCGGTTCTGCCAGCTTCGATTGCTTTCTTGAAGGCGCTTGCCATGGCCGGGATGTTGCGCGCTGTAGCAATTGCAGTATTGACCATGATGGCTGCAACTCCCATCTCCATGGCTTCGCATGCCTGCGAAGGTCGACCGATACCAGCATCGACGATGATCGGAAGATCGATTTCGTCGATCAGAATCTGAATGAAGTCTTTAGTGCGCAATCCCTTGTTGGAGCCAATCGGCGCGCCGAGCGGCATAATGGCGGCCGCCCCCGCGTTTGCCAGATCACGCGCGGCGTTCAAATCTGGATACATGTACGGCATGACCACAAAGCCTTCTTTGGCGAGAATATCTGTGGCTCTGATCGTTTCAGAATTATCCGGCAACAGGTATTTTGAATCGCGAATGACCTCCACTTTTACGAAATCCCCGCACCCAAGTTCCCTCGCCAGACGCGCAATTCGGACGGCTTCTTCGGCGTTTCTTGCGCCCGACGTATTCGGCAACAGGGTGACGCCTTCGGGAATCTGCGCAAGGATGTTTTCCGAGGCGTTCGTGTTTGCGCGCCTTACGGCCAGGGTGATCATTTGTGCGCCAGCATCTTCTATCGCGGCGCGGACCAAATCGAGACTGTATTTTCCCGAGCCTAGAATAAAGCGCGAGGTGAATTCGCGTCCGCCTAGAATAAAGCTGTCTTTAACTCCTTCAAGCATCTTCCATCCCCATGATGAGTCTTAAAACCATGTTGGCTTGGTGACCTGCGCAGATAGATACGCGCGGTGCCATCAGCCCTCTTCCAATGCGCGCTTCCGTTGTTCCATCGCCGCATAGATACAGGTTTTTCATAAGTCTCTTAGTCGCGATAAAATTTCCGCTTTCATATCCGGCTAAACCTGAAGCAGCAACAATCTTTTTGTTCGGAAAGTGCTCGCGCAAGCCATTCACAAGCATCGCCTTGGCGTCCGGCTGATCAAACGCTTCGCAAACGATGTCATCCTCGGCAAAGAGGTGCGGGATATTGTCTTCCGCAATCTTTGCCGTGTCGATAAGTACCGTGATGAATGGGTTGATCTCCTCAAGTTCCATTTTGAGGGCCTCCGTTTTCTTCATCCCCAGATGCTTGATCTTGTATTGCTGCCGGTTCAGGTTGCTGGGCTCAACCACATCGAAATCCACCAGATGAAGTTTCCCGACGCCTGTCCGCGCAAGGGCTACGGCGATTGTGGAACCCAATCCGCCAAGACCAGCCAATGCGACCCGAGCCTGCTTGAGCTTTTCGTAAATATGAGGCGTATGACGGGCACTCATCATGGCTTCGAATTCAGTCCGGTCCGGCATCTTTCCTTTTTCAATAAAGACGACCTCGTCGCCATCGTGTACAGGCAAATCTTCTGGTGTCTGGAAACCATTTAAGATGACGATCAGGTTATCCGGCGCAATCCGTCGCTCCGACATCAATTGAAAAAGACTGGAGCTGTCAGTGGATGTTGCTTTGCCGTTGATCTTGATCTTCAACTTAGCCTCCGCCCACAAAGCACACGACTTCTAAAACATCGCCGTCGGTCACTTGTTTGTGTTCGTACTGTGCCTTCGGAATGATTCGCCCATTACACTCGACTGCAACGCGGCTTGATACATAATTTTCACGCGAGAGAAGCGCTGCGACGCTCAATTCGTCCGCATCGTCCACGATTCTTCCATTTAACGTGATCATGAATCTCTTCCTCTCAAACCGTCATGATGCTGTCTGTTTCCAAAGATCGAAGCGGCTCTGAATCGAATCTTTCGGACTGAAACTTGCGATGCAATCGGCTCTCGGCTCTGCACGCGGTCAGATGAGCGCTTCAAAGTGGAGAAAGTTGGTCATTCCTGTATGTTGTTGCGAACAGACCGGAAACACAGCGATTTTGACGGGAAGACCGCAGGCGTTTCGAGTAGGGAGCATGCGAACACGGTTCTCCTTGAATCGGTCAGAAACAAGAGTCTCGTGCTACGAATCGCCTGGGATATCGAAAGCTTCCAACGCCGGCATTACCCGGATCTGGTCGAGGGTGTAATCTCAGCCCCACGCATGGAGCACCCCTGTTTCACGTTGAAGTTATTTAAGCAGTCTATTCATCGTCCTGTCAAAGTTTTTCAAAATGCAACCAGGATGTTGTGCAGAAAGTTGCGCTGTGCTTTAATACGGCTAAGAAACAGGGGTGCTCATCGCAACTGAGCTGAGAACATACCCTTTGAACCCGATCCGGATCATGCCGGCGTGGGGAGTTTTCAAAGTGGTTCCTTCCGATTCACCGCGATCCCGCCCTCTTGTTCTTCAATTCATCATTCGACAAGAGCTCAATGCAGAAAAAAAAGGCAGAACTGGACACGCTTCTTCTTCCCACGCTCTATCCCGCTTCGCAAAAGCGCTATCTAACAGGAAGCCGTGCTGACATGCGTGTTCCATACCGGGAGATCGAACAATCTCCAACACAAACAAAGCATGGGCCTGTACTGAATCCGCCATTACCTGTCTACGATAGCTCCGGTCCCTACACCGATCCCGGCTGTCAGGTCGATATTCGTCAGGGCCTGCCGCTTGTGAGAGAAGCCTGGATCGAAGAGGGCGGCGATACGATCGTGAAGGCCTCAGACCAGAGTCTTTCAGCGCCTCGCAAAATTCGGCGCGCACGCGACGGCCGGAATGTGACACAAATGCATTACGCGCGGAAGGGCATTGTGACTCCAGAAATGGAGTTTGTCGCGTTGCGCGAGTCCATGCGTCTGGAGGAACTGCGAAGCGATCCGGCCTACGCTGCCCTACTGCGATGCCATCCCGGACAGAGCTTCTCCGCAAGCTTCCCAAAAGAGATTGCTCCCGAGTTTGTGCGGAGTGAGATTGCCTCCGGACGCGCAATTCTGCCGGCCAATATCAATCATCCCGAGCTTGAACCGGCGATTATCGGGCGCAACTTTCGTGTCAAGATCAACGGCAACCTGGGTGATTCCGCGGTGACATCCTCGTTGACCGAGGAAGTCGACAAGATGGTGTGGGCGATCTATTGGGGAGCTGATACCATCATGGACCTTTCGACAGGAAGCAATATCCATGAGACACGAGAGCGCATTCTGCGCAACGCGCCCATTCCGATTGGCACTGTCCCTATGTACCAAGCCCTGGAAAAAGCAGGCGGCATCACGGAAGATCTGACCTGGGAGTTGGTCCGGGATACTCTGATCGAGCAGGCCGAGCAGGGCGTGGACTACTTCACACTTCACGCGGGAGTGCGGCTGGCGACAATTCCTCTAACTGCCAGGCGGCTCACAGGAATCGTCTCGCGTGGCGGCTCCATCATGGCGAAGTGGTGCCTTGCTCATCACAAGGAAAACTTTCTCCTCACGTACTTTGATGAGATCTGCGAGATCATGAAAGCCTACGACGTCAGTTTCAGCCTGGGTGACGGTTTGCGCCCCGGCTCCCTATACGACGCGAACGACGAGGCGCAATTTGCCGAACTGCACACTCTGGGCGAACTGACCGCGCGCGCCTGGAAGCATGACGTGCAGGTGATGATCGAAGGCCCCGGTCACGTTCCCATGCAGATGATCCAGGAAAACATGGATCAGGAACTGCGCCACTGCTTCGAAGCGCCCTTTTATACGCTAGGCCCGCTGGTCACCGATATCGCTCCCGGATACGATCACATCACCAGCGCCATCGGTGCGGCGCAGATCGGCTGGTATGGAACCTCGATGCTCTGCTACGTGACCCCGAAAGAGCATCTGGGCCTGCCCGACAAAGAAGATGTACGCACCGGCATCGTCAGCTACCGCATCGCCGCGCACGCCGCCGATTTGGCGAAAGGATTGCCGGGCGCACAGATGCGTGACAATGCGCTTTCCAAGGCGCGCTTCGAATTCCGCTGGAACGACCAGTTCAATCTGAGTCTCGATCCCGACCGCGCCCGCGCGTATCACGATGCGACGCTGCCGCAAGAGGCGGCCAAGACAACGCACTTCTGTTCCATGTGTGGACCGAAATTCTGTTCAATGAAAATCACGCACGAAATTTTGGAGAATCAGAGCCAAACCGACTCCCTGGCCGAGAAGGCGTGCGAGTTTCGTCAGCAGGGGTCGGAGATTTATCGATGACACGAGTCGGCGCCGGCATGATCGAGGACCAGAATGAATTGCCGCGCATGCTTGCCATTGGGGGATCGGACTCCAGCGGAGGCGCCGGCGTTCAGGCAGACATCAAAACTGGAATGGCCTTGGGCGTCGAGGTCTCGACTGCTATTACGGCACTCACGGCACAGAACAGTCTGGGCGTGCAAAAGGTCGCGCCGGTTTCAACGGCGATGCTCGCCGCGCAAATCGACAGTGTCTACACGGACATTCCACCCACGGTGATGAAGTTGGGGATGCTAGTTGATGCGGCTCGCATTCGCATTGTTGGCAAAGCGCTTCGCAGGTACACGCCTTCCACCATTGTCTGCGATCCGGTCCTCGTCTCCACCAGTGGGCATACCTTGCTCAACGACGCGGGACGAAAGGAGCTCATCAAGCTGTTGCCTTTGATTACGCTCCTCACTCCAAATGCGCAGGAAGCAGAAGTTTTGAGTGGACGCGAGACGCACACGAGGGATGGCTGTCTCGATGCCGGGCGTATACTTTTGGATCTCGGCGTGCCTGCGGTTCTACTCAAGGGGGGGCATATGGGGGGCAACGAGTCATCCGATGTATTGTTATTGCAAGATCATTCATCACCCATATGGTTTTCCGCAGCGCGGATCGAAACCCACAACGATCATGGCACCGGTTGCGTTCTGGCATCGGCAATAGCAGCTTGTCTCGCGCGAGGAAGGACTCTCGTCGAAGCCATTGGCAGTGCGCGCGACTTCGTGCAACAGGCGTTAATACGTTCCGCAGGTCTTCGGAATGGAAACGGAAGAGGCGGAATGATTCTTTATTCCACCAATTCTGCGCAGTATGAATAAAACGACCCGTATTCAGCGTTCTGTGAATCTTGCTTGTTGTACCTGGCCAAATAGTTTCGTCAACTTTGGCCTACCCTGCCATTTATCGATATACAACGAGGGCCGTCCTCAATATCGCTGGCAGGGATCGACTTCCGATCCGAAGCTGTGATGAACCAGTTGCCGCCCAGCCTGCGCTTGCATAGTCAGGCGCTTTTCTTGGCAAGGCCTGTTGGCGATCCTCTCGCTTTGCCATGTTTCTCCCCATAACGTCGGCGTCATCCCCAATAGGAGAGCGCTCGCTCTTTAGTGCCGCTTGTTTTTCTCGCGCGGCTTGTACTGCTTACTCTTTTTACTGCTCCAGCTTTTCTTTTTTGTAACAGCGCGATTCTTCTTGCTCTTCCAGGTTTCACTCCGAACCGATCCGGGATCATCCAACACCTCGGGTGCCGGTAAGTGCTCTCGGCGGAGCCGCACCAGCACAGCGGCGAGTTGTTCGGGGCTCCTCTCGGCCAGCAGGACTCGCCCAAGTGCCAAATCTTCTTCTGATGAAGTTTCCGCCATGGCTGCAATTTCACGTACAAGATTTTCTTCATCACGTACGCGAATTGCATCTGCAGAAGGCGCAGCCGACCAGATCCCCTTAATCTTCGCCGATGCCAACAGGCGCTCGACCGCGCCGTGTTGTGCAGTTGGCGCCAATATGAGCGACAAACCTTTGCGACCAGCCCGTCCTGTGCGACCGCTCCGGTGCAGCAGCGTTTGCCGATTTTGAGGTAACTCTGCGTGAATCACCAGGCCGACATCAGGCATGTCTAGTCCGCGAGCGGCCACATCCGTAGCGACGCAGACGCGAGCACGCCCGTCGCGCAATGCCTGCAGCGCACTGTTGCGCTCATGCTGTTTAAACTCCCCGGAAAGCGCAACTACAGAAAAACCTCTCTCCTGCAGGTTCGCGTGAAGGTGGCGGACGGCTTCGCGAGTTGAACAGAACACAAGCGTGCCATTCGCATCGAAGAACGGGCAAATATACATCCGGCGCGGGTGGAGCAAGGGGAAACTCACGGAAGGTAAGAATGAGCACTCCATGGTTCCAGTCCCGATGCATCCGGCGTTGGCCGGGTACCTTCGGGAATGGAGAGAACAATCTCTGTACTCCAAGGAAACGGATTGGATTTTCCCATCCGTAAAGGAGAAAGGGCGAATTCCCCGGCACCCTCCTGCGCTGCTCAAGACTATCTTCGTCCCGCAGCGGTGAAGGCCGGGTAATCGAGAAGGACTCCAGCAAACGTTTTGGCTGGCATAACCTTCGCCATTCGCTCGCTACCTTCCTACCCGGGCAGGTTGACCCGGCTGTCACGATGAAGATGCTCCGGCACAAACGTTTGGCGACCACCATGGAAATCTATTGCCACCGGGTAAACGACCAGCAGCAGGCGGCTCAGGGGCTGTTCTTGGAAGCGATTAAGAAGGTGAAACCCACCTCAGATGCGGTTCAGTGATTGCGGGTTGAATCACGGGTTGAAATGGCTAATTTTGAGGGGGCTGGAAGTGGGCTTAACTGCTTTAATGAGAATGGTAGGCACGATCGGACTCGAACCGATGACCTCTACCGTGTCAAGGTAGCGCTCTAACCAACTGAGCTACGCGCCTACGTCTCTGATTTCAATTAGCTTAACAGCAATTCCGTTTTGGTGCAACCCCAACACAATAAAGGTCACAGCTATTCCCGCAACATCTTCTGGACGCGAAGCAGCAGGTATCCCTCAATCCGTGTGTCCTTGAAGCTTTTCTGTAAGCCGCCCTACTGCCAGGAGAATTCCTTGCAGGAGAGCTTGTGGTCTGGGAGGACATCCCGGAACATAAACATCCACTGGAAGCACATTATCCACGCCCCCAAGAGATGCATAGTTCACTCCGAAAACTCCTCCACTGATGCCGCACGCACCAACCGCGACAACTACCTTCGGATCTGGCATCGCTTGATATGTCTTCACCAGTGCCAGCTCCATGTTCCGGGTGACGGGCCCTGTTACGAGAATCAGGTCGGCGTGGCGAGGGGATGCAACGAAGTGAATTCCGAAGCGTTCAATGTCATGAACCGGGTTATTCAGAGCGACAATTTCCGTTTCGCATCCATTGCAGGAACCTGCATCAACTTCTCGGATAGCAAGAGACCGGCCTAAAACCTTCTGAATTGTTTCCTTAGTTTGTTTCCCAAGCCTCTCCACATCCGTTTCGGCATTTGAGTATTGGCGATGAACTTCGCGTAATTTCCGATGCGTACCATCGGAATCCAAGTCGTATTCCGCAGTCAGAACAAGGTTCCGGCGATTCAACGTTGCCAGCTCAAATTCTCGCGTCACACACACCGATTCACCAGATTCTTCCGCGCATAAGCCACAAAAGTTGCAAAAACCGTAATCTACAGTTACTTTTCTGGAATTCCCCTCGTCGTGCACACCTATCGCTCCGGTCGGACAAGCGTTGGCAGCAGGGCGAGCGTCTCTCCATTTTTGAAAATCGAAGCTTGGACAGCCCCTGAATTGCTCGGAGACTTTCGCTGGCTGGGCTGGGTAGCTTGCTGTTACGATTCCAGTTTTGATGGTTTTCTGAAGTATTTTGAACATCGTTTACCTATCCGTTCCCGAGTAGGAAAGATTGAAACTCTTGTTAATGACTGGGAAGTCTGGAACGATGTTTCCCTGTACCGCCTCCACCAAAGCCGGCCAATTGTTGATTGACGGGTCCTTGATCTTGCACCGCTGCAGATGATTGTCGGGGCCTGTTCGTATCCAATGAATGATTTCGCCACGCCATCCTTCCACGGAACCCACCGCACAACGGTCAGCAGGTATCACTGGGACTGGCACACGAAACTCACCTTGGAAGCTCTCTTCGGCAGCCCTCCGTATTATCGAGATGGACTCGCCCACCTCTTCAATCCGAACTTGCATCCTGCGCAGGACATCCCCGGCCTGATAAACCGGAACACGGAACGGGAAGCGCGAATACGCGGCATAAGGATGATCGCGCCGCACGTCCAGATCGATCCCCGAAGCCCGCCCACCAACGCCGATGATACCCAGATCCTTCGCCTTTTCAGGCCAGAGAACCCCCGTCTGTTCCAGACGGTCACGCGTGGAATCGGAGGAGTCAATCAGACTGACCAGATCCTTGAATTCCTTTTCGAACCAGTCTAATGATTTAAGGAGCGTATCTAATTGTGCGACATCCCAACCGCGCCGCACCCCACCGATGCAGGCCATTCCCTTCAGCAGACGACTGCCCGTCATATGCTCGTTCAGGGTGACCAGCGCTTCCTTGAGGCGACCGGCATGGCAGTTTGCTACGACGAAGCCGACATCATTTACGATGGCTCCAATGTCGCCGACGTGATTACAAATCCGCTCTAACTCCAGCAGGACAACGCGCATGATGAGAGCGCGCTCGGGTACTTCAACTCCGGCTGCTCGTTCAACAGCCTGACAGAACGCCGTGCCGTGGGAAAAGCTCGAATCTCCCGAAATGCTCTCCGCAAGAAAGACGCCTCTGTGCACGGGAAGCTTTTCAAAAAGTTTTTCGGTTCCCTTATGGGTGTAAAACATTCTAAGTTGCAAATACAGGATCGGCTCACCCGCCACCGCGAAGTTAAAGTGCCCCGGTTCGATGATTCCGGCATGCACCGGACCGACTGGAATCTGGAAAACACCTTTTCCTAACGCCCGCCTGTATATGTGGCGCTCGCCCTCGAACTCTGGCAACACGGTTTCGAGAGCAAAGTCTTTGCGCAACGGGTAGACTTCCGGCCAATTGTCATGCAGGGCGACACGACGGGGATTAGGGTGTCCAACCGCCTTCAGTCCGAACCAATCCTGGATCTCGCGCTCCTGCCAGTTCACGGACGGCAGTTCGGCGGAGAGCGACGGAAACTCAGGCATGTTGGCGCACACCGGAGCACGCACAATTAAGTACTGAGGACTACCTCTCTGTTCAAAGACGTAGTAGTTGTAGAAGACGTTTTCTGCGGCACGTCTGTCTTCGGCGAAGACCGTAACGAGTCTTGCGTCGAATTCACCGAGCAAGTAGTCCGTAATTGGCCGAATATCGGAATCGCTCAGAAGAATGTAAAACTCGTCTTCGCGCTCAGCACGTATTGACTGAACCTGCTGGCCAAACTTCTGTCGGAGAGTTTCAAACAAATTGGACGCAGTCTGGCTCATCATCCACCCATCACTATAGCTGTTGCGCTCTGAATTAACTTGAACAACGGGGCCGGTATCCAGAAGCCCAGAATAACAATCACTGCAACCAAACCCACCACCGAATATTTTTTCCAGCCATCGGTATCGTCCCGAGGAAGATTCGGATCGGCGCCGAGCACGAGATTGGCGCAGTGCGCCAAAAATCCCGCAAAAATCGCGATCAAAAAGGCCATGAACACATAGCCGAGAACAGAATAGCCACTGACAAACGCCGCGCGAAGAATCGTGAACTCGCTCTGAAACAAACTAAACGGAGGTGACCCTGTGACGGCAAGAGTCGCCAGGAGGAATGCTCCTCCGGTCACAGGCATCGAATGGATCAACCCGCTCTTAGCCTTGCTGAACAAGTCGGTCTTCATGTGTTGTTGAACATTCCCGGCGCAAAAGAAAAGCAACGGCTTCGTCACCGAGTGGAACGTCATGTGGAGCAACATGCCGAGGATGCCCAATACTCCGCCCCAGCCAAGCGCGAGCACCATGATCCCGCTGTGTTCGATACTTGAGTAGGCCAGCAATCGGCGAAAATTTTTCTGAACGAGGATGAACGGCACCGCTACTGCTACAGAGAGCAATCCGAAAATAATCAGAAGGTGCGAGCTGAACTGCGGGCCGAGGCATTTCGCGGTAAGAATATAGAAACGGATCAAGCCATAGATCGAGCAGTTAAGAACTCCGGTGGCCAGTATTGCTGCCGCAGGAATCGGCGCTTCACTGTAGGCATCCGGTTTCCAGGTGTGCATGGGAGCGATGCCAGCCTTGGTTCCATAGCCCAGCAGAATCAGTATGAAGGCCAGTCGCATCGTCGCTTTGTCAAACTGAGCTGCGTGTCCGATCAGCACAGACCAGTTCAGCCCTGAAAGCGTTTCCGTTTCCAGAATCTGATGCGCGGAATAGTAAGTCAAAATGGTCCCAAACAGGGCCATCGAAAGGCCAACTCCGCCGATGATCGCGTACTTCCAGGCCGCTTCGAGAGACGTATCACGCCCGTAAAACATGACCAGAAAGACAGAAGACAGAGTGGCACCCTCAATTGCCACCCAGAGTATTCCGAGGTTGTTGGCCAGAGCTACGAGCACAAGAGAAAACACAAACAGCGGCGTAAGCGTGTAGTACTCCCGCAACTTTTGCTCGACCAGCGTCTCGCCCGGCTCGTCATTCTCCAAAAACACTCCTTCTGCCTCATCCCGGCGGAAGTAGCCGATAGCGTAAATAGAACACACGAAAGCGACAAATGCGGAAAGCAGAACCACCAACGCGCTGAGTGCGTCAGCGTAGAAGAAGCCATTCCAAAGTGAAACCGGTCCACTCCAAAGCACCCGGGCTCCTAACGCAATAGCCAAGCCGAGCAGAATGGTAAAGGCTGACAAGTTCACGAACTCCATGGCGGATCGTTTTCGCAGGAGAAAGGACAGCGGACCGGCGATCAGTGGAACGATAAGCAGACCAAACAGAATCATTCTTTTGCTTACTCTCGTAGTTTCCGAAGTTTACTGACGTCCATGGAGTCGAATGCTTCCCGAATTCGGAAAACAAGAATGCCCAGAACCATTACCGCAACCAGAACATCAAAGAAAATCCCAATGTCAACCACCAAAGGCATGCCATACGTCAGCGAGATGGCGGCGAGAAACATTCCATTTTCCAGCGAAAGCAGGCCGAGAACCTGCGTCAATGCTTTGCGGCGGTTCACCATCACGAAAAAACCGATCAAGAACAGAGCGATAGCAACGGGCAGAGTATTGTGTCCCAGTGCCGCCGGCCCCGCAGTCTCTTCCGGATGGTAGAATGAGGCCGCGACAACATAGCCCAACAGTGTCAGTCCACCGGCCGTGAGGATCGACAACGGAACATTGATCAGCGGCTCGATCTCGCGCCGTATCCCGATCTTTTCCACCAAGCGTTCCAATACCCGCGGAAGCACCACTGCTTTCAACAGCACAGTGAGAATCGCGGCGACGTAAACGTGCTCAGCCTTGTTGAAGTAAGCAATGACGGTTGCGATTCCGGCGAGGAGAAACGATTGCACCCCAAAAATACGAATACTTGAAATGATCCCCCGCTGCCCAACAGCAGCAATCTGCAGCACAAGGACCAGGGCCGCCATCAGGATGATGATCTTGTTGCCGAGCTCCGGGTTTGGCACAAAGTACATGAGTGGCCTCAGAACAGAAACGTCGAAATGAGCGCGAGCGCTCCTAAAATAAACGCCACCATGAGCAATTCCGGCACGCGGAACAGACGCAACTTGGCATTGGTGGTTTCAATCAACACAATAAAGACCGCGAGCAGAAGCACTTTGGCAAAGTAAAAACACAAACCCATCCCTGCGGCAAAAAGCGTTTGCTCGGAACTTAACCCATAAGGAAAAAACGTATTGACCAGCAGGGTCATCAGCACCAACTGCCTAATTGACGCCCCCCACTCGATCAAAGCGAGATACAGCCCGGAATACTCCAGAATCATCGCTTCATGAATCATGGTCAATTCCAGGTGTGTCGCCGGATTGTCGACAGGAATACGCCCAGTCTCGGCAATCAGCACGATGAAGACAGCGGCAAAAGCAAGCATCTGCGACGGCGCAAGAAATCTCCAGCTCTGGCTTACCGCGGCTCCTGCCATTTCACTCAGGTTTGTCGAATTTGCTCCCAGTGCAACGGTAAAAAGCGCGAGCATCATGGCCGGCTCGGCAATCGCTGAAATGGTCATTTCCCTGCTGCTGCCCAAGCCCCCGAAGGAACTTCCCGTGTCCAACCCGCCGAGAGCGAGGAAGAAACGTCCAAACGCCAAAAGATAGATCACCGCCAGCACTCCACCAAACAAGCTGAAAGGCGCATAGGTGGTGGTCATGGGGATCATCAATCCGACCAGGATGGCGGTCGTAAAGTAAACATAAGGCGCGCCGGAGAAAATCCACGAAGCTGTCTCTGGAATCACCATTCCCTTACGGAAAAGCTTGAGGAGATCGCGGTAAAACTGAAAAACACAGGGCCCGCGACGTGTCTGAAGCCTTGCTTTTAGCGTCTTAATGATGCCGCTAAACAAGGGCGCGACAAGCAACAATACAAGTAGCTGCAGTCCGGAGTTGGCGATCACTTGAATCACGGGCGGACTCCAAACAGTAAGAGCAGGATGAGAGTGATGAAAATGTACACCAAATAAGCGTGAATACTGCCGGCCTGTATGGCGCGCATTCTCTTCGACCACGACAAGATCAATTGCTTGAGAGGATTATAGAGACGCTTCTCGAACGTCGGCTCGATTCCACTCTCGAAGCGTATCTCTTTAGGAAAGTATGGCGAGATGTCGAACACCGATTGAATCTCCCGCCGCGGCTGATACAGCACAGAAAAGACCATTCGCAGTGCTTTTGAGAAAGCGGTGGAAGTGTATTCATTCTGGCTGGTGAGTCCGGGCAATCCGCAGTCCCATGCTGGTCCGCGTTTGCGCCCGAACTGCTTAGCCCCGGCCTTCACCAGGAAAATAGCAGGAAGCAGCAGAACCATCAGTCCAACGCCGATTACCGCGGTTGATACCGTGCCGCCAGCAGGCGTGCTTGCGGCCAGCACCAATCCGTTTCCGGTAATGAAATGGCCGACCACCCTCTGGCCCAGTAGTTGATTCATCATTCCATCAAACAGTGGAAGCACCCACGTCGCCCCCACGCCCAGCACTACGCAAGCTGTGGCCAGAAAGCCCATTCCAACGAGCATGGACCGAGGAGATTCATGCACCTCGTGCTGTTTAAGCTCGCGCGGCAGCGCCAGAAACGTAATCGCAAAGGCTTTCACAAAGCAAGCCGCAGCCAGTGCGCCGGTCAGCGCCAGCATTGAACCGGCCAGCGGGAACAAAATCCGCGTAAGCCTTCCGGTCGCGCCATATCCAGCCAGCAAGCTTTGGTAGGTAAACCACTCGCTCACGAAACCGTTCAGCGGCGGCAGACCGGAGATCGCAACTGCCCCGATCAGGAAGCAGAAAGCTGTCACCGGCATAGGACGGATAAGACCGCCCATGTTCTCCATATTTCGCGTCCCTGTCGAATGGAGCACAGACCCGGCTCCAAGAAACAACAGGCATTTGAACATGGCGTGATTCAGAGTGTGGAATGTCGCTGCGATCAGCGCGAGCCCCGCAAGCAATGGATGCCCATTGGCGCGGAAGATTAGGGCTGCGCCAATCCCCATGAAAATGATGCCAACATTCTCAATGCTACTGTAGGCCAACAACCGCTTGAGATCATGCTCCATCAACGCATACAGAACACCGAGAACGGCAGAGACGACTCCGACTATCAATACCAGCAACCCGACCCAGGATGGTACTACTCCAAACGAATCCAGGAATATGCGGATCATTCCATAAATGCCGCATTTGATCACAATCCCCGAAAGCAGGCCAGAAACATTACTCGGCGCAACCGGGTGAGCCGCAGGCAACCAGATGTGGAATGGGATAATACCGGCCTTCATGCCGAAACCTAAAAAGAACAGCAGAAACGCAGCCGTTAGCTCCCCGCTCGACATTTGCGCTGCGATATTGTGGAAGGTCGCAAATTCGGCGCTGCCGCTCACTTTGATTAGCAGCGCAAATCCCAGAAGTAAGCAGCCTCCATCAATATGCGACATGACCGCATAAAGGAACCCAGCGCGCCTGCTCGCCCGATCCTCGTGATAAAACGCCACCAAGCCGGCTGCAACCAGCGCCAGTACCTCCCACCCGATCAGAAACAGAAACGCATTGGCAGCCGTGAAAACGACCGTCAAGCTGAGAAGCATGAGATGAAACAGAAAACCGAAGACCCCAATGTTCCGCTTGCCTTCAAATTCCTTCAGGTAGCTGAACGAGTAAATTGAAACAGCAATCGCCAGAATCGCCAGCACCAGATTAAAAAATCCCGCCAGAGCATCGTAGGTAAAGCTGTAGGAAAAAAGCGGAATTCCCGACGAGACAGACCAAGCTGCTGGCGTTTCTTGCACAAGGGCGAGCAGGCCGCCAATGCCGGTCAGAATTGCGCCTGCCAATGCAGTTCCGCAGCAGATGCGGCGAGCCAGACCAGCTTCTCTCCAACTCAGCAGGGAAGCGACAGCTCCGCCTGAATAGGCCACGAGACTAAGCGCAAAGACCGCGCCCAGCGGAAGCATCGTCATGAGATATTTTCACCCTCCCCGTCTAGAAAGCTTTGCGTATAGCTTCGTCTCACCGATCTGTAAGCATCATTGTTTCTCGAATAAGCCGTACTCAGCCGTGAAGGCAGGCGCCTTCCGTTTACATACGCGCAGGCAAGTGCAGCTTCCCATCAGAATACGCGTGAGCCTGGGAATCGATGGCAATAATGCGACGAAGACTCTTGTTAGGATATCAGCTCTCATTGTGCTCCTTGTTGAGTTTCTGCACAACACTTAAGTGGAGGGATTCTTAAAGCAGCTCGCTCGGTCAACTTCAATAATGCTATGTAAGCAGGATTGTTGAAGTTCAACGCGTCCAGGTAGAACGCTCTCCACGACCGCGTTTTCAGCAAGCGCGGGGCTGCTTGTCCCCTCACGAAGACAACGCTCACATTGGGAATCTACCCAGAACGGGAAGTGCGGATATCCATTACTTCAGAAAAATCTAAAGTTTTGCAAACCAAGCGATACGAGCCGAGTCATTCTTTACCTGCGGTTATCAATGGGAGTTTTGATATGCGTATCCTTGTGATTGAAGACGACTCACCACTTGCCTCCTATATCCGTAAAGGTTTGGAGTCCGAACACTACGAAGTGGATGTAGCGCTGGATGGTGAACAGGGCGCGCTCATGGCGTCCGACCTCGATTATGACCTCCTTATTCTTGACTTGAACTTGCCCAAACTGGACGGCATTTCCCTTCTCCGTACCCTCCGTCCAACCAAGCCAGGATTGGCTGTTCTCGTACTTACCGCCCGCCCGCGAGTCGAGGACCGCGTTCAAGCCCTGGACTGCGGAGCTGATGATTGCCTCAGTAAGCCGTTCTCCTATTCGGAACTTTCAGCCCGCGTGCGCGCACTGCTCAGACGCGGCCGGCCCGTTGTCGAATCAAAACTACAAGTAGCGGACTTGCATCTGGATCGTGTGGAGCGCAAGGTCCGCCGGTCTGGACGCAATATTGATCTGACGGTAAAAGAGTTTGCTTTACTCGAATACCTGATGCGCAATGCCGGGCGTCACATCACCCGTTCCATGATTATCGAGCATGTCTGGAATCTCAATTTCGGCACCAGCACGAACGTCGTCGACGTTTACATAAATTACCTTCGCAAGAAGGTGGACGAAGGCGCTGGTCAGCGCCTAATACACACGGTTCGCGGTGTCGGCTACGAACTCAGCGACAGTTGCTGCGAGGCGGTCTGAATCAGCAGCCGCGTTGTAATTCTCAGATCACTTTGATTAAGTCTTACCTTCCATGAATGAGGATGCAAGAATCTCATGACAGCAACTGCTAACGCCGTTTCTTATTTTCGCGGAACCGGATCGATTCTGATTGCCACGCCTAACGAATCGTTGCGCAAGCGACTGGGCGACAATCTGCGCAAGGTTACCTCGGTGGAAGAAGTCAGCGCAGGAGCCGAAGCTCTCACAATGCTTGAGCGCCGTTGCGCTCGCATCGTTGTGCTGGACCGTAAACTTCCTGATCTCGATTGCGACGAACTCATCGGCGTTGTCGAACGCCAGTTCCCTGGTACAGAGGTCGTTCTTATGGACGGCGAGAGCGGCGAGATCGACGTGCCAGAGGAACTTCGCGCCAACCCTGCGTATCGTTGCTTCGAGGAATTCAATCTCGTTGCGAAACGCAGCGGATTTTTCCGAACTTCGGCTCCCGCCGCTCAACGCTTCTTGGCCAGCAACCCGCCGCTACCCGGCATGGTGGGTGACAGCGAAGCGATGCAGCAACTTGCTTCGCTCGTGCGCGTGGTCGCGCGGCACCCCACCGCTGTTCTCATCACGGGGGAATCCGGCACCGGAAAGGAGTTGATCGCCGAAGCAGTACATAGGCTCAGTCCTCGTGCGGACAAGGCTTTTATTACCATCAACTGTGCCGCAATTCCTGAGGCCCTGTTCGAAGCCGAACTCTTCGGCCATACCCGCGGAGCTTTTACCGGGGCCGTACAATCACGTCTCGGGAAGATTCATGCAGCCCAGGACGGAACCATCTTCTTCGATGAGATTGGAGAGCTGCCCCTCGCCACCCAATCTAAGCTGCTGCGCTTTTTGGAATCCGGCGAAGTGCAGAGGCTGGGAACCAGCGATGTGTTTCGTCTCAACGCACGCGTCATTGCTGCGACCAATGTCGATCTCGAAAGCCGTGTCCAACAAGGACTGTTTCGCGAAGATCTCTTCTATCGTCTCTGCGTCTTTCCGATTGAGTTGCCGCCTCTGCGCGAGCGTGCCGAGGACATACCGTTGTTGGCACGCTATTTTCTGGATCGACTCGCCAGCGATGGTGAGACGAGTCTCAGCCCCGAAGCGGTGGCGAAACTTGCCACGCACCACTGGCCCGGAAATATCCGCGAGTTACGTAACGTCATCGAGCGCGCGTACATACTTGCCGATGGCGGCCCCACAATCACACCCGACCAGATAGTTTTGCGCAAGTCTTGCGGATCGGCTCCGGTTCGCTCAGAAAGTTCTAAGTACTTAATGCAATGATTGGCAACTCTCGTGCACGCAAAACGGAAGCTGGATAGTTTGTTTCTTTGAGGATGCAAATGAAGGACTGGCAAATTATTCCTGAGATAGTCGGCTGCAACGCAAACCTTCGCCTGGCTGCGATGGACGCGTTTAATGCCGTAAAGCATGGCCGTCACCTTGTCGTCGAAGGTGAGCCGGGTAGCGGCCGCCGTCTGCTGGCGCGCAGCGCATGGGCTCGCCGAAGTCCTGGAGCCCGCTCGCTGTTTACTCTGGACTGTCGGATGTTCTCTTCCGAAGAGATCTGGGTTCTTTTATTCGGTGAGCGCTCTTCCAGGGGCGCGCATACGACGATCCAGCTTGGCAAGCTTAATTTAAGCGCGGGAGGAGGACTGCTGCTCTTAAATGCAGAGATCCTCTCCCACAAAGTACAGCGTGGTCTTGCTTACGCACTCCGCCACTTTCCTGAGCGGCCAGGCAGCGAGGGCATACAGCTCCTGTTGACCTGCGCGACGCCTTCACTTGATGCGCAGCAATCGCTTCATCCAGATCTTGCCGATTTACTGACGCGAGTGCGCGTGCCTGCTCTCCGTGAACGGGTCGAAGACATTCGCGCGATCGCCGAGACGTTTATTCACAGCTTTTCCCCGTTTGAGACTATTCGCTGCTCTCAGGCACTCATCGATACTTTCTGCCGCTACGATTGGCCTGGCAATGTGAGGCAGTTGCGTCTCGTTCTGAGGCGGCTTCTCATGGAACCTCACGGATGCACTCTCGACATGTGCAACCTCGCCGAATTGATGTACCTCGATGAGACCTGCTTTGCCCTTGTGCAGGAAATTCGTTCTGCCGCCTTCTTGCCAATCGAAGCCGGTGTTATCAGCCACAATTCCGTAGTGGCAGGCTGGAGCGTGCAATGAGCCTGATTGAAACTCCGCTAATGGCGCGGCTCAGTCATTTTCTGGATGTGACCGCTTACCGCAGCGGCGTAATAGCCAACAACATCGCAAACGTCGACACGCCGGGCTATCACGCGCGCGATCTTGATTTCCGCAGCCAGCTTACATCACTCATGAGCAGTGATCAGGAACCAGTCAGGCCGCACGTCGTCGAGGTCGCCGGACTCACCGAACGTCCTGACGGTAACAACGTCAACATAGATCGTGAGGGTCTGGCGCTGGGCCAGACGCAGTTACAGTTTCAGACAGGCGTCGCGCTCCTGAAGTCGGAGATTCACCGTCTCAGTCAGGCAATTCATGAAGGAGCTTCGCAATGAACTTGTTTGGAGTGATGGGTATCAGCGCTTCGGGACTGAGCGCGCAACGCACGCGCGCCGAAGTCGTGGCCAGCAATATGGCCAACGCCGAAAGCACGCATACCGCCGAGGGTGGCCCCTACCAGCGCAAGGAAGTGGTCTTTCAGAGCGCCTCACCCTCCAGCTTCCGTATACAACTGGCCTCCAGCAGCGCATCGGCATTCATCGGCGCAGCGGGCGGCGTGACTGTGCGCTCGATTGTCGCTGACACAGCTTCTCCAATTCAGCGCTATGAGCCCTCACATCCAGATGCCGATGCCAACGGCTTTGTCAGTTATCCCAATATCAATCCCGTGCTGGAAATGACGGACCTTATGGATGCTTCGCGCGCGTATCAGATGAATGCTTCCGCCGTTCAGGCTGCCAAGCAGATGATCCAGCAATCCATCGAACTGCTGAAATAGGAGCACTGAAAATCATGAGCATCATGCCACCGTCACTGAACAGCATTGTCAACGCCGCCACCAATGCCATCTCTCCGGCAGCGATCCCCGCTGCGGGCGGTTTTGCCAACGCCCTGGGCTCGGCCATTCAACAGGCAAATAATCTGCAGGCGACCGCCGAGCAGAAGGTCACCGACCTGCTCTCGGGCAAGGGGCAGGAAGTCCACGAGGCAACACTTTCGGTTCAACGGGCGACGCTCGCCTTCGACCTGCTGCTCCAGGTGCGCAACAAAGTCGTCAACGCATATCAGGAAATTTCCCGGCTGCAGTTCTAAGGTCAAGTCATGAGTGAGTCCAAGAGTTTTGGGCAAGTGGTCACGCAGATACGCGACTTTGTGACGAGCCTCACGCCGCGTCAGCGCCTGTTGCTCGGCGGCGGCGCGTTGCTAGTCGCCGTTGTCCTGTTTACCTTCGTGCGCCTGCTGGCTAAACCGGAGATGACCGTCCTCTACTCCAACATGGAGCCAGCAGATGCTCAGGCGCTGGGCCAGCGCCTCACCGCGAAGAATATCCGCTACCAGCTTTCGCCTGATGGCAAATCCGTGCTCGTCGCCGCCGACAAGCTGGACGCTGCGCGTCTGGAGATTGCAGCGCAGGGAGCACCCAGCAGCGGACGTCTCGGATTCGAACTCTTCGACAAAACCAATTGGGCCACCAGCGATTTCGATGACAAGGTCAACTATCAGCGGGCTCTTGAAGGCGAGCTTGAACGCACCATTCAGACCATGAGCGGCGTCGTCGCGGCTCGAGTCCACCTTGCCATTCCGGCCGACTCCATCTACTCCGGTCAGGATCGACAGGCCAAGGCCGGAGTCATCCTGAAGCTCAAGGATCATCATCTTTCGGCCGCTATGCGTCTCGCGGTGCAACGCCTGGTTGCCAGCGGCGTCGACAAACTCGATCCGCAAAGCGTTACCGTCGTCGATGCCGATGCAGGCACCTTCTCAAGTGGAATTTCCGCTCAGTCCGCCAGCGGTGAGCGCACGGCCGATGAGGCGCTTGCCGACCGGCTCGTACGTACGCTTGAACCCGTCGTCGGAGCCGATCATGTCCGCGCCACGGTCCACACAGAAGTCGATCCCAGCACCGTGGAAGAGCAGCAGGAGAGTTACGATCCCGAGAAGATTGTTGCGCTCACCATGCAGCGTACTGAAGAGAACAACGGCGGCACTCAGTCTGGCGGCGCCGCCGGAACCGCCTCCAATATCCCCGGTGGCGGAACTCCCGCCAAAGCCCAGTCCAGCGAAAACATCTCGCAATCGAAATCGGAAAACGGAACCTACGCCGTCAACAAAATTGTGCGTCATTCCATGCACCCCGCGGGAAGACTGAAGCGACTCGCTGTAGCTGTCCTTGTCGACGACATATACAATCCGGCAAATAAGAATTTCCCGCGCCAGAAGCGCTCTCTCGAAGAGTTGAAAGGCATCGAGGATATCGCCAAGGCTTCCGTCGGCTTCGATCCAGCCCGCGGTGATATCCTCACAGTCCAAAACATCAGTTTCCAGGCCGCGCCCGTCGACGTTCCCACGCCGCCATCCAGGTTGGAGAGGGTACGCTCAACGCTGCTGGATTGGAGCAGCTACGTCCGCATTGCGGCCTTGTTGTTACTGTTCGGCCTCACGTATTTTTTGATCTTGCGTCCGGTAAAGGCGCATCTCCTGCGCTCGCTGACACTGGCCACACCGAAAAGTGGCGCAAAGCTGCCGACCAATTCCGGCACGGCTGCCAGTCACGCATTATCGGCAGGCAATGAAATCTCGAATCTGATTCCCGAAGCAGAACAGCATGAGCGTTCCCAAATGACGCAGCTGAAAGACGAGATCTCCAGCCGCGTCAAGATTGAACCGGCTGGAGCTTCCAGACTGGTCCAGAGCTGGATCAGGGAGGGCGAACGCCGATGAGTTTGTCCCTCACCCCTTCGGCAGTCTCGCGCTCGGGGATACGCAAAGCCGCCGTTCTATTGGTTCTGCTTGGGGAAGAGGTCGCCAGCCTTATTTTCCGCAATCTCAATGAATCCGAATTGCAGAAGGTGACCCAGGAGATTTCCGAAATCGGAACCATCAGTCCCGCCGAAGCTACCACAGTGCTGACTGAGTACTACAACCTCGCCATCACCCAGGACTATATTGCCGAGGGCGGCACCGAGTATGCACAGCGCCTGCTCGTCAAAACACTCGGCGAAGAGGGGGCGCGCGCAATGCTTGAAGCCGTAAGTCGCGCGCAGGAGCTCAGCGCCAGCAAACTGGATTCGCTCCAAAAGGCCGATCCGCAGCAGCTTGCGAAGTTTCTTCAGGGCGAACACCCTCAGACCATCGCCCTTATCCTGGCCCATCTCGATCCCAAGCAGGCATCCGTGCTGTTAATGAAGTTACCGGAAGAGACCCGCGCGGCAGCCGTTAAACGTCTCGCCGAGCTGCGTCAGTTCTCGCCTGAAATGGCGCAAAAGGTCTCCGTCGTCCTGCATCGCAAATTGCAGAACCTCGGGGAACAGAGCCGTCGCGCCTACGCCGGATTCAAAGGAGTCGCCGATCTGCTCAATCGCATGGACCCCATTTCCGGGAAGGTCATTCTGGAACTCATTGAGCGTGATGACCCCAAACTTGCAATGAGCATCCGCAACCTCATGTTTACCTTCGACGATCTGCTCGGAGTGCCCGAAGTCGGTATTCGCGAACTGCTCTCGCAACTTGACAAGAAGACTCTCGCCCAGGCTCTTAAGGGCGCCTCAAATCAGCTGCGCGATCATTTGTTCAGGTCCATGTCTTCGCGCGCTGTTGAGATGCTGAAAGAAGACATGGAGGTTTTAGGCCCGGTCCGCGCCAAGGATGCCACCAAGGCGCAACAGGAGTGTGTCGCAGTTGCTCGCAAACTCGAAGCCCAGGGGAAAATTCAATTGAAGCAGGAGAACGAAGATGAGCTCGTCGTCTGAGCCAACCCAGTCCGCACCCCAAGCGTTCTATGCACCGCTGGAATATCGCGAGGCGGATGAACCAATCGAACCTGACCCCTCGCCGCAACCCTCGCCTGAAGCCAGCAGCACTGAGCCACCCGCTCCGAGCATCGCAGAACCGCAGCCCGATCCTGCCGCGCTCTTTGCTGCGCGTTTGGAAGAAGAGCGCCGTGCCATTGTCGAACAGGCGCAACAGGAGACAGAACGCGAGATCCAGCGCGCCCGCGGGGAAATCGCTCGCACCATCGAGCACTTTGCGCAGCAGCGTGATGAATATTTCCGGCAGGCCGAGGCCGAGGTCGTCAATCTCGCTCTGGCAATCGCCCGCCGCCTTATACATCGCGAAGCGCAGGTGGATCATCATCTCCTTGCCGGTCTGGTCAACTACGAACTTGGTCAACTGGATGCCGCAACCGATGTGCGCCTGTTCGTCTCCCCCGACGCGCTTGACTACTGGAACGAGGCAGCGAATACGCTGCCTCGTTCAGTCGAGGTCAAGGCGGACAAGTCACTAGCTCCGGGTGAATCCCGCATCGAGACCGGGCTCGGCTCCACCACCGTCAGCGTCGAGCGCGGGTTGAAGGAAATTGAGCGCGGCTTTTTCGACCTGCTTTCCCGACGTCCCGTGATCACGGAAACCAAACCGGTCAGCGTGCAATGATCCTTGACCATTATCACCAGGCACTCCAAAAGATTCCGCGACGGCTCTGGAGCGGGCGCATTTCCAAGGCCATTGCGGGAATCATCGAGTCCGAGGGCCCTCACTGCGCGCTGGGAGATTGTTGTGTCATTCGCGATCGTGCCGGTCACGAAGTCGAAGGCCAGGTGGTCGGGTTTCGTGGTTCCACCGTTCTCTCCATGCCGCTCTACCCCGCCAGCGGAATTCGTTTCGGAGACACTGTCTCTACATGGAACTCACGTCCCAGCATCGCGGTTTCGGACAGCATGATCGGGCGCGTCGTAAATGCGCAGGGACACCCCATCGATGGCGGCGCGCCGCTGACCGGAGGCGGCGCCGTGCCCATTGTCCGTGCCGCCCCGGACCCGTTCGAGCGCGAGCCCATCAAAGCGCCAATCGGCACTGGAGTTCGCGCAATTGACGCTTTTCTCACCTGCGGACGAGGCCAACGGGTCGGCATTTTCGGAGGCAGCGGCGTTGGGAAGAGTACTCTGATGGGCATGATGGCCCGTGGCACTTCCGCCGATCTCACGGTGGTCGCGCTTATCGGCGAGCGTGGCCGCGAAGTTCGAGAGTTTCTCGAAGACGCTCTTGGCGAGGCCGGACTCCGCCGCTCCATCGTCGTCGTCTCCACCTCCGACCAATCGCCGCTGCTGCGCCTGCGTGCCGCACAGTCGGCCCACTCGATCGCTGAATACTTCGCCGCGCACGGCAAGCACGTTCTTCTCGTGCTCGACTCCATTACCCGCTTCGCAATGGCTCAACGCGAAATCGGGCTTGCCGCAGGCGAACCGCCCACCAGCAAGGGGTACACGCCCTCCGTATTCACCTTGCTGTCGCAACTGGTCGAACGAGCCGGCAATTTTCACAAGGGCTCCATCACCGCTTTCTACACGGTTCTCATGGAAGGCGACGATCAGATGGACCCCATCGTGGACTCTGTGCGCTCATTGCTCGACGGACACATTCTGCTCGACCGCCGCCTCACCTCCGAAGGTCATTTTCCGCCCATCCAGTTGATTGAAAGCCTCAGCCGCCTCATGCCAGCCGTCTGCTCGACCGAACATCTCGCAAAGGCGCAGCGCCTTCGCCAGATGCTCGCCGACTACGCTCGCTCTGAAGATCTGATTCGCATCGGAGCCTACCAGAAAGGCACCGACCCCGATCTTGACCGTGCCTTGCGCGTCGTTCCCAACCTTCGCGCCTTCACCCGCCAGGGTCCTGTCGACATTCCGCAGATAGCGCAGACAATTGAGGCGCTGCTATCGATTTCTGAGTGATGCGATTTCAATTCCAACTCGAAGGACTTCTCCGCGTGCGCCGCCTGCTCGAACAGCAGGCGCGCGAGCGTCTCGAAGAATCCATGATCGAGATTCGAACCATCGAGCGCCGCCTCACCGAAGCCATTCAGTGGAATGAGCAGACAGCGCGCACCCGTTCGGAAGGCGCGCCTTTACCTGCCGCCGAGTTGCAATTTGTCGAATCGGTGTTGCTCCAGACCAAGGCTGCAATTGCCGACTGCCAGCGCAGGAAACAGTCCGCGGAACAACGAGCCGCCGAACTTCGCGAAGCGTATTTGTTGGCCCGGCTCGAGAGAAAAACTGTCAGCACCTTGCGGGAGAATGCACTGCGCCAGTTCCAGATTGAACAATCCCGCCGCGAGCAGAACCAACTGGATGAGATTTTTCTAGGAAAACTGATTCACGCCCGCAATTCCGGTCAACAAACCTCCGACATGGCGAAAACTGAATAACCCCTATGACAGGAATCTAACCTTAGAGTCACATAATTGGCCGCCAAAGTGCATTTACGCATGCCGCATGAGCACATCGCCGATTCTCGAAGCACTCGCCCCCCAGCCGTCGGCCCCGTTGCAACTCAACTCGGGTTCCTGTGACTCCGCGGACAAATCCACTTTTTACCAAGTGCTGCAGCAACTGAGTTCCCCCAGTACGGAGTCCGCCCCTGCGACAATCACGCCTAACGTCACGCCCAACACTTCTGACAACATGGTGCCAGCAGATGATAAAGCAATTGCTGCGCTCACTCATTCGGCGCTGGCCGCTAAGACAACAAAGCAAGACACCAAGAATGCAGCCCAGGAATCCTGCGCATCCAAAGAACCTCTCAACACAACAAATAATTTTCCTGGGTCAAAAGCAAAAAAAGAAAAAGCCGTCAGCAAAATAGTCTGTGCTGACGCGAAGCAAGACTCCGCCACTGCTCGGGCCGTCACAAATTCTGCGGTTATCCCTCTGTTCTCTGTGCAGATTCCAGTGCAGACCGATTCCCTTCAAATCACATCCGCAGCAGGCGACTCGGACGGCTCGGCTCAGAAGGGATCGGTCCCGCAAATCTCAACGACTTCTCTCAATTTATCCGTGGGTTCCGGCGGCGCGTCTGTCGCGACAAACGGCACACTCATTCTTCGTGCCGCGGCGGCGCTATCCGGCGAACACGCGTCCACTCTAACGTCTGCAACCGAAAGTGAAACAGCACATTCTTTAAGCGTGAGTTTCCTGCCTACTTCGAAGTCTCTCACCGCTGCCGATGATGTTGTTGCCAGCGACGATAAACTGCCCGTCTCGTCAACGGGCGATTCCAAAAACAAAGTCAGCGAATCCGCAACCGGTAAAACGCGCACTAATGTTTCTTCGGCGGCTGAATCGAAAGCACAACCACTACCCGAATTCTCCCCCGAAACAACTATCGCAGTTGAACCTTCAGGGCAAACCGGCAAGGATACAGGCTCCTCATCCGCGACCACTCAGTATGTTTCACTGCCCGAGCAACCTGTCGTGAAGCGAGCATCGTTGCACGAGAATTCTGCCGACAACCACTCACCGGCCCCGGTCGCAGCCGATTCTTCAGTTAGCCAGGCAGCGTTCCGCGCCAACCGCTCCAGTCAGGAGAAAACATCCGGTTCCCGAACCACTGTCGATCACGCCTCTGCCAGCGCTTCTGCATCCGGGTCTTCGCGGCCACCTGCTTTGCAAGTGTCCTCCGCAGCGATTGCCTCCGTGGACGCGCCCACGGCTGCATCCGCCCTGCTTGCACAGCATACTCAAGAAATTGCCCAGGGGACCACTCGCGCCGAGCCCAGCATTCAGCCCAATCCCGTTCCGGATCCGCCCCGCATGGTGGACTCCGGCCATCTGACTGTCCACAACAACAGCACCGAACTTAAAATCAGCGTTCAGCTTCCGGAACTCGGCAAGGTAGAAGTACGCGCCATAGCCACGCATGACACCACAACCGCACACCTGACAGCTTCCACCCACAACGCGTTGCAGGTGCTCAATTCCGATCGCATCGGCCTTGAGCAGACGCTTAGGGCGCGCGATGTGACTCTCGGCTCTTTGGATACTCAAACCCAGGGCCAGTCCGCAGGGCACCAGCACCAGCAGAACTTTCAATCTCAAACGCCGTTTGCCATGGATAGTACGCCGGTCACCGCTGCAACGACGATCCCGGTCGCCCTGGACGCCAGCTCCAGCGGCGATTCAACGGATCACTCCGGCATTAACGTTCGCATTTAAGGAGAAGCAACTCGCATGAGCATTTACCCAGTGTCATCGGCAGCTTCAACCGCCAGCAATGCCTCCACCACCAGCAGTACAAGCAGTAGTTCCACCGACTACTCGACGATGTTCATGAAGCTGTTGACCACGGAATTGAAATCGCAGGATCCGACTCAGGCCATGGATCCGTCGACAATGGTCACACAGATGGTACAGATCAATCAACTCGGTCAGGTCAATGGCATCTACTCCCTTCTTAAGGAGAAATACTCTTCCACCAGCACCTCGACGGGAGGAAAGTAATGCCCAACTTTTCAATTGCGCTTTCAGGACTTAACGCCAGCGATACGGCGCTCGCCACAATATCCAACAACCTCGCTAATCTGAACACGGTTGGCTATAAGAAAGCCACGGTTAACTTCCAGGATATGTTTTATCAACTGCTTGGCAGCAATGGCTCAGGCGACAAAATGCAGGTCGGCGCCGGGACTACGGTCTCATCGATCAATACGAATTTCACCAGCGGCAGCCCGCAGAACACCGGAGTCAGCACCGACGTTGCCATTTACGGTAATGGATTCTTCGTTGTACGAAACGGCAGCGAAACCTGTTACACACGTGCCGGCGACTTCACAAAGGATGGCACCGGCAATCTGGTGACCTCCGACGGCTCCGAAGTCATGGGTTATCCCGCCATCAATGGAGTGGTCAACACCAAGGGAGCTCTGACCCCGATCAATGTGCAGGACGGCATGATCAACCCGCCCAGCGCCACCGCGAACATCTCGATCGGCGCTAAGCTGAGCGCCAGCGCAGCCGTGGGCGATTCTTACAGCACCAGCATCACGGTATACGATTCGCTTGGCACCTCGCACGTGCTCAACGTCGATTTCACCCGCTCCGCCACGGGTTGGGATTACAAAGCTACCCTGCCCAGCAGCGAAATCACTGGCGGCACTGGCACTAACACGACCGTCAAGAGCGGCAGCCTTACCTTCGACAGCAACGGAGTCCTCACCAGCACCACTCCCGTCGCCTTCAGCATTGCCAATCTCGCCGATGGCGCCGGCACACTGGCCTTCAACTGGAACCTGGCGAACTCTTCCGGTACAGGACTGATTACCCAAGTCGCCGGAGCAAGCGTCACGAACTCCTCTACTCAAGACGGCTACACCAGCGGCACTCTGACCAGTTTTTCCATCGGCTCCGACGGCACCGTCAAGGGCTCCTTTACCAATGGCACCAAAGTAATTGGCCAGATCGCTCTCGCAAGTTTCTCCAACGTCCAGGGGCTCTCCAAACAGGGCGGCAGTACCTACAATGCCACACTCGCTTCGGGCTCAGCCGTGATTGGAACTCCGGGAACCGGCTCCCTCGGTACGCTTATCGGTAGCGCTTTGGAATTATCCAATGTCGATATGTCCACTGAGTTTTCCAATCTCATCATCGCCGAACGCGGCTTCCAGGCGAACGCCAAGTCAGTGACCACCTTCGACCAGATTGCGCAGGACACCATCAACCTGACCCGCTAAATTAAACGGCCTCGCGTCCTCGCGCGAGGCCGTTTTCAATCATCTCTTTTCTAGGGACGCTCTGCACAGGATCTGGAGTTCGCTTGCGATTCGCCATTTTTCGGTAAAGCGGGTACAGTTCAGGAGTTTTGGATACAAGTTCGATATGGGCCGGGTTGTTCCGGCGGTTCTGAGCGGTGCCCAGAGACACTACGCCGC
>Ga0183095_10625_pt2 | contig 50367 bp, 47 predicted proteins | sample BioMet4_FD_130346 | JGI IMG/M metagenome (GOLD analysis project Ga0183095, IMG submission 130346) | Microbial communities from bioreactor (seeded with sewage sludge) at LBNL, California, USA - Biofuel metagenome 4 (v2) (version 3) | ecosystem: Engineered > Bioreactor > Anaerobic > Unclassified ...
TAATAAGTAATTGGAATAAAATAATGTCATATGCGGCTTATAGACTATAGGTGTTTAGACCAAAGGTAAAAGGGGAATATTATGATCCTTCAGCCTAAAGTCTAAATTCCTTCAGCCTAAAAATACGACATTATATTTTAACCATTACTTAAAAATTTCTATAAAGAAATGGATGTAAAAATAGAGGAAAGCTGGAAAGAAAAACTTGAACAAGAATTTGAAGAGCCTTATTTTGAGGACTTGACATCTTATATTAAATCAGAGGTAACAAAATATCCAATCTATCCTCCGGGCAAATTTATATTCAACGCATTTGACAGATGTCCGTTTGATAAGGTTAAAGTAGTTATTCTCGGACAGGATCCTTATCATGAACCCGGACAAGCACATGGGCTTTGTTTTTCAGTTCCTGATAATGTAGATTTTCCACCCTCTTTGCAGAATATATTCAAGGAAATTAAAGATGATCTGAATATCACAGTTCCTCCAACAGGAAATCTGGAACGTTGGGCTGACCAAGGGGTGCTGCTATTAAATGCAACTCTTACCGTGAGAGCACACCAAGCCGGATCACATCAAAACAAAGGCTGGGAAATCTTTACTGATAAAGTAATCCATCTTCTGGCAGAGAATAAAGAACATCTGGTTTTTTTCCTTTGGGGGGCCTATGCACAACAGAAAGGTAAGTTTATTGATGCGAACAAACATCTTGTTTTAAGTTCACCTCATCCTTCGCCGCTTTCTGCTCATCGGGGATTCTTTGGCAATCATCATTTCAGCAAAGCCAACCAGTACCTTATCAGTCATGGAATAGAGCCGGTACACTGGTAAGATGTGTTGATGTGTTGATGTGCTGATTAAGTAATTAGTTGATATACTGACGAGGTTATGTTTCAAACTCATCAGCCCATTAGCCTATCCTCACATCAGCAACCTTTCCGCTTCCTCGAGCTGCCCGGGTTTGCCTAAATCCATCCACAGTGATGAAGTGTCGTTGAATCCATAAATAGCATGAGCCTCTGCAAGCCTCAAATAAAGTGGAATAAGCGAGAATTTTCCTGTTTCAGTAATCATATCAAGTACTGCAGGATCGATGAACTGAATGCCGCTAAATGCAAATACATTGTAGGCTTCTGATCTTCGTGAGATCTTTTCCTCACCGGTAGAGATGTTTTTCCAGCCGCTCAGTCTCATTTCTCTATCAAATAACAGGTACCTTGAAGTTTGACGGTCACGAACTGCCAGGGTGGCGATTCCCCCATTCTTAACGTGATAATCATACAACCGACTCAAATCAAGGTTGCTTAATACATCAACATTGTAGACCAGAAAAGGTTCCGTACCTTTTAATAGGGATGCTGCTTTCACGATGGCGCCTCCAGTATCCAATAACTGTTCGCGTTCATCTGATATCCGGATATTTAAACCAAAGTATTGATTTAAATTAAGAAACTCAATAATCTGATCTCCAAAATGATGAATATTGATTACAATCTCATTAAAACCAGCCTGGCTGACCTTTTCAATAGCTCTCTGGAGTAGTGTTTTTCCTGCAACCTTCACAAGAGCCTTAGGGACGCTGCTGGTTAAAGGATACAACCTTGTTCCAAGTCCTGCGGCAAAGATCATTGCTTTCATTTCCCGGTATGTTATAAGTTCTCCTGTTCCCGATGATGAAGAATCACGCGGACAGGATATTTTTCACTCAAATGGGATGCCATTCTTTCTGCGGAATAGACAGAACGGTGCTGCCCTCCCGTACATCCAAAGCTGACCGAGAGATGGGTAAATTTCCATTCCAGGTATTTTTCGACGGTCCTGTCAACAAGTAAAAATACGGTTTCAATAAATTTTTCAACTTCTTTTTCCTTCTCAAGAAATTTTACTACCGGTTCGTCTCTTCCTGTGAAAGACATGTATTCCTGGTATTTACCCGGATTAGGTAAAGAACGGCAATCAAAAACAAATCCGCCTCCATTTCCGGAAGGATCGCCCGGTATTCCTTTCTTGTAAGAGAAGCTGGTCACCCGAATGGTCAGTTTTATTTCTTTGGAAATAATTTTATTCAGGACCTCCGAATTCTTCAAAGATCCCAGGACTTGCATCAATTCAGGCAAAGCAACAGGCAGGTCTATTTTACTCAATACGGTGTTCATATTCTCAAGGGCAAAGGGAATGCTTTTGAGGAAATGTTCCTTCTTTTCATAGAATCCACGGAAACCATAGGCTCCCATAGCCTGCATGATCCTTATTATCACAAAACCATAAAAGAATTGCATGAAAGTATTTCGATTGATGGAGTGAACATTGTCCAGTTCATCGAGATAAAGTTCAATCAATTCTTCTCTGACATATTGCGGAATATCGGCTTTAGCGTCATACAACAGAGAAGCCAGATCATATTGCAGAGGACCTTGCCTCCCACCCTGATAATCGATAAACCATGGCTCTCCATCTCTTATCATGATATTCCGGCTTTGAAAGTCACGGAACATAAAAAAACAACTTTCTGCCTCCAGAAGATAATCGCAGAAAGCCGTAAAATCATCTTCAAGAAGTTGTTCATTAAAAGATACTTTCGCAAGTTTAAGGAAGTAATACTTGAAGTAATTTAAATCCCACATCATGGATTGACGATCGAAAGATTTCCTTGGATAGCAATAACCATAGTTAAAATCTTTTCCAGCTGTAACCTGAATTTTGGGCAATTCCTTGATTACTTTTCGATAGACCGCTATTATCCTTTCCGAAAATCCTTCAGAACCTCTAACCTCCTGGGCAAATTGGAAAAGAGACAAATCTCCAAGATCTTCCTGAAGATAAATACCGCTTGAAAGATCGTGATCATAAATCTGAGGAACTTTCAATCCCTTTTCCCGAAAATGTCGTGAGAACTCTATAAACGCCCTGTTTTCATTTTGATCTTCATTCCAGGTGCCAATGGCGCTATGATGATGACTTTTTATTCTCAAATACTCCCGGTACGATCCCGAAGGTGGTAACATTTCTTCGTTAATTACCTCTTCGGCAAAATAATTCTTGAAAAGGTTAATAAGATCCTGGCGCGTTTTTTTATTCATTGCTTAATTTCGGTTTATCAGATCCAAATTTCACAAATTTTTCACGAATTACACGAATCCGTTATTAAAATTTAGCATTTGATTTCAGTCTGCAGATAAAGAAATGTTTGTATTTACAGATCATTCTATTCGAAAATCAATATAAATAAAAGGCTGCCTTAAATGAGACAGCCTTTTCTATTTGAAAATGTAATGCAGGAAAATTAATTACTAATATTCTTTGCTTACTCAGAGACAACTTCAAAAGAGTATTCTACGATAACATCACGGTGAAGTTTAATCTTTACCGTGTGAGTTCCAATTTCTTTAATCGAATCCTCTTTTATAATAATTTGTTTACGATCAATCTCAAAACCTTTCTCCTTTAAGGACTCAGCAATCTGAATATTATTAACTGATCCAAAAATCTTACCAGTAGTACTTGTTTTTGCACCAATAGTAATAGTGATCGTTTTAAGAACTTCAGCCATTTTAAGGGCTTCTTCTTTCAATTTAGCCTCTTTATGGGCACGTTGTTTTTGATTTTCAGCAAGCACTTTTGCTGCCGATGGGGTGGCCAAAATTGCCAGTTTCTGGGGGATAAGGTAATTACGTCCATATCCGTTTTTTACAACTACGCTTTCGTCTTTGCTACCCAGATTTGTTACATCCTGAAGCAGAATAACTTTCATTTTCTGTACCTCCTAATTTTTATTTCATCAAATCTGTTACATAAGGCAATAACGCAATCATTCTGGCGCGTTTTACTGCCTGGGATACTTTACGCTGAAACTTCAGAGAGGTACCCGTTAAACGGCGAGGCAGAATTTTGCCCTGTTCGTTTAAAAATTTTTTCAGGAATTCAGGATCTTTATAGTCTACATAACGAATCCCATTCTTCTTGAAACGACAATATTTTTTCTTCTTTACTTCTACTGACGGTGGAGTCAGATACCTTATTTCGCTTGAATTAGATGTCATGACTTAGCTCTCCTTTGTTTTTGCATTCAACTTGTTTCTTCTTTTCTCACTGTACTCAACGGCATTTTTATCCAGTTTCAGAGTAATAAAACGGATAACGCGTTCGTCACGACGGTATTCGGTTTCAAGCTTCCCTACAAAGGAAGGGTCTGCCTTGAACTCGAAAAGTTGGTAAAATCCTGTGGATTTTTTCTGAATGGGGTAGGCTAATTTCTTTAATCCCCAATGTTCTTCGTGGACTAGTTCACAACCACCGGAAGTAATCAGGTCCTTGAACTTTCCCACCGCTTCCTTTATCTGAGCCTCAGATAAAACGGGAGTAGCAATGAAAACGGTTTCGTACTGGTTCAACATACTTTTTAAGAATTAATATTAAACAATTATCATTTTAAAATGAAAGTGCAAAAGTATTATTTTTTCCTTTATTGGCAAGCATATTCATTAAAATAACATGTATATTCATTAAAATAAAAAAGAGCTGGTCGCCTACGACCTGCTCTCTTATTTGTCTAGTTAGAACAAAAGATGTAGTTTTAGTAAAAGTAACAAATTAATAATTTCCGCCTTTCGCAGAAATTTCCCATTTATCTGGGAGCTAAAGTAGCAAATTTTATTAAAAAATGTTAATCTTCTTTTTTTAATATTATTAAACTGTTAATTTTTCCTTAGATATTTATCTCGTATTCCAATGATTAATAGTATGTTATATTAAGAAAATGTTTTACAGCATTTTTTTAATTTTTATCCGATAATTATTCCATTTCAAAGATATCATTCTACAACGAAAGGAAATAATTTTTTGTACATTTAGGTAATTTTTAACGACTTAGACTCAAAACATTTTCAAAGATGAAGGCAATAAGAAAATTGTATCCCCAAAAAGGAATATGGATGGAAGATATTCCGGTGCCCAAACCCGGAGTAAATGAGGTTCTGATTAAAATATCCAAATCAGCCATTTGCGGCACAGACCTTCACATTTATGAATGGAATAACTGGGCACAAAAAACGATTAATACTCCTATGACCATCGGACATGAATATGTGGGCCATGTTGTTGAAATCGGTGATGAGGTTACTAAAATTCTACCTGGCGCCCGAGTCACTGTGGAAGGTCATATTGCCTGCGGGTTTTGTAGAAATTGCAGACGGGGCCGAAAGCATATCTGCGAACATACCGTAGGGATTGGAGTTAATCGTGACGGAGGTTTTGCTGAATATATCTGTGTCCCGGCAGAAAATGTTATGAGAATTGATGAACGTATTCCAGACGAGATCGTTTCGATAATGGATCCTTTTGGAAATGCTGCTCATACAGCTCTGTCCTTCCCTCTCATTGGTGAAGACGTACTGATAACGGGTGCCGGAGGTCCAATCGGATGTATGGCGATTGCAATATGCAAATTTGTTGGTGCACGCAATGTCGTTGGTTCGGAATTAAGTCCCTATCGTCGTGAACTTGCACGAAAAATGGGAGCAACCATTGTGATAGATCCTTTAAATGATAATATTGAATCAGCCATGAAACAAATCGGAATGGTGGCCGGTTTCGATATTGGGCTTGAAGTTTCAGGTTCTCCCGTGGCTTTTGATACGATGATAAAACACATGTACAATGGAGGAAAAATATCTTTACTGGGAATTCTTCCTGATACAACTCTTATAGAATGGGATAAGGTAATTTTTAAAGGATTAACATTAAAGGGTATCTATGGCCGAGAAATGTATGAAACCTGGTATAAAATGGAGAAAATGTTACTCAGCGGACTTAATATACAGCCTGTTATTACACATCGATTTCATTATACTGAATTTCAGAAAGCCTTCGAAATCATGGAAGAAGGAAATTGCGGAAAGATAATTCTGGATTGGGAAAACTAAAGAATTAATGAGTGTACAAAGTTTGGAAAGATGAGAAATTCGACAGAATAACAATTATTCCTTCATTCTTTAATTCCTTCATTCCTTAATTTTACTAAATTTGCCCCCCTGAAAAGCCACTTTAGCTCAGTTGGTAGAGCAGCTCATTCGTAATGAGCAGGTCGTGGGTTCGAGTCCCATTAGTGGCTCTACCTAATAATTAGTGTATTAGCATAATCATAAAGGCTTTCTTTGAAAATAAGAAAGCCTATTTTATTGCATTTTTAGTCAATAACATAACTTGAAGGTAATTTGTTTCACGAAAAGCTTCACCTAAATTATGCCTGGTTTTAAGATTATTGTACAGGAAAAAACAAAGGTCTGATGGGAAAGTGCAAAAAAGTTATGGAATAAACCAGCAGTTTGATTAAATAATTGATTTTAGCTTTCCCCCTCCCAACTAATAACAGCTGAATAAATCAATTCAAAAACGAGAATATTGCCGGAACAGCATCCTCTGAAAATGTGATCAAAATTCCAGCGAGTTAACCCCAATAAAGAGATCTGAATATTTGGATGAAGTTATTTGAAATCTCTCCTAAAGTAAAGCAAAAAAAAAATTGAATTTTACATGTTCATCTTAGTATATATGTCAACATTTTTTTATTTTTGATACGGAACCTGAATTTGTGGTCCCAAAAGGTAAAGGGGAATATTATTAATACTAAAATCCAATTTCCATGAAGAAATTACAGTTTTTTCTGGCTGTTTTATTGTGTTCATGTGCTTCGCAAAAGAATATTGAATTGAATCAAGTTCAAACGAATCTTCATACTATAAAATTTCCCCGTTACGGAGATTTTTATTGGTCAGATTCCACAGAAGCTAATTTCGAATACGAGAATCTTGGGAAAATTTACTCTCTAACAGTATTGGATTATAACGAAGGCAAAAAAGGAGCTAATTTATCAAATCATGATATTGCAAATCAAAAGAAAGCGATCGATAAGCTTTATAACAATGCTATAAATATCGGAGCTGATGGGTTAATCGATTTTAAACTGGAGTACGTGCAAACTATCCCACCTTCAATTTACTCTTCGGGGTATGCTATTAAAAGAAAATCTAAATAACAGCAATGCCGATAAAATTGCAACCAAAAAACCGTAATCCGTTTAATATTTGTCTAATTATCAATCTGATTTCAGAATAATATCCTTCTTGATTCTAAGCACATCGGTGGATCTTATGTCCTTTCCTTTCTCATATTATGACTGTACCATGTTTTTGCTAAAAAGCATGCTTCAATGATACTTAAACGCTCCTATAGCACTGATTAATCTGAGTCCGGAATATGGATGTTATAATTATAATCAGGTTGAAATTTAGGAGAAATTTATATCGAACTCAGTTATTAAAACCAATAGCCAAAATTGCCGGAAAAAGTAGGTTTAGAGTTCGAACCCGAGTAGCCTAAAGTTATATCAAGGGGTCCCAAAAAGGTCTTCAATGCATACTTGATACCACCCCCATAAATATTCTTTACATTATCGTTGAATTGCATATTATTACTCTGTTTTAGACCATTAAAAAGCAGAGATAAATATTGAGTATTTGAAATCTGCATCCGAAGACCAACTAATCCAATAAAAACAAATCTATCTGCAGTATTTACCGGAGCCAGACCTACAAAAGGGAGATGATAATTAAAATACTGGGAATAGGGTTCTCCTCCAACAAAATTCATCTTTATAAGTGGATAAGATGAATTATATAAGCCACGGCCATAGAGGTCGAACAAAAAGGCAGTACGTCTTTGAATCGGTATTACATTCCGCATTTTAAAGAGTAAGGTAGGAGTGATTTCGTCTGAAGATTTGAAACTTCCCATTAAAGAAAATTCAGCATACATATTGGTACCCTTCCTCGGAAAATAATAATCATCCATGTTATCAAACGAAAGATAAGAATACGCATTCGATAAAAATTTATTCGTTTCACCGTTTGTAATTATTGGGTAATTGTCATTTCCACTAAAAACATCGCCTTTAAAATATTCTTCCTGGAAACCTATCCCCAGGTTAAATTTCTTCACAAAAGATTGATACACATAAACAGATCCAGAACTGTAAAATAAATTGGCTTTATAGATTTTTTCACCTTTATTGAAAACATTATAGTTCTGATATTTCCCTCGAATATTTATTCCCAGTGTTGGAAATTCGGTTTTATCTGTTTCTGCTGTCAGGCTTATTCCTGGATTGACTGACAACTCAGCACTGGCAGATAAAAAGCCCAGTACATTCCCATAATTCTTTTGTGTAACATTTAAAAGAATTGCTGCTGCATCAGTTGTATTGGCTTTGAAACCAACATTTTGTGTAAGAACGCTTTTGGTTTTAATTACTAAATTCAGAATTTTCCCATCTTCGCTATCATCTAAATTGTAGTAAATCAGTTCAAATCCACCAAGGCCGTATAAACGATCTATTGCATTTTTTATTTCATCACTTGAATAATCTCCGGGAATTTTGAGGTTCAGTGTTTTTTTAAGAAAATCCTTGTCCAGACCAGCGTTGCAGGTAAATCTCAAATTGGCAATATGCCACTTATCCGGTTTAACAAGCTGACGCGATTTGTGATTAGGCTTTAAATGATATTCTGATTTTAATTCCCTTAATTTATCACTTAGACCAATGGTTGCTTTCTCTCCCCTCACAATCAGGGTATCTACTGCCCTGTCGTTGAAACTGGAGGCTGAATAACCTGAGAGATCAGGCCTGATAATCAAATTACAAAGACTTTTGTTGATAGAATCCTTCCCCCGGTCAAAGAAATTAACCAATTGTCCAAGAATATTGTCCATGGATCTTAATTTCTTCCGATCATATAAATCATCACGGATATCTACTCCAATAATGATATCAGCCCCCATACTCTTTGCAACATCGGTAGGAAAATTATTCACAAGTCCCCCATCAACCAGTAAAAGTCCATCTCTGTCCGAAGCCTGAAATGCTATTGGAATAGCCATACTCGAAAACATAGCAGTAGGTAGAAAACCGGTCTTCAACACCACTTCTTTTCCTGTCTCCAAAGCAGATGCAACACATGCAAACTTAATAGGAAACTTTTCAAAATCAGCATCCTTAGGGACATTTCCGGCCAGCCCGCAAAAAATATTTATAACATTTTGACCATAGATAATTCCTTGAGGGAGATACAATTTCTTTTCACCATTGATTGGAAGTGAAAATATGTAACGTTGTTTTAAAAGCTGATCATTTTTTGAAAGATAAACACGGGGAACCACATCCGCAAGAACAGTATCCCAATTCAATGATTTTACTAAAGACTGAAGTTCTGATGCATTGTATCCTAAGGAATACAAACCACCGACCAAACTTCCCATACTTGTACCGACAATTATATCGATAGGGATTCCTTCTTTCTCCAGAATTTTTAAAACTCCTATATGGGCAAATCCTTTCGCTCCACCACCACTTAGAACCAACGCGACTTTTGGTCGATCAGCTTTCATTAATTTCTCCTCTGCCTGACTTTTAAATGTTAAGCAAAGAAGTAGAAGAAGACTTAAAGTTAATCTATTTAAATTGAACATATTGGTGATTTTAAAAAAGTCAACCCAAAACCATATTTTTGGGTAAAATGAATCATTCACTTCAAAAGAAGCGAATGTTATGATTCTGATTTAACGAAATCAAGTCGCCAATTTATATTTTTAAATGACTTCATTCAAAAACTATATAATAATAATTTCCAACTTGATAGCGATTTTTCCCTTTAACCAATTTTTGTAAAGTATTATTTTGATCAATATCTCTCTTGCTTGCGAATAATATAGCAGGTTTTCGGATGATCGTACCTGCATTTATAAGCTCTTCCTCTGTTAAATTTTTAGGTTCCTTCGATAGATAAACATCCAAATTTCCTGAACGGTCAATGTTAAAGCAGTAATAATTGTTTATGTTTTTATGAATGCTCTCATTTTTTGCCTGCTGACATAATTTTCCCATGCCAATAAATGAATTTTCTGCAGGAATAGCGAATGAGACAACAAAAATGGCAATCAATAATCCACTGCTCATCATAATGATGGATTGATACAATTTATTGTTTTTTAATCCCCTGATTGCAAGAATACCAGTTAATGAAAGAATGAGAGCAGCTATAAAAATCACTATCAAAGTAAAGTATTCCGTTATACTTATCAGCGTCTGTGCAATTATTGCAGCAGGAAAAGCAAAACAAAAAATCAAAGCCGGAATCCCAACCAATAGACGTATCCAACTTTTCGACTGTAATTTAGCTAACAAGAGCATTGTTAAATAGGCAACAAATGGGAAAATTGGCAACAGGTAAATTTGCAGTTTAGCACTAATGAACGAGAGTGCTATAAAGGTAGAAAGTATGATAATCAGAAAAAGACGTTCAAGATCGGTTGTTATCATCTTCTTTTTTAATCCTAAAAGAAGAATTCCTACATACAATAACGACCACGGGGCAAGTGAATACCAAATTGACAAAAAATAATAGTAGATTGGTTCTTTATGATGGAAGGAATTTACAGCCCGGTTTACAGTCTGATTGAATAACAGATCATTCAGATAGTTACTTCCGCCCTCAATATAAACGCCAGTAAACCATGCTAAGCAGAGTAATAATAAAACAGTCAAAGTTTTCCATCCCCAGTATCGACCAATTGTTTTAATTTCACCTTTGGAATAAAGGAAAACGACAGTAGATAATAACGGTACCATTATTCCGACCGGTCCTTTGGAAAATATTGCCAGGAATACATAAACAGGAAACAAAATGGCATCTCGTTTCTTACTTTCACCGCAGTACATTTTATAAAAAGTGTAGAGAGATAAAACAATGAACATACACATGAGCATGTCCATTCGAAGCACCAAGGCCGCCCCAATGAAATATCCACTCGTAATAAGCATGAGTTCTCCGGTCAATCGTTCGCTATCAGATAAGACATCTTTGACCCACTTATCCATGATGTGCATTATGATCAATGCCGGTAAAAAAGAAAATATTCCCAAAAAGAGCAGTACATGACTTCCGAAAATTGCCTTACCTAACATCACAAGCCATAAATAAAGAGGTGGTTTGTCTGCATAAAATAAACCGTGGTTGGCAAAAGTAAACACAGATCCATTTCTGAGGGCCTCATCCGCAATACTGAGATATCGCAACTCATTGTCAAAAGTAAAATCACGGAATATAAAAACAGGTAATACTGCAAGTATATAAAGAAAATACCTTAAGATTATATTTAAGCTATTTCTATTCAACATTGTAGGTTACTATTAATCCTTTCTTGTAAATACTAATATTTCTTGCATATGCTATAAATCCGACGGATTGGCCCAATATCAGAATTAGGTCAAAACGAATTATCCCGTACAGAACAATTATTCCAGAGCCAATCAAACTGATAATCCAGAATCCCAAAGGGAGCAGAGATTCTTTTTTCTTCATTGAATAGATCCATTGATAGATAAAACGCAATGTAAAAATCACTTGACCCAGAGAACCAAAAATGACCAGCCATAAAGGGATACTATTATTTCTTAGAAAATTGTCAAGAAAGCCATGAAAATCTTTTAACAAAAATCCGATTCCCAAAATGGGCGTAATGATAAGAAGTGCTTGAAACAATGAATTGATTTTATTCCAAACGCCATTTTCCTTCAGGTTCCATACGTAAATATAATAAGTTATAACCTGTCCTAAAAGAATAGAGAAGTCATGACGATACCATCCGTATATAAAAAAAAGATAGGAGGCGATTATGCTTAAAATCCAGTAAATTGTCGGAGATAATACTTTTTTGGCTTTCTCCGACATTATCCATTGCAGAAGAGTACGGGTAAAAAAGAGGATCTGTGACACAAAACCCAAAGCTAAAATCATCATATATTACTCTATAGTTTGAACATTGATATAACTCTTTGCGCTAAAAGAACTATCAATCTGTTATTTAAATTGTATTTTTATATACCTGCTGTTTTAAAAAAACTTATTCACAGAGACTTGATTTATCTTGCCATTTTTCAATGGGATCAATGCATACCTTTTACATTGAATACCACCGGACACAAATTCGGAATTATAATCTAATTATTGCTCAATCATTATTTTACTGTATGAGAAATAATTGTTTTGATTTTATGGCTCTAAAACTTAAAATTATAATTCAGTTCAAGTTTGACTTACTCTCGTTACATGATATAGACTGTCATTTATTGTTTATGTTTAAATTGATATTTAAAAATTTAACGCAGTTTGACTAATATAAAATATTAAATCAGGATCATATAATAGTACTAAACGATCAGTATGCATTTGATAATTAAACTTAATATTTGAATCATGCTAAGTTGTAAATCAGGTTTTTATTAATTTGTAGAGTTCGTGAAATTGCTTCCTCATGATTTTGATTGCTGTTTCAGAATCCATGATATTGTGAATTAGATTTCTGGCGACTCCAGTATTCAACGTAAAAATTATTTCTGCAAATGCAGAAGTATTTAGATCTTTTTTTATTTCCCCATTTTTAACTGCTAAATCCAGAATTCTCTTTGTTTTATTTATTTCTGAATGGATCAGATCTTGTTTCTTATTTGCGAATTCCGGATAATGCCTGAACGCATCAATAAATAATGACAACAAATTCAATGGGATATAAGCTGGATTTGAGCTATATGATTTATTTATTATTTCCTGAGCTTTTTTAATATTCAAATCCAAAAACTCCTTCAAAGTAATCTCATCCGCATTGATATCCAATTCCTCAATGATCAAATATTTATCAATAACGGCCATAAAGAGTTCCTCTTTATTCTTAAAATGATGGTAAAGAGCTCCTTTAGTAAATCCAATTGCTTTGCTGATTTCACTGATAGAAACAGCTTCATAACTATGACTTAAAAATAAACTGTAAGCCTGATCAATTATATAATCCCTTGTATTACTCATCAAAACATACCGATCGTTCAGGCTGTAAAAATATATTTCTTTTTAAGAAAATAATTAATTTCAATTTAAACTATTTGTTAAATCAAAATTTCTGTAAAGTTCAATAAACATGGAATGAGGAATGACCCCATTATTCTGATTCTTTTCTGTAAATTCTTGTTTACATGAATTTACAAGAATGAGTAATTGATTGATAATAATGCACTTCAAAAAGAATAGAGTAGATTTCATTTCTTTTTTTAGTTCGGGAATGCCAACTATAAGTTACCTTTAAAGTTATGGATTGCAGGAAGTTTCAGTGTAACCAAATTAAAAATCAAGAACAAATATCACAAATATGATTGCATGAATGCCTTTTTATACAACGAATCTATCTATTAACTGTCTTGATTGACTCTTGAAATTCTTCTTTTCACAGACTGTTCAATTACAATAGGTACTTTTTCTTCAATGACATTACTGGTGTCTAAGCCAAGAGATTTAACATCATTCAGGCTATATCTGCGAATCGCATTATGAATTCCCATTATAAAAGATTTTACCGGGGGGAGTTTATAATCATGAGTCATTATTCTATCGAGGTTTACAAACAGGAAATCAGCAGGGATGGAATGCTTCTTTAGAGACTCATATTGGCTAACCATGCTTATTTCTCCACTTCTAACCAAATCTTCAATAACTTCTCTGAAATATAGATTTATCTTTCTTTCAATTTTAAATCCAAGTCTGAAATCAACTTTTATAAGGACTCCTGGTATCAGATGATGGACTACATATTCAAAAGTGTCTGGATTGTCCAGATTATCAATGTGAAGGAACCAATAGGTATTTGCACGTTTGGGATGTTTATTGAAAATGGAGTACATGATCTTGGATTCAATCTGTTCTGTCCTGTTGGCATGAGTAATAAAAACAAGGTTGGTCGCTATTTTGGGGACGGATGTATCCTTACTAAGCTCTTTAAATATTTCAGGATCTTTGCGTATATTAACAAAGCTGATGTACTGATTTTTTATCTTACGTCCAAAATACCAACCATACATTACAATAAAGAACATGAAAGCCAATACAATTGTAAGCCATCCTCCATTAGCGAATTTATGAAGATTGGCATAGAGGAACGTTCCTTCTATCCCGATGTAGGTGATAAACAATAAACCAAGTAAAACAGGGTTCAATCTACGTAAACGAAGGTGGTGAGTCAAGAGCAAGGTGGTCATGATCATAGTAATTGTGATCGACAATCCGTAAGCGGCCTCCATCTTTGAAGAGGCTCCGAAATAAATGACCACAAAGGTACAGGCGATCCACAAGAACCAATTAACAAAAGGTATATATACTTGTCCTTTTATTTCAGTAGGATATAAAACGCGAATTTTGGGCCAAATATTTAAGGAAACGGCTTCACTGATCAACGTATAAGAACCACTGATTAAAGCCTGACTCGCAATAATTGCTGCTGCAGTAGCAATAAAAATACCCGTAAGAAGAAACCACTGAGGCATGATCGCATAAAATGGATTAATCCCCTGAAGATGATCCATATTATTGAGAAGATAAGCTCCCTGACCAAAGTAATTGATCAGTAGCGCAGTTTTCACGAAAATCCAGGTAATCCGAATATTTTTAATTCCACAGTGACCGAGATCGGAATAAAGTGCTTCGGCTCCGGTCGTGGCAAGAAATACCGCCCCAAGAAGAATAACTGCTCCGGGATATTCAATTAGGAATTGCAAAGCATACATTGGATTTATGGATGACAGCACTACCGGGGCCGTGATAAGATGAGTAGCCCCCAAAACTGTCAGCATTCCAAACCAAAGCGTCATTACAGGTCCAAAAACGCTACCCATAAAACCGGTTCCAAATTGCTGAAAGAAAAACAATACAAAAAGGATAGAAATCACTACCGGGACAATAAGAATATGAGGATGAAGAAGTTTCAAACCTTCAACTGAGGAAGTGACAGTAATGGCAGGAGTAATTATTCCATCAGCTAATAAAGCGCTTCCCCCAACCATTGTGACAATTGCAATCCAGTTGCTCTTTTTTCTGATTAAGGCAAAAAGAGCAAAAATACCTCCTTCTCCATGATTATCCGCCCTCAAGGTGATAATCACATATTTGATGGTTGTTTGAAGCGTTAAAGTCCAGAAAATACAGGATAATGAACCAAGTATCAATAATTCGTTGATAGATTTGGCACTATTGATGATGGCATTCATTACGTATAGAGGGCTTGTTCCTATGTCCCCATATACAATGCCAAGTGTAATTATTAGACCGGCGAAAGTAACATTTTTAATCCCGGGGCCTCTCTCCATACATTTATTTCTTTAAAAAGCGGTCGTATAAGTAACTCCTATTTCATAAAACTGTCAAAATCTAAGAAAATTAAACTTGCAGTTTAAACGTCCAGGAGAATAAGAAATATTTATTAGACTTATTGAATTTATCTTTAATCACTAAAACTTTAAAAATCTGTAGCACGATAATGAAAACGGATGACTCAGCTGATTAAGTCACCCGTCCATTGAATTAAAACCTATTACAAATGTATTTTATTTGATCTGTAAATTTTACTTTTCCCATTTTTTTATTTGTTCTTATACCTGTTGTAAATTTACAGGAAATTATGCCATTTTGCCAGCAGCAAAAGGATCAACGAATACACGAGCCTGCAGTTCCCGATCCATCATCAGTAGCCCCTGCCCTTCTCCATTAATCAACTTAAGATTATTTAAAATTTGTTCTGCATTGGCTTCTTCTTCAACTTGTTCGTCTACATACCATTGAAGAAAACTGCGTGTGGCATGATCACTTTCTTGTTGTGAAATGTCAACCAGATTGTTTATTAATCCTGTGACTTTTTGTTCGTGAGCCAATACTTTATCAAAAACATCCACAATGCCATTAAATTCAACATCAACTTCACCGATTGGGGAAAGTCGAACTCTTCCACCCCTTTCACAAACATAATCAAAAAGATGGGTACCATGAGCCAATTCTTCCTGAAATTGGATCCGCATCCAGTTAGCATAACCGGCCAAACCCTGAGCCTGAAAATAAGCTGACATCGAAAGATAAAGATAAGCTGAATGTATCTCAGCGTTTATCTGTTCATTTAATGCTTTTTCAATTGATTTTTTCAACATAGTCGTCTTATTTTAAATATATATGTTCAAATATACTAATTCAAAATGAGAAAGAAAATGATTTTTTTGTTAACTCATACGTTTACTTAACTCTTCTGACAAAGCGGCCATAAACTGTTCTGTTGTCAGGTAATGTTCAGGTTTAAGTGCATCCCCGTAGACTGATAAAGCAAGATCTTTTGTCATCCTGCCTGATTCAACTGTATCGATACAAACCTTTTCCAGGATATGGCAAAAATTAATTAATGCATTGTTTTTGTCGAGGTTTCCTCTGAATTCAAGACCTCGTGTCCAAGCAAAGATAGAGGCTATAGGATTTGTAGAAGTGGGACGACCTTTCTGATATTCTCTGTAATGACGTGTAACTGTTCCATGGGCCGCTTCCGCTTCTATTGTATCTCCCTCAGGTGTCATCAATACAGAAGTCATCAGACCTAATGATCCGAATCCCTGAGCAATGGTATCCGACTGTACATCACCATCATAATTTTTACAGGCCCAAATGAAATTTCCGCTCCATTTAAGAGCTGAAGCAACCATATCATCAATCAGCCGATGTTCATATTTGATGCCTTCCTTTAAAAACTGTTCTTTATAGACATTTTCATATATTTCTTGAAAGATGTCCTTAAAGAAACCATCGTATTTTTTAAGAATAGTGTTCTTAGTTGAAAAATAAAGCGGCCACTTTTTAATCAGGGCCATTTTAAAACAACTGTGAGCAAAACCCCTTATAGACGCCTCTGTATTATACATGGCCATCGCAACGCCACGACCTTTAAAATCATAAACTTCATAGCTCTGTTCAGCGGAGCCGTCATCCGGGGTAAAAGAAATGGTCAGTTTACCAGGGCCGTTCACAACGAAATCTGTAGCCCGATACTGGTCTCCAAATGCATGACGGCCGATAATTATTGGAGCAGTCCACTGGGGGACGAGCCTGGGAATATTTTTTACTACGATAGGTTCTCTAAAAATAGTTCCACCAAGAATATTTCTGATGGTACCATTGGGTGACTTCCACATTTTTTTAAGATCAAATTCTTTGACTCTTGCCTCATCGGGAGTTATTGTTGCGCATTTAATTCCCACATTGTATTTTTTGATGGCATAAGCAGCATCTATAGTGACCTGATCATTCGTCTCATTCCGGTGTTCGATTCCCAAATCATAATATTTCAAATCAATATCCAGGTAAGGAAGAATCAATTTTTCTTTAATCATCTTCCATATGATACGAGTCATCTCGTCGCCATCAAGTTCCACAACAGGATTTAGTACTCTAATTTTTTCCATTATGATTAGCTTACATTTCATATAGATATACAAATATATGCCGTTTAGAGTAAATTACGATAACCTGAGTTCGAAATAAAATTCTCCCGGATTTTAAACCTGTTCGGCGGATCTTTAGCAGTAACATGTCCCTATCCTGTTCCTGTCATGGCCGTACCTAAAAGTATATTTTAACGTAGTTTGGACATAAGTAATTGGAATAAAATAATGTCATATAAGGATTACAGGCTATAGGTTTTAGACCAAAGGTAAAAGGGAAATATTCTGATCCTTCAGCCTAAAGTCTAAACTCCTTCAGCCTAAAAATACAACATTATATTCTTGCCATTACTTAGTTAAGTATTGAGAATAAAAAAGTTGTTGTATTTGTAATTATAAAATTACACGTATCAAAAGCCAATAATTCCGCACCTTCGGGACCAAATCAATGGTGTTCGCAACATCCGCCGGATGAAATCACAAAAACAGGAGGGCTATCTCTAAATCAAATTCATATCCCATCCTTTATTCCGGTCCATATTTCCCTCATACCAAAGAAGGTCCTTCTTTGTACTTCCTGGTGACTTTCTGTTGATTTTCTGTTGACATTATGTTGAAAAATCAATATAATATCAATAATAAACCAATAATAAATTCTCAATTACTAATAATTTGATACGGCATTGATATGATGCAGATATTGTTACTCTTGTTTTAAAAGATTGAAAATGGGATTGAGAATTCTAAGACTAAAAATATAAAAGCAAATTCTTGTTCCTATCATATTAAAAAATACAACATTTAACCTTTTCGATTACTTACTGCGATATTTATCGCAGCAACATCGCAGAAAGTACGTCCATGGTATGTGGTTGGTAGTGCTTTGATAAGAGGACGGTATCGTTCAAACGGAAGGTGGCTGTAACTTACAACTGTCCGGTTCCGGGAAATGATCGGAATCCTGGTGAAAATTATAAAAAGGGAAACGGTTGGTGTTCTATTTTAAACAAGCTCAATTATATGATTCTTATTCCGAACTCAAATAATGATAATGTTATCTCTGCGATCTATTGAAAATCCAAACCGAACTTATTTTTCAGACTGATTAAGGAAGGGTATTTTTCAGCAAGAGTTTGCCATTTCTCAACATCGGTATATGGAATATCAGGTTTAAAATCTTTATCTTCACTGATAATGAATTCTATTTGAATATTTTCATTTTTGAACCGTTTTCTGAGAAAGCCTAACAATTGGGGCTTTAATTCAAGAGTAATCCGCTGATCTTGCAATTCATTATCGAGTTCATAAATAATTTTCCAGTCCTCTTTCAACAATGGCAGACGGCTTGAAAGGGCAGATTTCAATTGCGGAGCATCAACATCCTCCACAAAAATCTTCCATATATTGTTTAATTGTTCCTGCGTGAAAGGATTTGACTCAACTGTTTTTGATGAAGAATTCATTTCAAATCCAGGAACCCGATTCTTTTCTTTGGCAGTAGAATCATCCCTTAAAGCTGCAGAGATGGAAGGAATAGCAAATTCTTCTTTCCCGGGAATATGCCTTGAAACTTTATGAGAAGAAATTTGTTTGGAAGAATTTGTCGTTAAAGTGGACGAGTTATCTGAAGAAGCAGGTACCTGACCGGAATCTTTTCCTAATTCATGATTTGAAAATAGAGGGAGCAGAATTATTGTGGCAAGGGCGTCTTCAAGAGTTTTTTTTTTAACATTTCCTCCAGCTGGGCAATTCTTACCAGAGTCAGTTCAACAAGGAAACGCTGATTCGAAGAAGATTTAAACTGAACATCACAATCAGAGGCCAATTGCAAGGCTCCCACCAGAAAATTCATAGAACACGAGCCGGCTTGTCTTTTATACTGTTCTCTTATCTCGCCTCCTACTTCCAGAAGCTGGACAGTCACAGGATCTTTACAAATAAGAAGATCTCTGAAATGTTGAGTCAACCCGGAAATAAAATGATTGGAATTAAAACCCTTCTTCAGAATTTCATTAAAAATAAGGAGAGTGTTGGTCACATCACCTTTTTGAAAACAATCGACCAGTTTGAAATAATAATCATAATCCAAAACATTTAAATTGGCGATAGTCTCCTTATAAGTAATATTATTTCCACAAAAACTTACTACCTGATCAAATATAGACAGTGCATCCCGCATAGCTCCGTCGGCTTTCTGGGCAATCACGTTCAAAGCCTCAGGTTCAGCCTTTACTCCCTCCCTTTCTGCTACTTCGGTAAGATATTGTTCAATATCAGACACAGAGATTCTGCTAAAATCATAAATCTGACAACGGGAAAGAATCGTTGGAATAATCTTATGTTTCTCTGTGGTAGCCAGTATAAATATAGCATGTGAAGGCGGCTCTTCCAATGTCTTCAAAAAAGCATTAAAAGCCGATTGCGATAACATATGAACTTCATCGATAATGTACACGCTATATTTTCCAATCTGCGGAGGAATTCTTACTTTATCAACCAACGCCCGGATATCATCCACTGAATTGTTTGAAGCAGCATCCAGTTCATGTATGTTATAGGAACGATTCTCATTAAAAGCGAGACAAGACTCACACTGATTACAAGGTTCGTTATCCGTACCCGGATTCAAACAATTAATAGTCTTTGCAAATATTCTTGCTGTTGTCGTTTTACCTACCCCACGAGGTCCGCAGAACAGATAAGCATGAGCCAGATGATTGTTTCTTATCGCATTGGCAAGAGTCGATGTAATGGAAGGTTGCCCAACTACCGTTGTAAAAGTATTAGGCCGATATTTGCGTGCAGAAACAATATACTCGTTCATCTGAAACTTCTGAAATTCGGAAGCCAAATATAGATATTTATACAAAAACCGGCAACAAAAATTCATTCGGATTTTCTTTTAAAACGATATATTTTGTATATTGTTGTATATTCGAATACAAAGTTTTTAGTCTCATGAAAAAAATACTGTTATTGGTTCTCTTTTTACCATCTATTTTTATCAGTACCGCACAAGTTAAAAGTATCTATGATTTTAAAACAACAACCACCGATGGAAAAGTATTTGATTTTTCAATGCTTAGAGGTAAGAAAATGTTGATAGTCAACACTGCTTCTAAATGTGGTTTCACGCCTCAATATAAATCCCTTGAAAAACTTTATGAAAAATATAAAAATCACAATTTTATCATCATCGCCTTCCCTTCAAATGATTTCAAAGAACAGGAGCCAGGCACCAATAAAGAAATTAAGGAATTCTGCACTGTCAATTATGGAGTGACTTTCCCTTTAATGGCTAAAGTTTCAGTCACCGGCAATCAGATGGAGCCCATTTATAAATGGCTTACTCAAAAAACCGAAAACGGGCGATTTGACGCTCCGGTGAAATGGAATTTTCAGAAATTTATGGTGAATGAAAAAGGTGAATTGGACGGGATTGCTCCCAGTTCTGAAGATCCTTTATCCAAAAGAATCACTGACTGGATCGAAACTAAGAATCAGAACAAAAATAAAAGGTAATTTAATTGATCATTTAACACATGCAGCTCATTGCAAATATCATCTGGTTTATTTTAGGAGGTTTTCTTACCTGCATTGGATATTTATGGGGAGGTTTCCTGCTCAGTATGACTATCGTAGGAATACCATGGGCTTTACAGTTAATAAAACTTGGGATTGCCCATATTGCACCATTCGGGAAAAAAGTAGAAGAAACCGGAGGTAAAATCCCCGGCATTTCATTAATTCTGAATGTCATCTGGATTGTCTTTGCCGGATTCTGGATCGCATTGGTGGAATTGGTGCTGGGTCTGCTTCTTTGTATAACGATCATTGGAATCCCTTTCGGACTTCAACATTTCAAACTCATGCGCCTTGCTATCTATCCCTTCGGGTATGATCTACGATAAAAAGATTAAATTTGATTGTGATCGATTTAATAAATCTCAGATCTCCGGAAACCATTTATCTGCATCATTTCTAATAATATCATTTTCCCTGTTTTTCCTTTTTTCATCCTGCAGTGTAAAAAAACGGGTGCTCCCTTCCACTATTAACCACGAAATAAAAAGATGGATCACAACCCAGATCAATATGATGAACACATTGATTTCAAAAGGTTTCACAGCAGAAATGTTTATAAAAGCAACGCCAATGATGGTGGCTCCTAAAAGATAAAGCAGCATCTCATACTTCCCTTTATATCGTAAATATCCCGCAAGAAATAATATACAAACACCAAGAAAAGCAATCAATAAGAATAAATACAATTGTCCGACAGGCTCCATTAAATAATTATTTTTAAAATTATTAACGGATTTTCAAGACATTATGTTTCAATAATCACCTTATAATTTTACATTTTTACAGAGTTTATGATTTCAGTATTAAATATTATTTTTAACTTTTGAAACAGCATTCTTTTAATTCTATGAAGTACTTGCCACTCCTGATCTTTCTTTGCTCTTTTATTTACTTTTCCTCCGGGACAAAGACCCCGATGTTTGTTTATGATGAGGAGCGTAACAGTGAATGTGCCCGGGAAATGTTGGAACGTGGAGACATTGTAGTCCCGACTTTCAATTATGAATTAAGATCGGATAAGCCAATTCTGCATTATTATTTTATGATGCTTTCCTATTCAATATTTGGGGTGAGTGAATTCGCTTCCCGCTTTTTCTCTGTGTTATTTGGAGCATTAACCATATTGATTACCTTTCTGTTCGTAAGGAAATTTCTAAATGTAAAAGCTGCTGTTTATTCAGTTTTGGTGTTGATGGCTTCCATTAATTTTGCCCTCGAATTCCATTTTGCCGTTCCGGATCCTTATCTTATTTTTTTTCTGACTGCTTCACATATGACATTCTATGATTTCTTCAAATCGCGAAAATTATCTTCTCTGATCCTGATGTACCTCACTCTTGGATTAGCAATTCTGGCAAAGGGTCCTGTTGCCCTTGGATTATTGGGGCTGAATGGATTATTATTCCTGATCTTCAAAAAAGAATTTAATTGGAAAACCATTAAAGATTTCAGATTAATCACCGGATTGTTAATCATCCTGGCTATAACGCTTCCATGGTTCATAAAAGTTGGTGTTGCCACTAACTGGCAATGGCAACGGGAATTCTTCCTGGAACAGAATCTCAATCGTTTAACAAAGGAAATGGAAGGTCACGGCGGTTTTTGGGGATTAACTATCATTTACGTTTTTCTTGCATTCCTTCCATTCGTATTTTTTCTGGTCCAATCCTTTCGTTATGCCTGGAGAAACAAAAAGGATAATGATTTGATTCTATTTTCATTAATCATTTCCTTTATTATTGTCCTTTTCTTTACATTTTCAGCCACCAAACTTCCTAATTATCCTATGCCGGCTTATCCCTTTATAGCACTTATAGTTGCCTGTTATTTCACTTCCGAAAGAATCAGTCACCTTAAAACGCTATTGATTATTAACCTGCTGCTGAGTCTTTTGATTCCTATTGTTGCTTACCTGGCTACAAAAAAAATTGAAGAAATATCCTTCCTTACTTATTATTGTTTCATCTTCACCATTATTCCAATTGGAGCCGGAGCCGCTCTCCTGTATTGGTTAAAACAAAAGAATCAGGAAAGAGCTATATTTATTCTCTCCTCCGGTTGGATAATTACTTCCTTATTGATTTTTCTCTGGATTTTCCCCACTATCAGCAGGCAGGATCCTGTCCAACAGGCATTACCTAAGATTGATACTTCCAGACCCATGGCTTATTATCGCAGATATAACTCGGCTTTCCCGTTTTACTTAAAAAAGCCGATTCAAAAATTAATGACAGCCAATGAAGTAGAAAATTTCTTTATTAAATACCCTGATGCTTATCTTATCTCTTCCACCAAATTTGAAAAGGAATTAGGCGCTCTTCCTCTTAAGAAAATCTTTCAAAAGAAAGATTTGTTTGAATCTCCTGTAACAACAGTATACATTAAACAACAGGCCGTCAATAAATAAAATTAATGAGTATAGGGTATGTTGCCTAACGTTTATAGATTGTATCATTAAGTAGTCATTTATGGTCATTGCGCAATAAAAAACAATTAATGACAATCAAATGACCATTAATGACAACATTTGACATAGAGAAATCTCAATTAGGAAAGTAAACGGATATTTAATATAGCTTAAACTGTATTGTTTTAAGGATTACTCTTTTTTTATTCCTGCATGAATTAAAGGAATCGGTTTTATTTGAACGAAGACAATATCCCCTTTAGAAATTCATTTTGATTAAATTTTTCTTGTGAAAAACCCAACCTAACCACGACCAGATTTCTGGAAGGTATTATAAAAATTCTTTGTCCCCGATGCCCTTGACAAGAATAAGTGTCGACCGGTGCATCTTTCAGCTGATGTGCTTCATTCAACCAGAATAAGGCACCATATTTTCCACCTGAAGCTTTAGCCGGGAATCTGGTGAAATCAGTCCATCCTTTGGGCAGAATAGAATCTCCGTTCCAAACGCCATTTCTATAATACAATAATCCAAATCTTGCCCAATCACGTGCAGTGGCATATCCATAAGAAGCTCCCACAAAGGTTCCTGCGCCATCGGCCTCCAGAACCATGCTGTACATCCCCGTTTTATAGAATAACTCTTTGTAAGGGAAAGAGTAGTATTCCTGATCATTTTTAATGGTATTTCTGATGATACCGGAAAGAATATTTGCTGTGCCTGAAGAATACATCCAGATCATATCTGGATTTTTACCAAAAGGAGCAGAAATAGATGATTTATAAGAATCCGCTTGCCTGAAAAGCATATTGGTGGCATTTGAAGCAGTTCCATAATTCTCGTTCCATTTTAATCCACTGCTCATATGCATCAAATCTGTAATGGTAATATTCCGTCGGTTATCTGATAGCCATTCTGTAACTGGGGCAGAAGCGTTCACATCTATCGTACCTTTCCTTACCAATATTCCCAATAAAGCATTTACAATGCTCTTATTCATTGACCAACCCCATAAACGTGTATCTTCCGCAATACCTTTTTCTTTCCAATACTTCTCCCCCACCAGTTCTCCCTTGTAAACTACAACCACAGCTGCCGTGCGCTTTTCATCGTCAAACGCACTGTTAATCGTTGAATCTAACCTGGCTTTGTTCATTTCGGAAAATAAAGTATCTTTAACTTTGTCGCCATCTGGCCATGGAATTTTCCATAAAGCAACCGCATTTGTTTTTGGTAACGAAATTTTTTCCTTCAAAAGTGAATCGGCAGAAATTTCATTAATCAGACAACAGCCAAGGCCTTCTCGGTATAAGGCAGTCTGTTTAAAATGCCCCCAATAAGAAGTCGATACCGTTTTCTTTTCATAATCTATTTTACTGGTGGTATATCTGAGGATGGAAAAATTCAAATCCTGATCAATTACATCCTGGGGCTCACGTCCGGCCAGAAATACACCCGATGCAAGACATTTAGCCCCATATCCTGTAGCTATATACAACTTTGGATACTGCGTGATTATTACCCAACTCAATATTATTACTAAACCTAATGATATTCCTATTCTTTTTTTCATCCAAATAGCTTAATGGAATATATACTTTTATTAAAAATTCTCAGACTTTGAATATTTCTTAAATTTCAAAAAAATGATTTTATAATAACTAATATAAAGAAAATGACATTAAACTCTATATTTTAGTCACTAAATTTTAAAATATTTTTTACAATGTTAATACTGGAACCAATTGTATTTTTGCTGGGAAATATCTAATTTTAAAAAGCCAATTTTCATCCCTTTCAGCTGACCAATCGTTATATATCACCGCTGATAAATTTAAAAATTGAAATTCTTGGTACTCATTAATTTAAAATAATAATTTACCTGATGGGAGAAAAAGAAATGTTCAGTTTGGTCGAAGTGACAAACAGTCATAGCAGAAAAGAATTTCTGGAGTTTCCGGTTCGTTTGTATAAAAACGAACCCAATTGGATCAGGCCCATTGACAATGATATTGAAAATATTTTTAATCCTTTAAAAAACAGACATCATGATCATGGAGAGTCCATCAGGTGGATTCTGAAAAACTACAGTGGGGAAACCATTGGCAGAATAGCCGCATTTTACGACAGTACCCTCTATAGTCCGGTCGAAATACCGGCCGGAGGTATCGGCTTCTTCGAGTGTATTAACGATCGGCAAGCCGCTTTTATGTTGTTCGAAACGGCAAAAAAATGGCTTGAATGCAGAAATCTTGAGGCCATGGACGGACCGGTCAATTTCGGAGTAAGGGATAATTTCTGGGGTTGCCTGGTGGAGGGTTTTCATGAACCGCTCCACAACATGCCTTATAATTTCCCTTATTACAAAGATCTTTTCGAATCATTTGGATTTAAAAATTATTTTAACCAATACACTTACAGAGCTGAAATTCAGGGATGTGGTAAAATTCATCCACTCATCAGGAGATCTGCGGAAAGAGTACTAAAAAATCCTGATTACAAATTTAAGCTTCTTCAAAAAGGAGACATTTCCTTTGCCCGTGACTTCAAAACAATTTACAACAAAACCTGGGAAAATTTTTCCGGAACGGATGAAATTACTGATAACGATGCGATTCTCCTGTTAAAAAAACTGGAACCCATACTTGACAACCGGCTTGTCATTTTTGGTTATTATAAGGATGAACCTATCGCTTTTTTTGTCATGATCCCTGATATCGGACAGCTGACAAAAAAATTCAACGGGAAATGGAACTTATGGAATAAACTTCTGTTTGTCTGGAATTTAAAAATCTCCTGTAAAGTTGACAGGGTAATCGGACGAATCTTCGGGGTTGTCCCTGAACATCAGGGTAAAGGCGTTGAAGGAGCTCTGGTGATTACCTTTGAAAATGAAATCCTTAAGCCCGGTTTTCCTCCCTATAAATCACTTGAACTTAACTGGATCGGAGATTTTAATCCGGTAATGATGAAAATGTCCCAATTGATTGGAGGATCAATTTACAAAACGCATGTAACTTACCGTTATCTTTTTGATCAAACAAAGGAATTCCATCGGGCGCCTGTGGTAAATACGATTCCGCATCCCAAAAAAACTGAACATGATGCTCATCCTCTGACAGCCAATGTTTGAAAAGATCTTTAGCTGATCGTTTCTCACTAATTTTAGCAATGCCATCCTCGTATCTCCCTCGTACCTTCCTCGGGATTTGTCCGCTCTTTATCCGCTCCTTGTATGTATAAAAGCGGACCAAGAGCGAACAAAGTGCGAATAAAGTACGAAGAAACCCCGGCGATGGTATTGCGTCATTATGTAATTATTAAAAATACTGACTGTTAATCAATTTATTCCATTTTAGCAGACTTACCATTTCGCTATTCTGATTACAACTTTCTTCCATATTTATTATCATTATCCTTAGTTAATGAACAGATTTTTCTTATAATTTTGCCTATTATCCATTAAGCTGATCCCTTATGCTTCTTCATTTTGCATTGGTTCTGGCGATGTTGCTGCAATTTTTTGCTGCAGGAATTGCAATAAAATTAACCCGGGTAACAAAATATAACATGTCCTGGATGTTGATTTGTGCCGGTTTTATTTTTATGGCCATCCGATGCATGGTAGAGTTATTGCCTGCACAAACCTTTCACCTTGTTTTCGTATGGCTGGGTGTGGGAGTTTCCTTTTTCTTTGCCGTCGGAGTATTTCTGATTCAGAAAATTTTCAAGTACATGAAAACTGTCGAGGCCGAAAAAAGGGATATGGAAAAGAACATGTTGAACGCAATAATACAGACAGAAGAGACAGAAAGAAAGCGTTTTGCTAAAGATCTTCACGATGGATTAGGCCCCATTTTATCGACCGTGAAGATGTCAGTCTCCTCACTTTCCAGATCCGAAAAGGATGAGACAACCAAAAAAATTCTTCGGAATACTGATATGGTCATTGATGAAGCAATTAAAAGCATCCGGGAAATCTCAAACAATCTGAGCCCTCATATTCTCAACAATTTCGGTCTTGATAAAGCAATGCGTAACTTCATCAATAAAATTAATCTATCTTGTTCTATTAAAATAACTTTTATCTCCAATATTGAAGAAGAAAGATTTGAAAGTAATCTTGAAGTAGTCCTTTATCGTGTTATTTGTGAGCTGATCAATAACACCCTTAAACATGCAGGAGCGACCTCAATACGGATCACCCTGGAAAAACAGGGTGGGATGATTTTCTGTCATTACAAGGACAATGGAGTCGGATTTGATATGGAAAATTTTTCTTTTAATAATCCTTCTTCTGGTATGGGATATTCAAACATGGTGTCCCGGATAAATTCATTAAAGGGTACCTTTGAGCTCTTTGCTGAAAAAGGGAAAGGGACAAGAGCAGTGATTCATGTTCCTGTTACAATGGCTTCTGTTTCTTCATGATTGATATAAGAGTGATTATAATTGAATTAAAATCAAATTATAAAAACGTAATTAAAAGATGAACATACTCCTTGTCGATGACCATACCCTATTTCGCAATGGATTGAAAATGTTATTGGATACTCTGCCTGGATATGAGGTTACCGGTGAAGCATCAAACGGTAAGGAATTTCTGGAAATAGTGTCTCAAAATAATTATGACATTATTTTTCTGGACATTGAAATGCCTTATATAAATGGCATAGACGCAGCAAAGAGAGCCCTTGAGAATAATTCTGATCTGAAGATTATTGCTTTATCCATGTATGGTGAGGAGGAATATTTTGACAGGATGGTCGATGCAGGTGTAAAAGGTTTTCTTCTTAAAAATTCTAATCTGCAGGAAGTTAAAACAGCTATCGATGTTGTAATGTCCGGAGGAAACTATTTCTCACAGGAACTGATGCAAAACTTTTTGAAAAATTATAAACTCGGGAAAGAATCAAAGGATAACGAAACCGAACTATCAGAACGTGAGATAGAGATATTGCTTTTAATCAGCCAAGGATTATCAAACCAGGAAATTGGTGACCGTCTTTTTATCAGTAAACGTACAGTCGAAAAACACAGGGCCAATATCCTGGATAAAACCAGTTGTAAAAATACGGCCGGACTGATAATGTACGCAATTAAAAATCAATTGATTGAACCTTAATATCCTTCATCAGTAAGTATTAATACCCATTAAAATATACCATTTTTTACTGCGATTTTTAACCTGAACAAAGTTTAACTTTGCTTAGTGTAGATGAATATTCTACTATTTCATATAAAAATTCGGTAAATGGGAGTTCTTTATGATCGGTTAATGCTGGATGTTCGCTTTGTTGAGGGTCTCAATTCCTGCATAAATTGTGGAATGTGCTCAGCAATTTGCCCGGCTGCAGAATTTTATCATTATGATCCAAGAATAATTTGTAAAACGGTACAAAGCCGTGATGAAAAAGCAATTGAAGCTCTTTTGAGAAGTGAAACAATCTGGTATTGTGGTCAGTGTATGTCGTGTAAAACCAGATGTCCTCAGAATAATACCCCCGGATTCGTCATTATGGCTTTACGGAAAGTATCCCAGGAAATGGGGTATTTTACCGATTCAGAGAAAGGCAGACAGCAATTTGCCTTAAAGAGGGTTATTGGTCATAATATCCTGCGATCGGGATATTGTGTCAATCCTGATATAGTTACACCTTATGCTCATCCTGAGCAAGGTCCGGTCTGGGAATGGTTTTACGCAAATACCCCCGAAGTGCTTGATAAACTTGGAGCCAACTATAAGCAAGATGGCCCTGGTGCTCTTCGAAAAATTCCCAAAGAATCTTTAGACGAATTGGACAAAATCTTTGAGGTAACAGGCTGTTACAAAATGTTTGAGACAATAGAGAAAAATTCTAAGGAGAAAGCTGCTGAACTTGGAATGGAAATATCTCCAGAAGGAACAGATAATGAATACTTTGATGAGGTTTATACGGCCAACAACGGCAGTCATAACGCATAGTCATCAGAAATACTTATTAGTCTTGAGTACGCGTAATTATTATAAAGATCAAGTGTTAATAAAATTAAGTTGATAAAGTAATGGCGTCAGAGGGTAAAAAAAGAATATGGGAAGAATATCAGAAAGAAATTGCAGATGATCATTACTTTTATGTCCGTAGTTGTATCCGTCAGACTTTCTTTCCGGGAGCAGAAACTGTATTTCTGAACATTCTCCGGAAGGATCTCGGCAAAGATGTTTTTGAAGATGCAAGGCATACTACCTGTACGGGCATTGGATACCACAGCGATATAGTTCCCCTGGATACAATTATGACTGTTATTGCAAGGCATTTTGCCTTAATGACAGAAAACGGATATAAAAATTTTGTACCCTCGTGTGTAACTTCTTTTGGCCTTTATACCGAAGTCCTCGAAACCTGGAAACATTTTCCCGAAATAGAAAATAAGATCAGGGAATTTTTATGGAAAGCGACAAAGCGTGAGTTTAATAAACCGGAAAATCTTGCACACGCTTCTGATATCATCTATAAGAACAGGGAAAAAATAAGAGAGAAATCCAAATTTCTTCTTCAAAATTCTATCACGGGCAAACCTTTAAATGTAGTGGAACACATTGGTTGTCATTATGCCAAGATGTTTCCTTCCAGTGGTGTTGGGGGAGCAGAATTTCCTCACGTATTGTCTGGCATGATAGAATCCTGGGGAGGCGAAGTAATAGATTATCCGGAGAGACGGCATTGTTGCGGATTTGGATTCAGAAATTATCTGATTAAAGCCAACAGAGGCTATAGTGTCTCTAATTCGAAAAAGAAATTTGAATCGATGCAGCCTTATAAACCTGATTTTATAGTAGCCAATTGTCCGGGATGTTCAATGTTTTTAGACCGTTGGCAGTATACTATTGCAGAGATGGAAGGTATTACCTACGGGGAGAATGGAATGGGAATCCCAGTCCTGACATTTGAAGAAATGGCAGGTCTCGTATTGGGATATTCTCCCTGGGAACTTGGATTACAAATGCATCAGATTTCTGTAGAACCCTTATTGGATAAAATGGGCATTCCCTACCGGGAAGAGGAGAAATATCTTGGTAAAAACGGACGGTCACTGGGACAACCTCAAAAGCCTCAATTTTTAATTGTATGAGCAAAACAAAAAGAATAATAATTATCGGAGGTGGCCCTGCCGGAATGGAAGCAGCAGGAGCATTCAATCATACTGATTATCAGGTAACAGTACTTGAAAAGGAAAAACAGATAGGGGGGAAATTAAATACGTGGTATAAACTTTTCCCAAATTTCAAATCAGGTACTGAGGTTAAAGAGTATCTTGAAGAAACTTTAAAAAAGGGAAAAGCTTCTGTTTTAACCAACTCGGAAGTTGTGAATATTTCAAGTGATAAAAACAATCATCAAATCACACTAAAGGATGGCAAAACCTTAACCGGAGAAGCAATCCTGATTGCAACAGGATTTCAACCCTTTGAAGCTGACCGGAAAGAAGAGTATGGGTATAAAATTTATGATAACGTCATAACCTCTGTTGACCTTGAGCGTTTGTTTTCTTCGGGGAAACCAATATTAACTTCCACTGGTAAAGTCCCCGAAAGAATTGGGTTCATTCATTGCGTCGGATCAAGGGATAAAAAGTCAGGGAATTTATATTGTTCTCGGGTTTGCTGCGTGACAGGCGTAAAACAAGCAATTGAAATCAAACAGCATCTTCCAGAGGCAAAGATTTTTAACTTCTACATGGATTTACGCATGTATGGACAGGACTTTGAAGAACTGTACATTGAAGCCCAGCAGAAATGGGGAGTCACTTTTATAAGAGGAAGAGTTTCGGAGATAGGTCAAAATATTGATAGCACCCTGCAGTTGAAAGCTGAAGATACTTTATTGGGAAGACCTTTAAAGATGAATTTTGATCTTATAGTTCTTTTGGTTGGCATGGTTCCGACTGCCGGAGCAGAAAAATTGGGATGTTCTGCTTCATTGGAATTCACTTCAGGGAAATTTTTCCGTGTGATGGGGAAACCTGTTCAAACCAATGAATCAAACATTCCCGGAATATTTTTAACCGGCACCTGTAAAGAGCCTCTTTCACTTCAGGAGACATTAACAGATGCAAGAGCAGCTTCGGCAAAACTTATTTCTTATCTGAAAGAAATGAAAGAAGATTAAATAATGAAAGACTGGGGCTATAAAATAATTGCCGCAAGGCAAATTGATCTGGATTCAAATGACTTATCGATGGCCGATTACATCAGCAGGCATGAAATCTCTTTTAAGTGGTGTATCGGTTGCGGAAGTTGTTCTGCCACCTGCACTGCAGCACAATTTACTGATTTTAATCCAAGAAAAGTAAATCTTCTGATACAGAGAGGAGAAACCGATGGATTGAAAAATGAGATCTCTAAATGCATGATGTGTGGAAAATGCCAGATTATTTGTCCTAAAGGTGTAAATACAAGAAATATTATTCATCACATTAAAAGAGCATTATCGAATGTCGGCTCATTTTAATCTCTTTGTGATTCCATTTTGCGCAGGCATCACTATTCTGCCTTTGTTGCTGTTATGGAGGTATGTTAAATGGTTCAGACAGCTGACAGGGGAAGATCATGAAAAGATCAGGAACAAACTCCTTTCCATTGCTTCACTGAAAGCCTTTAAAGAGGTGTTTATGGAATGCCTGATCCATCGTCGCATTTTCAAAGTTAATCCTCTTCTGGGTTATATGCATATGAGCCTTGCCTTTGGCTGGTTTCTATTGATAGTGGTAGGAAAATTTGAAACATTATATTACACTCATGATGTAGCCAATGAGATTTATTATCCGGTGTTTTTTCGTTTCTTTGAACCATCTCCTCATGAATCCATGCTCCTTAAGTTTCTTAATGCATCCATGGATTTTCTGCTGTTTTTCATATTTACCGGCTTGATGCTTGCTATAGCTAAAAGATTTTATTCACGTATTACCGGATTAAAAAAAATAACCAAACATTCAACAACTGACAGGCTCTCACTTACTACGTTGTGGCTGATATTTCCTTTACGGTTATTGGCTGAAAGTACAACAGCTTCCTATACCGGAAATGGAAGCTTTTTAACTCAGCCTTTTGGGGAATTTCTTGCTACTATAATCCCTGCTAAACAATTTTCGATTGTTTTCTGGTGGATGTATTCAACTGTGCTGGGTACATTCTTACTCACGATTCCCTTTTCGCGTTATATGCATATTCCCACAGAAATCATTTTAATATTCCTTCGGAATTATGGTATTCGAACAGGGAACCATTACTCAGGATTTTCAGAATATGAATTGCAATCCTGTTCACGGTGTGGAATCTGCATTGATACTTGTCAGATGAATGGTCAGAAAATAAGCGGATCAGCTCAGATGGTTTATTTTCTCAGAGATTTACGTTCTAATATACTTACTCCTGAACTTTCCGAAAATTGCATGATGTGCGGAAAGTGTAATGATATTTGTCCGGTTGCTATTGATCTTACCCAACAGCGTTTAATTCAGAGAAAAAATCATTCCAACAACTTTCCCTATAATTTTTCTTATTTAGGAGACTTTAATCCGGAAGAACCTGAAAGGACAAGTCCTGATATCATTTATTTTGCAGGGTGTATGAGCCATTTATCTCCTTCAATCATACATTCAATGATTAAGATTTTTAAAGCAGCCAACCTGAACTATCTTTTTCTGGATGAGAAAGACAGTATCTGCTGCGGGCGTCCTTTGAAGCTTTCCGGACAATTCGAAGCTGCAAAAGCACTGATGGAAAGTAACAAAAATCTTATAATTTCATCAGGAGCCAAAACCTTGGTGACCTCCTGTCCTATTTGTTACAAGACCTTCAAGGAAGACTATGATCTTGGTATAAGAATTCTTCATCACAGTGAATTTCTTGCTGAGATAATAAATAAAAGAAAATCAGCAATTAAGACAGAGGGGCTGAAGATTGTATATCATGATCCTTGTGAATTGGGGCGTGGTTCCGGAATATATGAACAGCCAAGGATATTATTGGAAAAATTTTCAAAACTTGTGCCTATTAATCAAGAAAAGGAAAAAGCTCTTTGTTGTGGTGGAAGTCTCGGAAATTTATCCATCAGGGTTGATGAAAGGGAAAAGATTCAAAAAGCAACAGCTGATGTATTAAATAGTCCGGAAGCCGATTGCATTGCCACGTCCTGCCCTATGTGTAAAAAAAGCATAGCTCAATATTCCGGTAAACCCGTTAAGGATATAGCTGAATTAGTAGCAGCAAACCTTGAAACAGGTAAAATAATAATTAAGATCAAAAAGCAGGAGGATAAAGTCCCCGAAATGATTGAATTCTGATTCTTGCCCATTAAACAACTAATTTATGAAGACATCCAAATTTTTAATTTGCAATGACATTCTTGCCAATGAAGATCAGCCGGCCGAATTTATTCTCCACAATCAACATCCCCGCTTTCTGGCTAAAGTAGAGTCACTCGAATTTAACGAGATTGAAAATACACCCGAAAAACCGTTTGCGGATGTACTCTATATTAATTCCAAAGGGACAATGGAAATTTACCGGATTGAAGCATATGAATTCTATGAGCGTGCCGATGACGAAGAAGTTTTGGAAAACCTGTTCCCATCCCGTGATTTTTATACCCAATACCTGCAACAGATGGATCAGGAAGACGGAAACAAACCTGGCTTCCCGGTAAAGGACTTCAGCCCTGAGCTCCCAGGTCTTAAAATACTTCATGGACATGAAACCTGGACGGTAGTTTATAACGGTGTCATCGCTGAATTTGACTCAGAAGATAATATGAACGAATTTCTGGAGCAAGACCTTGAGATAGAAGAAGAACTGCTGGACAAGGGTGTTATCAATCAGTTTGATTAGGATATTAGCCAAAAAACAAGATTAAAAACATATAGACATCGCTGATCTTTAGATCTTCAGGATTCCGGGATCTTTATTTTTTAGCTGTACTAAAAGCTGTTTTTCTAATCTTCTGGCATAAGTTTGTTATTCCTCAATAAGAAAAAGATTATCATAAAAACATTTGATTATTTAGTATTTTAGTGAAATAAAAATATACTAAAACGACCTAAGTATTTATGTCGACACATAAAAATAAATACAAAAAAATAGATCTGCATAAGTTTGTACCTAAAACTCTTCATCAAGGTACAATACATGGCAAAATTGAATACATTGGGAGACCTCGGGATGAAAAAATCACTATCGACATACTCGAGTATGATGAGTCAACCGTAAAAGAAACTCCCAATGTAGCAGTAAAAGATCTTGCAGAAAAATTAAAAAGCCCTTTGATCAAATGGATACGCGTCACCGGCGTTCATGATCTTGATATAATTAGTCAAATTGGAAAAATATTCAACATTAATTCCCTTGATCTTGAAGATATTCCCAATACGACACAACGACCCCGGGTAGAAGGAAGAGAGGATTACATTTTTCTGGAATTAAATCTGCTTCAGGTTGATCGTGATTCTCACGAAATTAACAATGAACAGGTTACTATCATTCAGGGGGAAAAATTTGTGATCACCTTTCATGAAACAGCTCCAAAATCATTTGACTCATTACGTCAAAGAATTATTAATAGTAAAGGAGGAATCAGAAAATACAAAACTGATTATCTCGTTTTTGCCATCTCTGATATTATTATTGACCAATATTTTATAGTTCTCGAAGATATCGGTGAGATGCTTGAAGAAACAGAAGAAGAACTGATTTTACATCCGATAGCCACCAGCCAGGAATCAATTTACAGATTAAACCGAAGACTGGTTTATATTAAAAGGACAATCTGGCCTACGAGAGAGGTATTAAATTCATTCCAGCGCTCGGATCATACGCTTTTAAACGAGAATACTAAAATCTACTTTCATAATTTATACGATCACACGGTGCAGATCATTGAAACTCTTGAAGGATCAAGGGATATAACTGCCGGTATGATGGATCTTTATCTTTCATCAGTGAGTAACAGATTGAATGAAATCATGAAATTCCTCACCATTTTTTCAACTATTTTTATTCCATTGACCTTTGTAGCAGGTGTATATGGAATGAATTTTAAATATATACCGGAACTGAACTGGAACCATGGTTATGTTTTCTTCTGGACATTATCAGTTTTGATATCAATTGTTATGCTGATGTTCTTCAGGAAGAAAAAATGGATTTAATAATCGAAAAGTACAAAGAATAACAATTATAAAAAGACACACATGAATCCTATCGTCACAGCCATTAATTCTTTTGGTATGTCGGGCTCCGTTTTCCATGGCCCTTCACTGAAGGTACTGCCTCAGTTTAAAATTCATAAAATACTTGAACGAACCAAAAATATTTCGGCAGAACGATATCCTGAAGCTCAGATCGTTCGTTCTTACGACGATATCATCAATGATCCTGCTGTAGAACTGGTTATTGTCAATACTCCTGATTTTCTTCATTTTGAAATGGCAAAGCAAGCGCTTGAAGCCGGGAAACATGTTGTCGTTGAAAAACCCTTTACCAAACATTCAGAAGAAGCCTTTGAATTAATTGAGTTGGCTAAAAAAAAGGGCCTGATTTTAACGGTGTATCAAAACCGTCGGCTGGATAGTGGTTTTCTTACTGTCAAAAAAGTAGTAGAAGAAAAATTATTGGGAAGAATCGTTGAATTCGAAGCTCATTATGACCGTTATCGTAATTTTATCAGGGAAGGCTCCTGGAAAGAAGACGGTGACGAGCGAACAGGAGTCTTATACAATCTTGGTTCACACATCGTCGATCAAACTGTCCAACTTTTCGGCATCCCCGAAGCGGTGACTGCTCATCTTGCCGTATTGCGTACCGGAGGACGTACGACCGATAATTTTGATATTCGCCTTCATTACAGGAATTTCAACACCTATCTTCGTTCGTCGTATCTCGTCCGCGAAATGGGTCCCCAGTACATTCTTCATGGGACGGAAGGATCTTTTACAAAAGGAGGGAGAGACCTCCAGGAGGAAATGCTGAACCAACACCGGCTTCCAAATGAACCCGATTGGGGAAAAGACCCTGAATCTGAATGGGGGACTCTTAATACTTCCATTAACGGGCTTCATTTCTACGGAAAAATTGAAACCATTCCGGGCAATCTTGCCAATTTCTATAAAAATCTTTACCAGGTAATCCGGGAGGGTCAAGAATTACTTGTCAAACCGGAAGAAGCATTGATTACCATCCGTATCCTGGAGGCTTGTCTTGAAAGTAACAGACAGAAGAGAACCATTGAATTTAAGCCCTGATTTAAGAAAATCTGTTTCTCCTCATTCCATCTTTATTCCATAGTTTACTCTCAAGGTAAACTAAGACGTTCTTTATCCTTAGTTCATCCCTACATTTAACGTACTTTGAATATGATTTTATATACGATGTATATAGAATGTATATAGAAAGTATATTCAAAGTGCGAAGAAGGTGGCATCAGTTAAATAGTTTTGAACCTGTAAAAAAAAGAAAACATACATTAAAAAAGTATTGAGAATTACCATTTCGGTATTTTAAGGCAAAAAAGGAAAATATTTGAAGAGGATAAGGGCGAAGATCGCAATGATTGTTTGATGATTGACAAATTCCGCTTCATCAGGCTCTCCCTGATTTCAAGAAATTGGATAAATTTTTAAATTTGATTAATTTTCCTGTATCGAAGGTCGAAAACAATTTGATTATTTAACCTGATTAACATGGAAATCGAAAGCCGGAAATATCAGATTTGGCAGTGCCAGAATTGCCATTACGAATACGAAGAAGAAAGAGGAGATCCTATTTCGGATATTCCGCCTGGAACATATTTCGAAGATTTACCGGACGACTGGGTCTGCCCTATCTGCGGCGCTGAAAAATACAGATTCAAGAGGGCGGATTCCCTTGACTGAAAAGGTCACAAATCTATAACCAATCCATCAAAGCCGGGCTCTACGTTTGAAGGTAATTCTTTGAGCAGGTCGGCGTGTTTGCCGATATCGTGGCTCATGTGGGTGAGATATGCTTTGCGTGGAGAAAGTTTCTCAATAAATTTCAACGCATCCTCAAGATTAAGATGTGAAATATGAGGAGCCTTCCTTAAAGCACAAATAACAAGGACCTCAATCCCCCTCAATTTCTCAAATTCCGAATCTTCAATTGAATTGAAATCTGTCAAATAAGCGAACTTCCCAAACCTGAAGCCGTAAACCGGTAATTTATGATGATACAAACGAATCGGAATAATATCCAAAGTACCTATGTGCAATGGAGTATGATCGATTGAAATCAGATCCATTTTAGGGGTTCCAGGATATTTATTCAGTGCAAATACGTAATTGAAGATCTTCTTTAGATTATCCTGAACCCGCTCTTCACAATAGATCTCCATTGCCGATTTTTTCTGCCAGTTAAAACTCCTGATATCATCCAATCCGAAGATATGATCTGCATGTTCATGAGTAAGTATTATGGCATCCAGATGGTCGACTTCCTGTTGGAGCATCTGCTGACGGAAATCAGGGCCAGCATCCACTACGATCCTCGTGGTATCATCTTCCACCATGATAGCGCTCCGCAGTCTCTTATCTTTTGGATCATCCGATTTACATACAGCACATTTACAGGCAATCACAGGAATTCCATTTGAAGTACCAGTGCCAAGCAGGGTTATTTTCATGTAATCTTAACCTAAACGATCAAACTTACATCAAAAATTGATGATGGCAAAATTTCCAGAAACAAAATATCGATCTTGTTCTGTTGAATCAAAGAAGAACTATTTATTACTTTTGTTTAAAATTTAATTATGGCTGATATTTATCTCATTCCGACCACACTTGGCGATATTGCCATAGAAAAGGTACTCCCCTTTAATAATTCTTCAATAATAAAGAAGATTCGGTATTTTGTAGTTGAAAACATTCGCACATCAAGGAGATTTATTAAGAAGATTGATCATGAGATCAACATTGACGACCTGTCATTTAATGAGTTAAATGAACACACCGATAAAAGAACCCTTGAAGGATTTCTTCAGCCGATCTATGAGGGTTTTGATATTGGGATAATCTCGGAAGCCGGCTGCCCGGGTGTTGCAGATCCGGGAGCTGATATTGTCAGGTTAGCCCATGAGAAAAATATAAAAGTTATTCCACTTGTTGGTCCGTCCTCGATTCTGTTATCCCTGATGGCTTCAGGAATGAACGGACAAAATTTTGCTTTTCTTGGTTATCTCCCGGTGAAACCTGCGGATAGAATTAAGACATTAAAGGAGATTGAAAAACGTTCTGCCGTGGAAAAACAGACTCAGATTTTTATTGAAACCCCTTACCGGAATGCGAAACTCTTTGATGATCTTATGGCAACAATGCACCCTTTGACGAGACTCTGTATTGCAGCGGATCTTACGCTTGAAACTGAATACATCCGAACGCAAACTATATCAAACTGGAAAAAGCAGAAACCGGATCTGAATAAGCGCCCTGCAATATTTTTAATTTACAAGGATTAAATCAGGCTTTACCCTGCTTTGAATTTGTGATCCCTGATCAGATTATATTCAAATTCGAAATTTGGAGTAAATACATTTTTCCCCATTTGTTTTTCAATTTGAGCGGAGCTCCAGAATTTTCCTTCTTCGACTTCTTCGGAATGAAGCTGGATTTTTTGATAATCGTACGATAAAAAATAATAGACCAGTTCTGCTTCTACTTCAGATTCCCATTTGTATCGACCTATAAACCGTGCAGAAAAATCTTTCAATCCAATTTCTTCATAAGCTTCCCTGGCTAATGCAGTTTCAAGATCTTCTCCAAAAGAGATATGTCCTCCGACGGAAGTATCCCACTTACCTGGCTGAATCAATTTATTCATGGGACGCTTCTGAAGAAAAAAATGTCCGTTAGAATTCAAAACATGCAGATGCACGACAGGATGCAATAATTTTTCACCATTATGGCATAAAGAACGCGGTGCTTTTCCGATAAGTTTACCCTCTTCGTCCACTAAGGGAAGCATCTCTTCTGAAGGTATATTCTCAACATTTCTTACCTTCTTTTTATTTCTGAAATATTCTACCCCGAAATAAACCACCATAAGCACATATAATAAACCACCGCTGATAAATGCCCAAGCTTCTTTACTCATATAAAAAGCAGAGTAAAGTATCAAAACAACATGACCAATAACCAGATAAAAAAGATTTCGGAGATTTTTACGGAATAACAATTGTTGTGAATCGTTCATTGTTATTCCTTTCATATATCGTTGGGTCATCGGACCAATGATATCCAGGGACGAAAAGGCGGAAAGACCAATAACGGCAGCGAGAATAAGCTCTAAAAGGGCAGGTTTTAGTTTGAAAAAAACATCATTTTCAAGTAATAGAGAAACTCCTGAAAGAGCAATCAATAGAAAAGTATCAAGTAAAACGAACTTATCCATTCGTTTTTCCTTGATCCATGTCATTATCATCTCACCAGTTCCTGTAAAAAGGGCAACAACAAGACCGATTTTCATTCCCCAGATTTCATCAGCAACGATGTAGACAATCAAAGGGATAAATCCGGGCAGAAGTTTTTTGAGTAACTGAAACTGTTTCAATTCGTTAATTCAGGAATATTTTCTTTTTAAAAGGGTTGTTTCGAAATAATTGGCGGATCGTAAGTAGCAGGATGTTTAACGTCAACGACTGTTATATAAAAAACCAAGGGGGAATATGCCGGAATTCCAGAAGATGTTCCTTGCGTGGAATAGGCCAATCTTGAAGGAAGAACCCAGCGTGCAACTTCGCCTTTATACATTAATCTGATAGCTTCATCCCAACCCTGAATAACGGTTCCGCCCCCAACTATAAAGGTATAAGGTTCGTAATTCCCATCATTGTTATTTAAATAATCACCGGTGCCATCAAAAAAAGCGCCATCTTTGACAGTATCCGTAGCATCAATTAAATAACCACTATAATAAACTTTGACAATATCACCTGCCTTTATCGTATCCGTTGTATTAAATCCAGGCTTTAACTCCTGGAAAAAAAGTCCCGAAGTTGTAGGTTTAATGCCAGGCAGATACTTTTTTACATATTTCTGTATGTGATCGATCTCTTCTTCCCTTTCAAGTTGACTGGTAGTTTTGTTACAGGAATAAAAAAATGTGCCGGTAAAAACGAATAATAATAACAGTATCAATATTTTAATTCTCATATACTCGAATGATTTATTGCCAAATTTAGTGAAATTTCAAATTAACTTTAAGCTTTCTTCTTTTAATTGGTCAGAATACTTAGGTAATACCTGTCTGAATAATTTCAGAGCTTCTTCAATAGGAACTTTTAGCTCACCCCCTGAAGCATTTTTATGTCCTCCGCCATTAAAATATGCCGAAGAAAGCATATTTGTCGGAAAATTCCCTTTTGACCGAAAAGAGATCTTCACCATATCAGGCATTTCCATAAAAAAAACACTTAATACAATGCCGTTAATTGAAAGTGGATAATTAACGAAGCCTTCAGTATCACCAGGATGATAATCATATTCTTTTAGCTCATCTTTAGAGAGCCATATCAATGCAGTATGATACTCAGAATATATTTCCATCTTCAACGAAAGACAATGTCCAAGCAACCTCATCCTCTTCTCCGAAAAGTTATTAAAAAGATGAGTATTAATTCTTTCCTTATTGGCTCCCAGTTCAATCAATTTACCCGCAATCCTATACATCCCGGGCCTGAAAGAATTATGACTGAATGAACCTGTATCCGCTATAATACCTGTTAAAAGTGCTTCAGCGCTTTCCGGATCAATATATTTTATAAAATCGGTTTCCTCAATAAAATAATAGACCAATTCAGCGGTAGAACTAACCTCTGTATCTGAAAATAAATAGTCTGCCGCAATTTCAGGATCAGGATGATGATCAATTAAAACCCTTGGAATTGATTTGTTCGCAACAAAATCCTTCAATTTACCAATTCTTTTAATGTCATTAAAATCAAGTAAAAAAAGAACGTCTGCCTCATCGATTAATTTTTGGCATCTTTCTGTTTCTTTTTCATAAACCAAAGCCCTCGCACTTTTTCCTAACCAACTTAAGTTAGTTGGAAAATCACCGGGAGAAATTACCACAGATGAAATACCTGAGTTCTGCAAAATTTTATTTAATCCATAGGCTGAACCTATTGCATCACCATCAGGATTTATATGGGGAATTATCACCGCTTTTTTTACAGCGGCTAATATCCATTCCTTGATTTTCTGACAAACTATGGGATCAAATCTTTTCAATAGATAGAGAGACTTTTCATAAAGATGCAAAGATATTAAATAAGGTTGTCCTTTCATGAAAATGTTTTGTAAAATTCTGCTATGGAACAAATGATAATCCCTTGTTAATTAATTTTATTATCTTCAACCCCTCGGAAAATACAATAAAAACATCAAATAAAAAAGTTTAGAAATGGCTGGGAATACCACATTTACAATGATTAAACCCTCTGCGGTTAAAAGTAATTTCAGCGGATCCATTTTAAAAATGATCAATGAAAAAGGGTTTCGGATCAAGGCAATTAAAATGACTTGGCTCACCCGTCAGCGCGCTGAAGCTTTTTATGCGGTTCATGCTGAACGTTCTTTTTTTGCAGAACTCGTTGAATATATGACCTCCGGTCCGATAATTGCAGCCATTTTAGAAAAAGAAAATGCAGTTGCCGATTTCCGTGATTTGATAGGAAATACCGATCCCAAAAAGGCTGCTGAAGGCACTATCCGTAAACTTTATGCAGAATCACTCACTGCTAATGCAATTCATGGGGCTGACAGTGATGAAAATGCCTTACGTGAAGGGTCATTTTTCTTTTCGGAATTAGAACAATTCTGAGAGAAGAGATTTCAAAGTCCTGTTCAGAAATTAGAAAAAGAATAGACTTCTGCAACAGAAGCCTTTATATGTTTTGATACCGGTACTATTTATAAAATAAAAGACATACCGGAGTAAAAGCTTTTATCTCATCCGAGAAGGTGAGTTTTCCTGTTTTTAGGTCTCTTCTGAAGGCAACAATATTCTGAGACGACTGGTTAGCCACTAACAGGTAATTTTCATCAGGAGACAGTGCAAAATTTCTCGGATTAACTCCTCTTGTCGGTTCCTGAGCAATTAATTTGAGTTTTCCATTTTTCTGATCAATAGAAAAAATGGCAATTGAATTCAGTCCCCTGTTTGAAACATATAGAAAACGGCCATCCCTGGTAATGTGTAGGTCCGCTGCATAACTTACCTTATCAAAATCCTTTGGAAGTGTAGATAAAGTTTCAACTACAGGATAACTTCCTTCATGTTTAAGATCAACAACCGAAACAGTATTGGATAGTTCACTGGCAATATAAAGGACCTTTTTTGCCAGATTAAAAGCCATATGACGGGGACCACTTCCGGGATTTATTTTTATCTCAGAAACGGAAGCAGGATCAAGCTTCTTATTCTTTTTATCCAAATGATAAATATTTATCCGATCAGTTCCAAGATCAGCTACAAATACTTTATCAGTTCCAGGTTCAAACAAAGCACTATGTACATGGGCCTTATCCTGTCTTCCCTTTACGGGTCCGCTTCCGGAATGTTGTTGAACATCATTCAACTTAAGCATTCCTTCATCATCCATACCGAATAAAGCCACATTTCCTCCGGTATAATTAGCTGCCAGGACAAATTGTGCTGCATTAACCGAAACATAACAAGGGGAAGCGCCCCCGCTTGGAATTTTACAAACACTCTTCAAATGTTCTCCATTTTGAGAAACAGCAAAAGATTCAACAGAACCATCGTCTGTTTCATTTGTGGCCAGTAAGAATTTCTTATCCTGGGTTAAGGCAATGAATGAAGGATTTACTGAGGAAACGACAAATTCAGGATTTGACAATTTCCCGGTTAAAGTATTTAAACCAGCTCTGTATATCCCCTTGCCTTCTCCATTCGTATAGGTTCCAATATAAAAAGGTTCAACCGGATCGCTCATCACCTGTTTTGCATCAACCTTTATAATGGAAGCTAACAGCGCCAACACAACAATCAGTCTTTTCATAGGTCAGATTTTTATTATAATCTAAAAATAATTATAATACCTCAATTTTTCTTTAAAGCATCCTTAATTTTTTGCCAGATATTTTGTTTTCCATCTTTTTCCGGTTCCGTATTTTTTTTGGGAGCTTCCTCTTTAACCGTTTCAACCTTCTTCTCCGCATTATTATGCTCTGTTTTTTTCTTATCAAAAGCTCCCCACAAATTAAACAGACCTTTTTCTTTACCCTCTTCCTTTTCCTTATAATGGGGAATATCAAGCAATGCAAGAGTTTCTTCCGAGAGTCCGGGGAAAGTATGGAATTTATAATCACTGAATGCCGGATCCCTGTATAATTTGTTGAAGAACTTACCCACAATCGGCAAAGCGGTGTACCCTCCCCTTCCAAGATTAATATTTCTGAAGTGAATAGAGGGTTCTTCCCCACCCACCCAACAACCGGTTACCAGATCCGGGGTATAACCCATAAACCATCCATCTGCATAATTCTGAGTTGTTCCCGTCTTTCCAGCAAAATCACCTTCCACATTATATTTCGAGCGGATATCATACCCGGTACCTTCATTCACAACCGACTTCAGGAAATGAGTTATGATCGAAGCAGTTTCAGGAGATAATACTTCTTCATGATCATCATTCCTTGGAAATTCTTTAAGGACTTTACCATTTGCATCTTCGATTCTGATTAAATAATTTGGCTCTATCCTGCGGCCCGAATTGTCCAGGCAGGAATATGCAGTAGCAAGTTGCAATAAAGAAATATTGCTTACTCCAAGTGCGATTGAAGGAACCTCTGGTAAATCCGCAGTAATACCCATTGATTTTGCCAGATGTACAGTTTTCCCGATTCCTGTTTCCATCAATACCTGTACTGCCACCGTATTTACAGATTTACAAAGGGCTCCTTCCATTGAATAATATCCTCCGTATTCGTCGTCAGAATTACCCGGTGCCCAGTTCTGATATTCCGGATAACTGATTTGTTCATTGGGATAATATTTATCAGGAGAAAGGCCGTTTTGTAAAGCGGAAGCATAAACAATCGGCTTAAAGGCAGAACCGACCTGCCTTGGCGACAAAACATGGTCGAACTGGAAATAACGGAAATCATCTCCCCCTATCCAGGCTTTAACATCACCTGTTTTAGGTTCAAGAGCAATAAAACCACAATGCAATATATTCAATACATATTTTATGGAGTCCATCGGAGACATCGTCACTCTTTTTTCTCCATCCCAGGAGAATAATTTCATATCAACCGGTGTTTTAAAAGCTGTATTTATGTCAGCACTTGATTTGCCGGCCTCCTTCATTTTCTTATAACGCTCCGAACGATGCATAGCGCGTTGAAGTATTGCAGTATTTTTACCCCACGGACTTTTTCCATCCCAATGTTTTTCGAAAGTCGCCTGCAGCTCTCTCATTCTTTCCTGAACAGACATTTCTGCATAACGCTGCATACGGGAATCAATGGTGGTGATGATTTTTAAACCATCGGTGTAAAGGTTGTAAGGAGATCCATCCTCCTTGACATTTTTCTCACACCATTCTTCAAGCTGAGGCCGGATCAGTTCTCTGAAGTAAGCGCCTAATCCGGTATTGTAAACGAGATAATTGTATTTCACCCCAAGAGGAGCACGACTGAATTTTTCTGCATCTTCGTTTGAAATGAACCTGTATTTCGCCATTTGATGAATCACCGTATTCCTTCTCTGAAGCGATCGTTCCGGATTGGTACGCGGATTATAGTAGTTATTGGCTTTTAACATACCCACTAAAGTGGCAGCCTGAGGAATCGTCAATTTGGAAGGACTGACGCTAAAGAATCTTTCGGCAGCCGTTTCTATTCCAAAAGTATTCTCACCAAAAGGGACTGTATTCAGATAAAGAGTCAGAATTTCATCTTTTGAATAAAGTTTTTCAAGCCGGTAGGCTATAATTGATTCCCTGATTTTACTAACAGGAATTGTTAGTGGTCCGTAATTTTTCCTTCCAAAAATATTCTTAGCCACCTGCTGTGAAAGCGTAGATCCTCCACCGGAACTTCTGTCAACCATGAAGAATGTTTTAAACACAACTCTCAGCAGAGCCAATTCATCAATACCTCTGTGCTCATAAAACCGTACGTCTTCTGTGGCAACAAGGGCATTGATCAGGTTAGGCGAAATGTCCTTAAATTTTATAGTACTCCGGTTTTGAGTATAAAATCTTCCAAGAAGCTTATTATCTTTTGAATATACTTCCGTTGCAACCGGCTCTTTTATATTTATAAGGGTCTTTGAATCTGGCAATTGCCCAAATGTACCAACATAAACCAGTGAAAATAAAATCACAAACATCAATAAACCAAGAGCAAAAAGTTTCACCCCCCATACCAGGATCCGTTTCTTCCAGGATCTTTTGGAAGATTTTTTATGCTCCTGGGTCTTTTGTTTTTGAGTTTTACTAATAGACATATTGATTCCTTTTAATAAAGAATATGAATATCCGTTAGTTTTCCTAATTAAGATTTCTCTTTGTCAAATGTTGTCATTTGATAGTCATTGATAGTCATTGATAGTCATTTGTGGTCATTTGATTGTCATTTGATTGTCATTAATTGTTTTTTACGGCACAAAGACCTTTAATGACTACTTAATGACAATTAATGACTATTTAATGACCTTTAATGACTATTTAATGACACAATCTATAAACGTCAGGCAACATACCGGATACCCATTAAATCAAATTCAATCTTTATACTTGAATCTGAACCTGCAAAGTTACTTAAAACTAAAAAATTAAAAGTCAAAATATCGTTAAGGATACGTTTCCAAATTGATGACCACCCTTAAAACCCCAAAAACACGGCACTTTTCCGGATTTTATCCCTATAATCTTCGAAATAAGATCAAAAAAAGTTTTTTATGATAAAAAATTCAATAAATATTTTCATTTCATTATTTTTTTATAGAACTTAGCGTCAAACAATCTGAATACGGTATATATACTAAAAAAACGTTGATTTTTCCGTATGACAGAAGAAAATAATAAATTTTTTATTAATTATTTGTAATATTTTTTATCTCTTATTATCTTGCGGAAAATCTCCTTGATTATTAACTATTTTTATTTTTTTGTACTATGAACAAAGCTCAATTGATTGATGCAATTTCTGCAGAAGCAGGATTGACGAAAGCAGATGCTAAAAAAGCCATCGATGCGTTTGTAAAAACAACCGGTAACCAATTAAAACAAGGCGATCGTATCGCTCTTGTTGGATTCGGCACATTCTCGATTTCAGAACGACCAGCTCGTCAGGGTCGTAATCCTCAAACAGGGGCTAAAATCAATATTGAAAAGAAGAAAGTTGTTAAATTCAAAGCAGGAAGTGAATTAACTGCCGACATTCAGTAAACCTGTAAAGAAATAAAGGGAGCTATCGGCTCCCTTTTTTTATTTTAATCAATGTCTTCTGATGAATTAAAAATTCTGCATGGCGTGAAGCTTTTTATAGATTCCGTCCAAAGCTATTAATTCATCGTGAGTACCCCGTTCAACAATCTCACCTTCCTGAAACACACAAATCAAATCTGCATTTTTTATCGTAGAAAGCCGGTGAGCTATTACAATTGAAGTACGATTTTCCATCAGCTTTTCCAACGCTTCCTGTACGAGTTGCTCCGATTCAGTATCCAAAGCTGAAGTGGCTTCATCCAGAATTAAGATCGGAGGATTTTTCAAGACTGCCCGCGCTATCGAAACACGTTGACGTTGTCCGCCAGAGAGTTTCCCTCCCCTGTCACCAATGTTGGTCTGATATCCTTCCGGAGAAGCAACTATAAAATCATGCGCATTGGCCACCTTGGCCGCAGCCATTATCTGTTCTTCGGTAGCATTGGTTTCTCCAAATGCTATATTGTCAAAAAAAGTGTCATTAAAAAGAATGGGATCCTGGTTTACATTGCCCATTAAACCGCGCAAATCAGCTATTTTATAATCACGGATATCAATGCCATCAATAAGTATCTGCCCGCTGTTTACTTCCCAGAATCTTGGCAACAGATCCACAAAGGTGGATTTCCCTGATCCTGACTGACCAACAAGAGCCACTGTTTTTCCAATGGGGATGGTAAGATTGATATTTTTCAGAACATCTTCATCCTGATAGCGGAAGGTTACATTACGGTATTCAATGTTGCTTGTAAATTTTTTAACAGGAATGGCATCTTTTTTATCGTGAATATTATTTTCAGCCATCATTACTTTATCGATACGCTCCATGGATGCAAGGCCCTTTTGAATAGCATAAAAAGCTGTGGTAAATGATTTTGCCGGATTAATAATGCTATAAAAGAAGACAAGGTAAGTAATGAATCCTGCTGCTGATAGATTGCTATTTGCATTGAGTACTAACTTCCCTCCATACCATAAAACAATGACAATAACAGTTGTCCCGAGAAATTCGCTCATCGGATGGGCGAGGTATCTCCGCCACATCAAACTGTTCATAATGTGATAATATTCGGTATTTTGCTTTTTGAAATGCTCTTTAACTTTTTTCTCTGCATTGAAAGCTTTAATAATACGAAGTCCTGTCAGCGACTCTTCAATGGTTGAAAGCAATTCACCCATTTTATTTTGTCCCCTCATAGAAGGCTTTTTCAGGCTCTTTCCAACCTTACCAATTAAATGTCCAACAATCGGAAGCAATAAGAAAACAAAAAGGGTAAGTGACCATGACATGTACAGCATGACAGCAAGATAGATGATAATCAACAAGGGTTCTTTTAATAACATTTCGAGTGAACTCATAATTGAGTTATCTATTTCCTGCACATCACCTGTCATTCGTGCAATAATATCTCCCTTCCGTTCTTCTGAAAAAAAACCTATTGGAAGTTCAAGTATCTTAAGATAAATCTGATTTCTTATATCACGCACAACTCCATTTCGCAACGGAACCAATACGTACAAGCCAAGATAGGTAAATAAAACCTTAAGAAACACCATGATCATCAGAAATATACCAATAAAAACGAGTGCCCTTTCACTTCCAAATTTTTGGATGATTTGATTCAGTTGGTACATGAAGTTGTTTGTCAAACTATTAATTGTAAAAGCCCATTCGGTAGGTTTTTCAATTATTTTTTCAGATCCGGTTTTGAATAACACTTCAAGGACAGGTTTGAGGGCAGCGAATTGAAATGCACCAAAAATTGCTCCAAGAAGATTAAATACAAATGCAGCAATTACCAAGTATTTATAAGGTTTTATAAATCTTTTTAAAAGAAGATAAAGACCTTTCATGTGTGTTTGTCTGGTATTAAATATTTATTCTCAGAATATTAAACTCCTGTGTAATTATGAGGTGTGATGTTTAACAATTCCGTTTTAACTTCATCACTGACATTCAAATTCTTAATGAAATTATGGATGACCTCCTTGTCAATTTTTTTGTTTACCCTCGTCAGAGCTTTCAATGTTTCATAAGGATCAGGATAACCCTCGCGTCTTAAGATGGTTTGGATGGCTTCAGCCACCACAATCCAGTGGTCTTCCAGATCGCGATAGATAACATCACTGTTCAGCAATAATTTTCCGCAGCCTTTCAGGGTGGATTTAATGGCAATTACTGTGTGTGCAATAGGAATTCCGATGTTTCTTAAAACTGTCGAGTCGGTAAGGTCCCTCTGAAGTCTGGAAATGGGAAGTTTTGCCGAAAGATGTTCAAAAATGGCATTGGCAATTCCCAGGTTTCCTTCTGAATTCTCAAAATCGATCGGGTTTACTTTATGTGGCATCGCCGATGAACCAACTTCATTTTTTGCAATACTTTGTTTGAAATAATTCATCGATATATAGGTCCAGAAGTCCCGGTCGAAATCGATCAGGATGGTATTGATCCGTTTCATGTTATCGAAGATAGCCCCGTAATTATCGTAATGGGCTATTTGTGTGGTGGTTTGTGATCTTTCCAGTTGCAAAGAATTTTTCACAAAATTATTGGCAAAATCTACCCAATCGATCGAAGGATAGGCGACATGATGAGCATTAAAATTCCCGGTGGCTCCTCCGAATTTGGCATAACATGGAATTCCTTTCAGCAGTTCAAGCTGAACATTCAATCTCTCGGTGAAAACTTTTATTTCTTTTCCCAAACGGGTTGGAGAAGCCGGCTGACCATGAGTTTTTGCCAGCATGGAAACATCCTCCCAGGCAAAGGTCATTTCTTCCAGTTTGGAAATCAGTTCATCCACCAATGGAATGTACACATTTTGTATGGCATCCCGCAGCGAACAGGGAACGGCAGTATTATTGATATCCTGTGAAGTAAGTCCAAAATGAATGAATTCCTTGTACTGCTTAAGGCCCAGCAGATCAAACTTTTCTTTGATAAAATACTCTACAGCCTTAACATCATGATTCGTTATCTTCTCAATATCTTTAATACGTTTTGCATCCTGTATCGTAAATGCATTATAAATCATCCTTAGCTCAGCATTCAGTTCAGAATCAAAACTTTCCAATTGTGGTAAAGGAATTTCCGTCAGCGCAATAAAATATTCAATCTCGACAAAAACCCGGTACTTGATCAGGGCAAATTCCGAGAAATAATCAGCAAGTTCTTCTACTTTCGAGCGATATCTCCCATCAACAGGAGAGATGGCGGTTAGATTTTGTAATTCCATTTTAAACTTATCATTTTCACGCAAAAGTAACAAATTATATCATACTAAGGTTTCAAGGTTCCAATGGTTTCAGTGATTCAGGGTTTCAGGTTTCAGGTTTCAGGTTTCAAAGGTCGCGTGCGTTGAAACTTTGAAACTCTTTTGAAACTTTGAAACATTGAGTCCGCTCAGAAAAATACCTTTTGCCACCAAAGCGCCAAAACACCAAATTTCACTAAAACTTAATTCACTGTATTTCATTTTTTTGTGGGTTTTGGTGACTTGGTGTTTTGGTGGCATATTTT